>Ga0208160_1000610_pt1 | contig 16590 bp, 25 predicted proteins | sample CB_VirMetaG_FD_184536 | JGI IMG/M metagenome (GOLD analysis project Ga0208160, IMG submission 184536) | Freshwater to marine saline gradient viral communities from Chesapeake Bay - CB_1504_1 Viral MetaG (SPAdes) (version 4) | ecosystem: Environmental > Aquatic > Marine > Coastal | place: USA... | reverse complement strand
CGAGAGTTTCTAGCTAAAGCCTATCAAGATGGAAAGAATCCAAGGTATATTGTAAGTCATACTACTGCTAAAAATAAGTTTACTTGGTCTCAAACAGGGCTAGATCGTTGGGACTTTTGGAATGATCGTCGTTATGGGCTCTCACCTAACACCAAACACACAGCAGAGGTTCTAGTAGCAATGGTACGTGCAAATGTCAAGTAAAGAAGTTTACAACGATTTCTTCTCAAAAGAGGATTATGAAAAAGAGCTGGATAAATCTCTAACCTTGGGGTGCATTGAACATGCACTCCTTTTTTACCACTTTTGTAGGTATTGTATTCTTCGTAATGAAGATTTTATTTCTTCCCCAAAGTACTATGAGCTTTGTGATTTTCTTGCAGATAACCTGCATCAGTTACCTGCAGGTTTACAAGAGTACGTTGTTCTAGATGACATTATGCTTTACGATTGTAAGTTAGAGCTAGCTCCTAGTGTAGCTGCTTTTAAAAAAGGAAAGCATCTTGTACCGGGTATTGAAAAGCTACTTTGTACGCTAGAAGACCGTTTGTTTATTGATTTTAGTTTGGAGGTAGTAGAAGAACTTGATAGCGTTAATTGATGGTGATGTTTTACTTCATGCTACTCTTTGGGAAACCACTAACGAAAAAGATGCACTGACTAAACTACATAAGAATATAGGAGACTACACAGATTATGCTTATTGCAATGAGTGTATCATTGCAGTAGGTCCTCCTGATGGTAAAAACTATAGGGATGATTTGTACCCTGACTACAAACAAACAGCTATGAGAGTCAAAGATCGTGGAGAACGTCCTGAGCACTTTAAGAAAGTTAAAGAGTATCTTTACTCTTTAGAGAACGTAGTAGTTGCAGACAACATTGAAGCAGACGACTTATTAGGTATTCTAAGTCAACAGTTAGGTAGTCAATCTGTAATTGTAACGGTTGACAAAGATATGGATCAGCTTGAAGGTATCCATTACAACCCTAAGTTACATCGAGAAAGGTACTATGTAGTCAACCAGCGACAAGCAGATCTATTTTTTCTCAAGCAAATGCTAATGGGAGACAGTATAGATAAGATACCAGGGTTACCTAAATGTGGCCCGGTGAAGGCAGAAGCAATCATTGCTTCAGCAGGTACTGTACAAGAAGCTGCTGACCTTGTGTTAGACAACTACTTCTTATCTTATGGTGAAAACTGGAAGGACTATTTTCTTGCAAATGGAAAGTTGCTTTGGTTACAACGTAAAGATTATGATTGGTTCACTCTAGATAAGTTCAAGGAAAAATTCCTAAATGATCGTACTTGAATTCAAACTAAACAACGGCTCGTATGCTAGTGTAACTAGACAACCAGCTTCTAGCTCTAGACCTGTTAGCTATAAAGTAGAACTCTGGGATTTGAATCGATTTTACCACTCAAAGAGTTTCAATAACTTTGAAAAAGCAGAGTTATACTACTGGGACAAACTAAGAAAGGAACTACTATGACTAACAAAGAGGTGAATGGCTGATACAGGCCATTGGAATAGCGCAGGTTTAGAACTAGAGCCTGAAGTCGCTGTAGGCTTCGTTTATTTAATAGTTGATTTAGATACAAAACAAAAGTACATTGGAAAAAAGAATTTCAGTGGGAGAGGTAAGTTAAATAAGGGCAAAGAAAGTAACTGGAAGAGTTACTCTAGCTCTAGTACTTATCTGCAAAAACTAATAAAAGAGAAGGGTCAAGACCGATTTGCTTTCATTATACTAGAGCAGTATTATACTGTAGGTGGGTTGTCTTTTGCTGAAACTTGGAGTCAAGTAATTTCCGAAACCCCTAGTAAAAATGAAGAATATATGAATCGTTTTATCGATAAAGTCACTTGGAAGGTAACAGAACCTGTTACTGAACGCCACAAGAAAAGATTAAAATACTATACAAGGAAATATAGTTATGCGGCTAACTAACTATTTTTTGCAGCAAGTTAAGAGTAAGCTATTTGACGAAAAAGCTTTCCCTAGACATGAAGGAGAAGTTGTAGGTATTACTGTTGGAGAACTTCGTAAGTTAATCAATGCAGTAGAGTTTGCAAACAAGGAGCCTTATAATGCCAGTAAGCACAGTCGAGATATTCACGAGGCAATTGCTTTTAACGAACAAGGATAAGTTCTTTGTCTTTGGAGATAATTTAGTACGAAGAGGTCTAGGGGGACAAGCTAAGGTCTGTAGGGGTCATCCTAATACCATAGGTATAGTTACCAAGAGGTTTCCTAGCAACTATTTTGGTTCTTTCTATTATGAAAGAAACTATGACGAGTGGTTAAAAGACTCTGCTTCAGGGTTTTACGCAGTAGAACATGAGTTAAAAAAAGGTAAGACAGTAGTTTGGCCTGCAGACGGTATTGGAACAGGGTTAGCTGAGTTACCAAAGAATGCACCTAGTATTTATAGACACATTGAAGAATTTTTAAAAAGAATAAAGGAGACTTATGGGGAAGACACTACATCGTAATCAACCTTGTCTACGCTGTGCTTCTAGTGATGCTGTCCAAATCTATGAAGAAGGACCAGCACACTGTTTCTCATGCAAAGCATCTTATGATTATCAAAAAGAGTATGCCAAGAAAAATGGTAAAGAAGAAGTAGTTTACAGTACAGACAACTATCGACGCAATCATTTCAAGAAAGAAATTAATCTCGACGATGTGTTTGCTTTACCATCTAGGGGTATTGCTGAACGACTTATTACAAAGAAAGTTAGCGAGTTCTTCAATGTAAAATCTTCTTATGACGACAAAGGAAATATTGATCGCTACTATTTCCCTTTCAGCAATACAGACGGTACTGCTACAGTAGGTTATAAGACTAAGAACCCAAAAGATAAAGCAGACATGTACTCTGTCGGAGAGGCTAAAAACCTCTTTGGTATTGAACACTTTATGAATGGAGGTAAACGAATTGTTATCACAGAAGGGGAAGAGGACGCGCTGGCTGTAGCTCAAACTTCTCTTCAAAAATATGGTTCTATTTACCCTGTTTGCTCTATGGGAGGTGTCAATCAAACTAACTACCTGTTAAAAAACAGAGACGTGCTCCGAAAGTTTAATGAGATTGTTATTTGGTTTGATGCAGACGACCAAGGACAAAAGGCTTCTAAAGAGGCAGCTAAAATTCTCGGAGCAGACAAGGTAAAAATCGTCAAGGCTAACGAGAAGGACGCCTGTGACACTCTAAAAGCCTATGGCTCAGAAGAGGGAACTAAGAAGGCTTGGAACTATATTTGGGATGCTAAACCCTACAGCCCCTCAGGTATTATTGCAGGTGATGAAACTTGGGAACGTTATAACGAGTTTAAGAACCTAGAGTTTGTACCTTGGCCTCCTTTTCTTTCTCGGCTAAATGAGTTAACGCATGGTAGAGCTTTAAGCACTATCACCATGATTGCAGCAGGTACTTCTGTAGGTAAGAGTACTATGCTTCGTGAGGACATCTTTCATCTACTTGGCACTACAACTGAAAAGATTGGTTGTATCTTTCTTGAAGAAGATGTGGGTGAGACTGTTGGTGGTATTATGGGTTTGTACCTTAACAAACGGTTAGGTTTGCCCGGAGTAGAAACAACAGAAGAAGAAGAACGAAAAGCTTGGGAAGCAACTATTGGTCAACCTAATAGGATTGTGTTGCTAGATCATCAAGGATCAGTCTCAGACAACGGACTAATCGACAAGATTGAGTACATGGCTCTCAACGGTTGTAGGTACATCTACCTAGACCATATCACTATTGCTGTATCGGAGACAGAGGATGGCAATATTAACGCTGCAATCGACCGCTTCATGTCCGATCTACTTAAGATCGTTAAACGTCATAACGTTTGGGTCGGAGTTGTATCGCATCTTCGAAAAGTTAAGTCGGGGGAAGACTCATTTGAATCGGGTGCTCCAATTAGCGAAGATGACCTTAAAGGTTCAGGATCACTTAAACAAATCTCGTTTCAGACAATCGCTATCTCAAGGAACAAGTTGGCTGAAAACGAAGTGGTTCGAAATCGTAGCCAAATCTTTCTACTTAAAGACAGGAAAACTGGTAACACAGGTCCTGCAGGTGCGTATCGATTCAACTCTACTACAGGTCGTCTGGAAGAAGTTAAGAAAAAAGATGAAGACAATTTTGAGCTTATTACAATAGAGGTAGCATAAAATGGTTTATTTAGAAAAACTACAAGTTCATGATATTGAACAAACAATTGACTTAGCCGATCGTTTTAATAAGCAGTATGGTATGATCAAAGAACTAAGTAAAACCAAAGTAAGACGAACTTTAGAGTCTTCTTTAGTTTACGATAAAGTATATTACGCCTATGTTATGAAAGATGAAGACAAAGTAGTTGGAGCCTTAGTTGGTTTTGCTGCTGAACACCCTTACTATGACGTTGTAGTAGCTTCAGAGCTAGGTTGGTATGTTGAGACTGAATACCGAAATAAAATTAGTGTTAAAATGCTGCAAAATTTTGAAATTTGGGCTAAAGAAGAAGCTAAAGCAAATTTTGTTGTAATGGTATACACTGAAGAAATGACTGATCTTTCTAAACTTTACAACAGCTTAGACTATGAACTTGTTGAACATACTTATAAAAAAGCTTTGTAATGATAAAGTTCTGCAGTTGGATGAAATACGATATTTTGATTAGCTCTGGAGACTATGTGTACAAGTGTAAGACTTGCGGTTATAAGCTACGAGTAAAGTCTTTTGAGTTACCTCCAACAATTTCAATTGAAAACAGGTGTTATAAAGATGAATAAACAACAATACTATCTTTTAAAGTTAGCAGAAGAAGCAACAGAACTAGCTCAGGTAGCTATCAAGTGTGCTCAATTTGGGTTAGATGAAGTTCATCCTAACACTCTTGAAAAGAACTATGAAGCTCTAAATAAAGAATGGAATGATGTGCTAGCTTGTGCTATTCTTGTAGAGAGTGAAGATGAACGTTTTGATTATGACGGTGACGGCGACTTGCTTGACATGAAGTTTGTTAAGATTGAAAAGTATCGAAAGATTTCTATTGAGAATGGATGTAGTCATGAGTAAGCTGTACATCGCAATACTTGATGAGTTTCCTGACTATATGACGCCAACGCTTGTTGCTCATTCTGTTCTTGCAGCACATCTAAATTTTCAAGATAATGTATACTATGATAACTGGCTACAAAACAACTTTCGAAAATGCACTGTTCGTGTAAACCAAAAAGAGTTCGACAAGATTGCTGCCTTACCTGACGTTTATCTAGGTCATGAAAACACTACTTTAGAAGGACGAAAAGCTTGCGCTGTTGTTTGTCCTCGACTAGAAACGCCAAATGTATTGAAATTTGCAAAGTTATGGAGTCCAAAGCTTGACACTAAGAGTTAGAATTAGCATCGTTCCTTTTGGAGACGAAACAAAAGAACGAGAGATTCATCAAATCAATATCTCTAATCTAGGAGAAGCAAACACTAAAGAGTGTAACTATGGTATAGAGTTAGATGAATACAAGTCTGGTAGTTACTTAGGACGTGTGGCCCATGTTAGAGAGCAGGGGGCTATCACACTAGTTTATAAAGCATTAAAAAGGATTTTAGAGCTTGGGGCATAGTATTTGGGTTACTTCCGATACTCATTTCTATCATGAAAACATTATTCGCTACTGTAAGCGCCCCTTTGCTACTGTCAAAGAGATGAATGAGGTTATTACAGAGCGATGGAATTCTGTAGTACAGCCCGGTGACAAAGTATATCATCTTGGTGATGTAGCTATGGGAGAAGGTGCCCGTGAACAATTAGGTAGTCTTCTAACTAAACTGCATGGTTCTAAGCGGTTAATCGTTGGGAACCACGATGACATTCCTTGGCTGGCTAAAGGAGGTTGGTTTAAAAAGATTTCAATGTGGCGTGTCTTCACTGAGTGGAATCTTTTGTTGACCCATGTTCCAGTGCATGAGTCTTCTATCCACGAACGAATTGTAGTAGCAGGTGGAGTAAATGTCCACGGTCATATTCACTCCAACGACAGCCCTGCTGGACCTTACTTTAATGCTTGTGTAGAAAAAACCAATTACACACCTATTAATATCGAGGACATCCTTGTTAACTGTAAAAAACTTCGAGATAACCAAAACTAATAAAAATATGCTAGTGCCGTGGTATCTTATCACGGCCTATGCTTACTACATACTTGACGAAAGTCTTATCGAAGACCACGAGTTCGATACTATGGCTAAAGAGCTGCTAGCTAACTATGACAGTGTAGAACATAGGCATAAGCACTTGCTAACTAAGGAAAACTTAGAAGCAGGTACACTGTTACTCGCTGAAGAAAATTATCCATCTATTGTTGTAGATGTTGCAGTAACTCTAGCAAAAAGGAAAGATCTTGTTAAATAACCTTTTTAGAGGTTTTACTAAAACTGGAAGATTGAATGTTTGGGATGAGGCAGCTAAGGAGCTTTCCTTAGACAGAACTTATTTGAAAAAACAATTTTATTTAGGAGTCTATGATCGAATCCGAACTAAAGAACAAGAAACAATTGTGCTAGCTGTGTTGAAGCTGTACTCACCTCTTAGCTATAAAGCAGCAAACAAAAGGAAACAGTAATGGAGTGGAATGAATGGTTTGAGTATAAAAATGGAGAGTTATACTGGAAAAAAAGTAATACTCGAGGGCCTATAAAAGCAGGTTCTATAGCTGGAAGTAGAACTAACACAGGTTATCTCAAAGTTAGTTTAAAAGGTAAAAGTTACAGAGTTCACAGAATCATATATGAACTACATAAAGGTACTATACCTAACAATAGTTATATAGATCATATAGACCGAAATAAGATGAATAACAATATTGAAAACCTAAGGTTAGCAAACTTTCAAGAAAACGTTTTTAACAGAGAAGCCAACAATAATTCTAGACTAGGAATCAAAGGGGTTTCTTGGGTACCTAAAAGAAACAAATATCATACTCAAATTATGATTAATGGAAAACAAAACTTTATAGGATATTTTGATTCTATAAAAGCAGCATCTGAAGCATACGAAAAAGCAGCAAAAAGACTGCACGGAGAATTTTACTATGGGCTTATTCGACAAACAGGTATCAAGGAAACCTAATAACTATCCAGAAACACAAAAATTCATTGATGCTATGTGGTCAGGCTTTTGGACAAGCAATGAATTTTCATTCAAGTCTGACTATTCTCAATTTCAAACTCAATTAATAAAAGAGGAAAAAGAAGTAGTAGTTAGAGCACTGTCTGCTATTGGACAAATTGAAGTAGCAGTAAAAAGCTTTTGGGCACAGTTAGGTGACCATCTTCCTCATCCAGCAATCAAAGATCTTGGCTATGTAATGGCTAATTCTGAGGTTATTCATAACATTGCTTATGAGAAACTATTAACTGTTCTTGGATTAGAGTCAGTTTTTGAAGAAAACTTAAAGAAAGATGTAGTAGCTAACCGTGTAAAATATCTACAAAAATACCTTGAAAAGAATTATAAAGACAACAAGAAACAGTATGTCTATGCAATCTGCTTATTTACCTTGTTTGTTGAAAATGTTTCTTTGTTCAGTCAATTCTATATTATGATGCACTTCAATCGCTTTGATAACGTGCTAAAGGATGTAGCACAACAGATCCAGTACACAAGAAATGAAGAGATGCTGCATGCTCAGGTTGGTATCTATCTAATCAACAAACTAAAAGAAGAATATCCTGATTTGTTTGATGATGAATTAAAGCAAAAAATCAAGCAAGAATGCCAAGCTGCTTTTGAAGCAGAGTCTAAGGTCATCGACTGGATTCTTCAAGGCTACACAGGTAAACATCTTTCTGAGCCTATTCTAAAAGCTTATATTAAACATCGACTTAACGACGCTATGGATCAGATTGATTTTCCAAAGTTAGAAGAGTCGCCAGAAGAACAGCTACTATTAAAGCAAACCTATTGGATGGATGAAGAAACTCTTGGTGGTAACATGACCGACTTCTTTCATAAGCGTCCAGTAGAATACAGCAAGAACAATCAAAGTTTTGATCTAGAGGATATTTTTAAATAATGCGGAAGCCTTGGTATTGGGTAACAGAAGACACAGTAAACTTTATGTCTAAAGGGGGTAGTTACCTTCATGACAACGAAACAGTAGAGCAGCGAGTAGAAAACATTGCTAACCGTTTTGAAGATTTAGTATTTAAGATGGCTGGTGACAAAGAAGAAGAGTTTGCTAAACAGCTTTCTGATAAGTTCTACAACTATATGTCTCGTGGTTTCTATAGCCTAGCTAGTCCTGTGTGGTCAAACTTTGGTCGTGATGGGTTGCCTATTAGTTGCAACAATGTCTATGTTCCTGACGACATGGGAGGTATCCTTCAAAAAGTAGCTGAAGTAGGAATGCAAACAAAGCATGGAGCAGGTACTAGTGGTTATCTTGGTCATCTTCGTCCTCGGGGGACTCCTATTGTCTCTGGTGGTTCAGCTGATGGTCCAGTACATTTTGTGGAGATGTTTCAAACGCACACAAGTGTCATTTCACAAGGAACAACACGACGCGGTGCGTGGGCAGGATACCTAGATGTAGAACACCCAGACATCCTAGAGTGGCTGTCAATGCGAGAAGAAGGGTCACCTATTCAAGATGTGTCTCTAGGTGTCTGTATTACTGACGCTTGGATGCAGTCTATGCTAGGTGGTGACAAAGAAAAACGTAAGATCTGGGGAGCTATTATTCGTAAGCGTTATGCTTCGGGTTATCCTTATATTTTCTGGACAGACACAGTAAATAACTCAGCCCCAGAGGTTTACAAAGCTCTAGGGCGTAAAATCTATTCAAGTAATCTTTGTTCTGAGATTGCTTTGAGTTCAAACGAAGAAGAGTCCTTTGTTTGTGATCTTTCTTCTATGAACATGTTGACTTGGGACGATTGGAAAGATACAGATGCAGTTGAGGTACTAACCTTTTTCCTAGATGCAGTCATGGAGGAGTATATTGAGAAAACATCCAAAATTAAATTCATGGAAGCTTCTCGCAACTTTGCTATTAAACAACGTGCTCTCGGTATTGGTACTCTTGGCTATCATAGTTTACTTCAGTCAAAGTTGATTGCCTTTGAGTCTGAAGCAGCAAGGGCACTTAATGAGTCAATTCACAACTTTATTCGACTACGCTCACTAGACGCATCTAAGTCGATGGCTGACCTGTTTGGTGAGCCACCTATGCTGAAAGGTTATGGTCGTCGTAATGTCACTCTTATGGCTATTGCACCTACTACTAGCTCAAGTTTTATCCTTGGGGCTGTATCTCCTAGTATTGAACCTTTGGCTAGTAACTACTTCACGAAGGATCTTGCAAAAGGAAAGTTCACCTACAGAAATCCGTATCTGGAAAAACTACTCTCTTCAAAAGAACAAAATACGGAAGAAGTTTGGCGATCGATCCTGATTCGCGGTGGGTCGGTTCAGCATCTTGCTTTCCTGACAGAACATGAAAAAGAAGTATTTAAAACTTTTGGTGAAATTTCACAACTAGAGATTGTAATTCAAGCAGCAGATAGGCAAAAGTTTATTGACCAGTCGCAGTCGCTTAATATCACTGTTCACCCTTCAACTCCTCCAAGTGATGTACATGATTTACTTGTAATGGCTTGGCAATTAGGTGTAAAAACAATGTACTATCAACGCTCAACAAACCCTGCACAAGAGCTAGTTCGTAATCTTCTTACCTGTTCAGCTTGTGAAGCTTAATGTACTACTTCATCACTCGTAAGCATCCTCGTTGCGTTTATTGCGAGATGGCAAAGAATCTTGCTGACAAAGCTGGATTAGACTACACAGAATTAGCTGTAGACACTATGCTAGATTTTATGCAAGAAAATGGAATAAAAACAGTTCCAGCTATTTTTAAAGAATCAGTGACTATGGAAAACTACATCGGCGGAGCAACAGAGTTCCAACGACACGTCTACTCAGAATAACCTAAGGCCCAGTGAAAGCTGGGCTTTTTACTTAATCTAGCTAAGAGGTCCAAGATGGATATTCAGACTTTACTTAAACAGCATTCTGAAGGCTTTTACGAAAGAGTATTTGGCCAATATTATGGTACACAAAATGCAATGACAGGGTATATTGTGCATGTTGATGATCCTGAAGGAGGTATAGTAGATCGTTCTAAAGTAGTGGGTGCTTGCCATGCGTCTGTTAACACTGCTATTCGCCGAGATATTGCTCTCGCAGTTATTACTATGGCTGACAAAAGTCTAGAGACTAATGAAGGTGCGGTGCAGTATTATGACTGGCTGATCAACAAAAGTTTCTTCTCAGATGTATTTCTTTGTAAAGATCCTGTGCTAAGTCTAAGGTACGGCTTTGTTAAAAGAGTCGATATCTCTGCAGCTAAGTGGCTAGGCGCAGCTCAGTTATCACGACTAAGTACTAGCGAGTTTAGGTTAAACATGAAAGCTGTGTATGATATTCTTGCTTCAGGTTTTGATATTCATCCTATGTTGCTCACTATGCTTGCTACTGAATTGAGTTTTAGTTCCGATGGTAAGAAGATTAACTCAGGTAGAACCTCACGAGTTGCCCCTTTAGCAAGATCTATGGTATCTACACAATATTCACATTTACCTTTTTATGTGCTAGACACTGTTAATAAAATAAAGGAAGCTTGTAAAGACGACACTACTAAACGTTTTGACTGGATTGAACAAACTCCTTTTAACGTTTCGAGGTGGCCTTCACGTAGCAACTATATACTCTGCCAAAATGCGGGTGATGTAGCAGACACTATAGACACGGCTATCCATACAGCAATCTCAGGTTTGCTTAGTGGCACTAGTTCTTTGTTGTTTAACACAGCTAAGGAAGAAGCAACAGACTACGCTTTTCTATGGGAAGAGGCTATTATTGATTTAAAAGGAAGGCTGCCTAGAGAAACAACTCTTTCTGGCTCTCCTGTAAACCTATCTTCACTTGAACAATTGTCTAAAAAACTCAAACTAGGAGAATAATTGTGGTATCTAAGTTCATGATGAGCCGCTATGACTACACTATCGTTAAGTTTCTTAACAAACTAGGATATCAAGAAGCTGTAACTAATGAGACCCCTGACTTTATTGTGTTTGGTGGTGGAGCAGATGTATGTCCTTATCTTTATGACGAAGAACCTAAACCAAGAGTGTTTTCAGATAAAGACAATGATTATCAAGACTTTTCAACAGTCATTGCAGCTAAACTAAAACAGATCCCTATGCTAGGTATTTGTAGGGGTTTGCAGTTATTACACGTTGCTAGAGGAGGTAGCCTAGTTCAACATATCGACGGCCATGGAGGTACTATCCATAAGTTACTAACACCAGAAAAACAAGAAATTGCGGGTTGGGAAGGTATTACTATCAACTCAGCACACCACCAGTGTGTTCCTGCAGATCAAGTAGGCTACGCAGAAAAGGTGTTTGTAAGTGGAGAAGGTATCACTGAAGTAGTAGTTGCTACTAATCTCGGCTTTCTAGGAGTACAATACCACCCTGAATATGTAAACTGCCCTAAAGAGGGTATTGACTTCTTCGTAGAACTAATGAAAAATGACTTTGAAGGAATTCTATAATGTGTGGTCTAGTAGGTATTGTAGGGGCTAACCTTCATGTCCTTCATCATGAAGCTTTTAAATGGATGCTACATCTAGATACTATTCGGGGAGAAGACTCTACAGGGGTTGCTCTAAGAAAGAGCTTTAATAAAGGCCGTTCACAAGTAATCGTAGCAAAAACAGAAGGACACCCTTCTCTGTTGACTCAAAGGTTTCCAGAGTTATTTGATAAAAAAGGGGTTTTACACCTTAAAACAACAGAAAGGTATGACTTTCTTATGGGTCATAACCGAGCTGCAACAGTAGGAGCTGTGAACTCTACTAATGCACATCCTTTTCATCATGGTAACATTACAGGTTGTCATAATGGGACTATTGGCGCTGGTTTACTTCAGCTACCTTCAGGTGATGAAATCAAAGGACATACTGATTCTGAGAAGCTGATCTTTGCTCTATCTAAAGGTTGGAAGATCAAAGAGATTATGGACACTGTTACTGGTGCAGCAGCTATGACTTGGTGGGATGCTAGCACCAAGACTTACAATATTTATCGAAACAAAGAGCGTTCTTTGTTCTATACCCATAACGATACAAACACAATCTTTGCTTATGCGAGTGAAGAGTGGATTCTTAGGGTGAGTCTAAATAAAAATAAGCTGTTTGAGCTAGCTAAAAACATTAAAGAGTTTCCTGTTGATACTTTGAAGTCAATTAAACTAGGTGAAAACAAAATTGAAGAGGTGACTACAACAGTAGTCGCCCCTTTAGTGATGAAAGCCGTTATTCCGACTGGTACTGGTAACGTACACCAACTGCCTCACAAGAACAAAAAGCTAAGTCTTCAAAAACATGAGAAACCCACTTGGCTACAGGAGGCGATTGATAAAACTGAACCCTTTCGCGGGGACTCAGGTTGGTTGGATCTTTCTGACCTTTCTAAGAAAGACTTTGACTACAACGCGCGCTTTGGTTGCGCGGCTTGTCAAGTAGACTTAGACTATGACGACCATCTAGAGGGTTTTGTTAAATGGATGGAGAAAGATACTCCTTTCTGTTTAACTTGCTCTAAAACTTTTAAAACCGCTTAAGGAAGTGAAATGGCTATCATTAATAACAAAGAGTTCCTACTAGGTTGTGACCCAGAAGTTTTCGTTGTAGACAAACAAGGAAACTTCGTTAGTGCTTATGGTTTGATTCCGGGCACTAAGGCAGAACCATTAAAAGTAAGAAACGGTATGGTTCAAGTTGATGGTATGGCGTTAGAGTTCGGTATTGACCCTTCTGCTACAAAAGAAGACTTTGTTTACCGAGTAAAGGATGTAATGAACCAACTAAGAGAGATGCTACCTGAAGGTCATTCGCTTTCAATCTCTTCTATTGCTCGTTTCTCTCCTGAGATTATGGCGGAACAACCAGAGGAAGCTTTAGAGCTTGGTTGTGATCCTGACTATAACGCTTATACAATAGATAAGAATCCTCGACCTGCACTACCAGATCCTAATATCCGCTCTGCTGGTGGTCATGTTCACATTGGATGGGGAGCAGGTATGCAAACAAGAGACCCTCGCCACTTGTCTGCTTGTGCAGCCCTTGCTGCTGAAATGGATTACTTCATGGGCGCTGCTTCTCTGGCTTGGGACAAAGATGTTCTTCGTCGTTCTATTTATGGAGCAGCAGGTGCTTTCCGTCCTAAACCTTATGGTATGGAGTATCGCTCAGGCTCTAACCAGTGGTTAAAGTCTGAAGAACTCATGGGTTTTGTGTTTGATACTACAGTCAAGGCAATTGGTAGCGTCATGAGAAAAGATTCTTTTAAAGGATCAAAGAATCAAAGCTTCTTTAAAGGAGCAGTTAACCTTCCAGCTAGAGAAATTATCAACTCAAATTGGAGCTATCTAGGTGAAGCTATCTTTCAAACACTAAAGGAAAGCCATGTTTAATAATGATGCAGAGTACGCAAGGTCTAGGATGGTGTCTAGCTACATGCGTGGTGCAGACCAGCTGTATAAGATTGTAGATATTTCTTCTAAAGACAATAAGCTAGATAAGGCTGTAATCCTAGCTATAGACCACAAACGTAATCAAGTACAGCTAAGCTCAAAAGACTTAAAATTTAGTATTGGTAAACTAGGCTATGTTAATGATGCTATCTCAGGAGTAGCTACCTATTTAAGTAGGTTACCTCTACGTAGAGATTATCGGCAAGGACTAAGGGCTTACCAGCTTGTTAGTTACCGTAGTGGAGGGTCTGGAACTATCGGTGAAACTTGGCTAGAGCAGAATGCTAAGTCTGTTTATCAGTGTTTAGAGAATGTTTTTCCTTCTCTACCTACTGTGATTGAACTAGCAGAAGAGTACAATGGAGATATTGCCTTTAATAAAAGCTTTGCGCTAAGTAGTAAGTTCAGGCTACTTTATCGAGGCTTCGTTGTTGGTGAACTAACTAAAGACGATAAGTTTAAACTCAATCATAGCTTCAATTTCGTTGAAGAAGAATTTGTTAAGGAAGTAGGACATGATTACCTTTCTCGATAAAACAGTCAGCGAGCTCTGGGATACACGCCTTAAATCAGGAGACATTGGAGTAGAAGTAGAGGTTGAGGGTAACTCTCCTTTGCCAGAAGTAGTCACTAACTCTTGGAAGGCTGTTAAAGATGGATCTTTGCGTGGTGAAGCAAAAGAGTATGTTTTTGTCAAACCTCTTTCTTTTAAAGAGTCAGTAGTTGAAGTCAATAACCTCTATGATCTTATTGACGGTAAAATTATTGACTCTATGAGAGCAGGAGTTCATGTTCATATTAACTGCCAGCGGTTGACTCTTCGTCAGTTGTTTACAGTAATGGCGGCTTACTACTGTATTGAGAATCTACTTACTGAAGAAGCAGGAGAGGAACGTCAAGGTAACCTGTTCTGTCTGCGGTTATCCGATGCAGACTATGTAAACACAGGGATTATGAGTGCTCTTTCTCATAAAGATATTCGAATGGATGGTGGTATTTTCCATAATGAAAATCTTCGCTACGGGGCTATGAATCTTGTTAGTTTGAGTAAGTTTGGTTCGCTAGAGTTCAGGGCTTTAAGGACTCCTCTGTCTCGTGAAAAGATTGTAGAGTGGGTAGATACTCTCTTTACATTGAAAGAAAACACTATTAAACACTTTAAAGATCCAGTTGAACTGTTATCTAGTATGTCAGCTAATGGATCAACTGAAGTAATTTCTAAACTACTAGGTAAACATGCAGAAAGGTTTCTAGCTAAGAGTAACTTCGAAGAGTCGCTGTATGAAAGTATTCGTCAAATTCAACACTGGGTTTTTCTAAATAACTGGGAGAGTAAATAATATGGCTACTGAAAACTTCGTCTATCCTTATCGTCAAGCTTCACGCAGCGCAATTGCCCTAGCACAAGGTATTCAAGGTAAAGTTCTTCGCCTTGAAAACTCAAGATTTCGTCCTACTGCTAAGAAAACAATTATCAACTGGGGTTCTACTGTCGAAGAGACTAACTTTGCTATCTTAAAGGTTATTAACCCACCTTCACTTGTTAAGAAAGCAAGTAATAAAAAGGTATTCTTTGAAACAGTAAAAGAGGCAGGAGAAGCAGGGCCTAAGATTCCTGAGTTTACTTTCTCAAAAGAGGTAGCTACACAATGGTTGACTGAAGACAAACCAAAGAAACTGTTTGCAAGAACAGTACTTGCAGGTCATTCAGGGGAGGGTATTGTAAAGGTTACTACAGTAGAAGAGCTAGCCCCTATTCCTGATGGAACTATGTTTGTTGTTTATGTACCTAAGAAACGTGAGTTTCGTTTCCATGTTGATCGTATTGGAGGTGTCTTTTGTACTCAAGAAAAGTTAAAAAAGAAAGAAGTACCTAATGAAGAAGTAGACTACCAAATTCGAAACTTAGCTAATGGCTTTATCTTTGCGAAGCAAGATATCGAAGTGCCTGAGCAATGCAAGGAGGAAGCAATAAAGGCACTAGCTGTTACAGATCTAGACTTCGGTGCAGTAGATGTAATTTATAACGAGAGGCAAGAGCAAGCTTACGTACTAGAGGTAAACACAGCTCCAGGCTTAGAGGGGTCTACTATTGAAAGCTATGTTGAAATGTTTGAGAGGCTAAAGAATGGTTGATGTCTATCAAGTACAAAGTTTTACTTACGCGTTAAGCCATTTATTCAACCCTACAGAAGTAGGTTGGTATGACCCTCGTTGGGAAGAAGTTAGAGCAGACTGGGTAACCTGGTACAGAGAGCGAAGAACAGAACTAGTAAAGATGATCTTGTCCGACTTTAAAAAGAAGTTCAAAGGTACTAAAGTACTTAGAGCAAGTAACTTCTTAGGCTTTGGTCAAGGATTACAGCAGTATAAAAGCAAGATGCTAAAGGAACTTCAAGATTACAAAATAAATTCTATCGATAAGAAAAAGTTCTTTAACTTCTCAAGATCGTTGAGAGCTACAGCAACATTAGAGGATAAAGGGCTAGCTCATTGTCTAACCTATATTACAACTCTTTATTCTTCCAAAATGAACAAAGAAGAAATAGAACTTCTCCTTGAAACTTTTTGCTACTGCTTTAGTTGGATAGCTAGTAGTCTAGATGATCAAGAAGTTAACAAAGAAAAGCTAGAAGAGCTGGGGTTACCTACTACTGTAGAAGAACTAAAACTTCTAGTTGAAACAGTCAGAGATCTTGGAGAGTTATTTGATTGGCATAAAACTGACAATGGTTTTGTTTGGTGGGCTACTTACTATCTGCGACGAAAAGGAGAGTTCAAATACTTAGTTTATGAGTATTTAAATTCGTTACACTCTGAGTTGAAGCTACCTACTAAACCCCCCAGTCAACCTATAACTTATGGACGACTAAGAATAAAAACTGAGCCTCCTTGGTAAATTAAAAAGCCCCTGTCAGCATTGCGCTGGCGGGGGCTATCTACTTTTCTTTTTTTTTTTGTTAGTCACGTTTACTAGAAGTAACAAAGTAAT
>Ga0208160_1000600_pt1 | contig 16686 bp, 19 predicted proteins | sample CB_VirMetaG_FD_184536 | JGI IMG/M metagenome (GOLD analysis project Ga0208160, IMG submission 184536) | Freshwater to marine saline gradient viral communities from Chesapeake Bay - CB_1504_1 Viral MetaG (SPAdes) (version 4) | ecosystem: Environmental > Aquatic > Marine > Coastal | place: USA... | reverse complement strand
CACTGGAGAAGATGAAGGCGAGGCGAGCCGCGAAAGTAGCGAGCAACGCCCAACTGAAACCCCAGAGCAACGTAACGCTAGAATCAAGCGACAAGTCGAACGAGAAGCCAAAAAAGCAGGCATCACGGTCGAAGAATACCTTGGTATCAAAAGCGAAAAAGGTAGTGAAAAAGGTAGCCAAGAAGGCAACCCGTCGCAAGTAGACGAAAACTACCTACGACTAGACCTCAAGACTGAGGGAATTAAGTCAAAGAAGGAACAAGATACTGTTATTGATTACATCAAAGAAAAGAAGCTACTAGGTCACACTGTTGACGTAGAAACGGCTCTCAAATCTATGGTGGTCAAAGAAGAACTTACCCGTATCAGAAACGCAAGCGCAACACCTAAACCATCATCACGGCCAGGCCAAGTAGGAGGTGAAAAGACCCTCGAACAGTACGCCCAACTGATGCAAAAAGGACGAGCGAACGAAGTACCGCTTGAAAAACAGCGAGAAATCCGCAAGAAGCGCATGTTGAAGTGGTAGGTTCATGAGCGAGATTGTAAACATAAATTATAATCTCACACTATGACCAACGTTTTTGCATCACTGACACAAAAGCAAACTTTCATGGACGGCGTTCAAGCTGAACTGCGCGACAGCCTTCCAATGGAGTATGTGTCAGACATCAACACAGAAGACACTGAGTACATCTACAACCGATACGGTTCAGACATCTCAGCACAGTCTACCCCTAATGCAACTTACCGTCGTAACGCATCATTCTCTTACGACAAGGATAGTTTCTTGATCGACCAGGAAGCAACTGCACCAGATGTCATCACCTACCGTGAACTTACACGAGAAGGTTTTGACCTTGTTGCAGACCGAACTGATCGTCACGCAGAAGCTCTCCGAGAAGCTGTACACGATCACGCATTCCACACCACTCGCCTTGGCGCTGGTTCTACACTCGACAACGAAGTATTGGCAGGTTCAGCATCAGCTGGTACTCCAATCACTATGTCATCTTCAAACCCAGATGATGTAGCATCTATGGTCAACCAAATCCTACAGCAGCAAAATGCTTTCGGAGGTGGAAACCCATACGTAATGATGAGTCCGAAGCAGGCTCGATTCTTCAACCTATTCTCAATGGGTGCTGGATTTAGCGTAGCAGACAAGGCTCTAACTAGCGGTTACTTCACAGTAGGTGGAGGTACACGGGTTATCCGTGGTGCATCAGCATTCAACGGTCTAGACGTAGTTGTTACTAACCGAGTTCAGAAGTCTGTAGTTCTTACATTCGCTGATGAAACTGATGAAGGTGACACTATTGTTATCACCGTTGGTGGTGGTGCAGTAACCCTTACTTGTGACGCTTCACCAGACGGTGCAGGTGATTACGACCAGGGAGGTGCAGGAGATGAAGAAGCAACAATCGACGCGGTTGTGGCTCTCATCAACAACTCAGATGACGTAGACGCTGCTACAGCATCTACAACTTCTGGCTTGTACTACGAACTTTCACAAGCTGACCGAACTATCCTACAGGACGCAGGTGTTCGTGCTCGAAAGCTAACATCTTCTACTATGGAGATTTCAGCATTCGACACCTCACTAGTTGTTACTGAAACAGGTGACGAAGTTACTGTAGGCACACACAAAGAGCACATGCTTGCAGGTGCATACAACTCAACTACTATCGCACTACCATCAACTGGTATGCACGTAGATGAGAAGCCGCTCGCTTCAACCTCAAGTACACGCGGTACTAACGGTTACGAGCTAGTTTCTACACAGCAACATGATGCTGTTGTATGGACGAAGATGGCCCCAAAGATCATCGACATCTTGGCTGTCTAACCACTCAAACCCCTTTGGGGGTTGAGTCGGTGGTGTTCCTCGCTCTGCGCCACCGACCCAGCCCCTAAACACCAATATGCACCAAAATACACTTCAAACTCTAATCGACTACGTAAAAGACATTAGCGGCCAAACCAATGCACCAACCGCGAAGATCATTCGTGCTCTTAACTTTGGAGTAGATGACTACTCTCGACAGCGTATTCTTTGCTCAAAACGATTCAGCCCTGACAGTACTAATCATGGAAACATTGCACGGGTAACCGCTACGGCTACTGGTGGAAAACTATCTCTTACAGAACTAGAAGAACTCATCGGTATTCGCCAAGTAGAAGTGTATGTAAACGGACAGTACGAGATCGTAGAACCGATTGATATTCAAGACGAATCAGAGTCACTTGATAAAGTGTACAGCGGCACAGGCACTCCAAAAGTCTACGATGTACGCAGCAATCACTTGTATTTTTATCCAACACCAAGCTCAGGACTAACTGTGCGAGTAGAATACACTCGTAACCACCCTCGTTTCTCAGCCGACAACCTGACGCAAGATGTTGGTGTATTGAATATTGACGATGAGTATGTAGCTCTCTTTGCCGCTGACAGGATTATGATCGGCACAAACGATCCTAGCAGAACACAGGTGCGCAACGAGTTAGAGAATAAAAAGCGAGAAATGAAACAGACGTTTGCTAACCTTGACCAAGATAAGTCAAAGCGGTTAAAAACGAGAGTAAAAGCACCGTTTATTAGTAACGCATTTAGAACAAGATAAATATGGCAGCAAAATTTCATGGACAAGGATTATTAGACGCATTAGAGGCACTGTTTAACGTCGCCTCTGCTCCAACAGGAACCCCAGAACTTCGATATTTGAAGTCCTACACCCCAGACCCAGATGATAGTTACTGGAGTGACATTTCAGCGAGTGAAGCCTCTGGAGCACCAACCGTTACCATTTCAGGGCTTTCTATCGCCTACGACAGCACAAATGATCGGGTAGAGATCGACTTCACAGACCCTTCAGACAGCTCTATTACGACAGATACAGACGGTATCGCTATCATCATCAATACAGGTACAGACTCAACCTCTCCTATTGTCTTTACAACCGATATTACAAACTTAATTCCAACAAACGGAACTCTCTCACTCACATTAAACGCAGAGGGATTGTGCGCCTTAAACGCTAACGCAACCTAGATTATATGGCAACGCCAGTTATACAATCATCAAATACTCAGACTGGACAAAATGTTAGTTCTTTAGTTATTACAAAGCCGACAGGATTGGCTGAGGGTGATTTACTGGTGGCTGCGCTGGCCATGCATGATGCTAACGATAACAACAGAACTTTCTCAACTCCTTCAGGATGGACACTGGCGACAAACTCAACTACAGGAGCCTCTGCTTATCTTGTTAGAACAGTTATCTTTTATAAAGAAGCAGACTCTAGCGATGTTGCCGCATCTGATTTCACCTTTACCATTGCTGCTAGTTCTGTTTACGTCGCAGTTGGGTATTTAGCAAGGATAGATGGGCACGTTCCAGTCAGCCCAATAACTGTTTCCGAAAGTGACAGTGACAATACATTGTCCGCCTCCCCATCATTTACAACAGCCCTTACTCCAGACATACCAGAGAACTCTTTGTTATTCTTCGTTATTGCGAGTAGTGACTCAGATGTCGGAACCGAGACTGTCTCTGGATATGCAAGTACACCTTCAGCAACCTGGACAGAACAAGCTGACGTAGCAGTTGTACAGAGTAACGATGGGGTAGTTATGGGAGTTGCCACTGCTCCATATGATTCTACTACTGAGATAACCGCCCGAACGGCCACTTTTTCTGCAAGTAATACTTACCACGCTTCATCTATAGCGGTAATTCGTGGATCATATGATGATGGAACAACCATCCCGTTTGTCGCCTCTACCCAATCAGCATTTGCACCAACAGGACGCGCTGATGCTAATGGAGTAGCTTCTTTTGTTGCTTCGACTCAATCAAAGTTTGACCCTACCGGAAAAGGAACCGCACCTACCGAGTGGACAAACGAAAGTGAAGAAAGCACTACGTGGACTAACGAAGCATCCCTATGAGCCCTTTAGAACAACGAGTACAAGAGCTAGAAAAGAAAGTACGAGACTTGGAGAGTGTTCGCAATGTGTCGTTTATCGAGAATATCAAGCGGTTTGTGGTAGCTAAGTTAAACGTCAGCGATCTGCCATCACTTAAACTATCTGACCTTTCTGACGTAGAAGACACTGACGACGCTTCAACAGGCGAGGTGCTGAAGAAAACAGCCACCACCTGGCAGCCAGGAACAGATAATACAGCGTAATATGTCTACAAATAAAGTACCAAACAGCAATAAACAATGGATTCAGAGTAACAATGGTGATTACGAAGGCAATTTGTATGAGACACATCGCTGTGATCTTGACAGTGACCCAGGAGTATTGAAGGCCTCAAAAGCCCTAGCTCCAGTAGATATCTACAACAATACACAGTTTCCTGTTGCTATGCAGATACATGATGGTTACTACTACATCGCATTTGTTGGTACAGGAGATGATGAGGTATGGCGGTGTTCTGTGAACTCTGATCCAACCGACGATTCTAATTGGTTAGAAGTAACTGATCTTAAAAATGCTGCCGAGATTATTGAGTCTGATATGACATCATTTAACGGTCTTTTGCTTCTTTCTGAGGATACGGACATTTGGAGCTGGAACGGCACATCTGAGGACAATGACTGGTGGACAGCAGTGGCTGGTGGTGGTGCACTCACTAACGATAAACCACACCAGATGGAGGTACTGCGTTCTGGAAATGATACTTTATTCGTCACAGACGGAAACAAAGTACGTTACTACAACTCAGCAGCAGGAAATACGGTTATAACCCTAGACACTTTTATGACTGCTGGGTGTCTCACCTCATCACTTGATCGTATTTGGGTAGGAACATACACAGAAGTAGAAAACAATGGGTATGTGTATGAATTACGTGTCGGAGACGATACTGCATACCAAGCTTATCCAATAGAAGGACGAGTGTGTTTAGCAATGTTCACCCACCGAAATACCCCTTTTGTTATTACCGAAACAGGCTACATTCAAGCATTTGACGGAGCAGGATTTACCACGGTTGCACAGTTTCCTTGGGCCAATGAATCAACCGTTATGGAAGGCTGTCGCGGAGGACAGGTCCAGGACTCTCCACGATCAAAGGCCATTCACCCGAAAGGGGTGAAATTGCGGGGCAATTATGTATACATTTTAGTTAATGCAGAGGATGAGTTTACCGGAGACTTACTTAAACGAGGGTACTCTGGTGTTTGGGTGCTAGATTTAACAACCTACTCTTTGACACATCGGTACTCACTGGGTACTTCTGATCTCAGAAGCGTTGGCCCTCTCCTTCTCACCAACACACCATACACACGCATCATGGCAGGTGCTGACACTGTCTCTGATGGTGATGGAGTGTGGATGGAAACAGATACGACACCAAGAGGTTTCTTTGTTCTTACCAGACACGAATCCGACTCTATTGCAGATGTATTTGATACCTTTGTTTACAAGGTGGACACACTTGACGATGACTCAAGTGTACAGGTGAAGAGAAAAGACAGCGAACAGCCAGGCTTCCCATACGTTGTAAATGGTGTTACATGGGCTTCAGTGAATGAATTTAACACTACTGATGACCTTACTAACGTAGCGGTAGGAGATGAGGTGTTTATCCTCAACAAACAAGGCTCTGATACTTCTTGCCATATTACTGCTATTAAAAACGGGGCAGAAATCAACACAGTCACAGTAGACGAAAGCATCGGCGTACTAAATGAGACAAGTGACATCAAAATAGACAAGTTTGAAAAGATCGACATGTCAAACATCAACGAAGGTGGCGAGTACTTCAAGTTAGGAATCGGCAACGAAGCAAAAACCTTCGCTCAGTACAAGATTGAGTTCACCGGAGATGTGACTTTTAGAGAACTTATTAGTAAGTCCAATAATAAAGAAGGGCTGTAAAAAGTGTTATAATATAGGTATGAATCCAACTCTAACCGCAGAGCAACAGAAAAACGAAACCGAAGCACAGGCTAAGCGGTTTGGTATTGAACCAACCATCTCTGCAAAAGAGCTGGTACAGCCTGTACAGCCAGTACAAGTATCAGAACCAATAACACCACCACCCTTGCCATCAAACGCTACAGTAAACGCTGTGCGCGATGAATCAAACAACCTTATTGCAGCTCAAACCGAGGAAGCTAAGCAGCTAAAGGATATGCGTGGTCAATACGCCGCCCTTGCTGATGAAGGCACTCTCTCAGACCTATTTACTGCAAAACAAGACGAGTTTGGACTACCGCAGAACCTCAAAGAACTCAAAGACATCAATCTACAGCTAGCAGACATGCAGACAGGTAGTGATCTAACAAAGGTTCGTATCGAAGGCGCAGCCGGACAAACCGTTGGACAAGGACAACGTGAAGTGACTCAAGAAGACCGTGAAGCTGCTGTGCGGAGCCAAGGATTGGCCATGAGGGCAGCGGTGCTGCAAGGCAACATAGAAACAGCACAAGCCCTAGCAAGCAATGCTGTAGAGATTGCTTATCAAGATAGGCAACTAAAAAATACCAATTTACTCAATCAGATTAAAAGCTTGGAGGGTACGGTAGATGGGCAGACACAACAGTTACTTAATGCAGAAGCCAGAAAATACGAGGAAGACCAACTCAAGGTTGAAGAATTAAAGAATAACATACAAGCTGCTTTAATTTCTGGAGCGACAGCATCAGAAGTCAATCAATTGACATTAAGTAAGTTATCAGATGAACAAAAAATGGCTCTCTCACAAGAGATTATTGCACGTGGCGCAAACCAAATGAGAGACCTTGAAGTTCAACAACAACAAGCAACCCTAGATGCAACTCGTGCTTTGGAGGCTCAACGTTATAGCAAAGGAGGCTCCAACTCTGTTACACCCGGCACAGTAACATTTGCGGCCGGAACAAGTGGTACAATGGGAACAGACGAAGACCCGATCCCTTCTTTGTTGTCTGCAACGGCAGGTGGAAGATTACTCACACAATCAGAGGCAGAGCCACTCACAAACGCTAAACGAGTAGCAGACGGTCTTCAAGATCTACAAGCGACAATTCAGGGTGCAAATACAGACCCAATTCTTGGTGTGTTTAAGCGTGTTAACCCATACAACTTAGAGGCGGCCACCATAGATGCGGCAATCACACAGCTAGTACCACAATTGGCTCGTGGTACGTATGGTGAGGTTGGTGTTTTGACAGATGCGGACGTTGCTCGATACTCAAACACACTACCAAACCTTACAAACACTGAAGAACAAAACAAAGCAGTTATGGCTCTAACACTCCGTAAAGTGCGGTCCGGTCTAGTGAGTCAACTTGAAAGCATGGCTGCCGCTGGGCGAGACGTAAGTGGATTTGTTGGAATTTACGATAAATTTAACCAACAGATCGCTGAACTAGAGAATGCTATCGGTGTAGGCTCAGCTTCTGTGCAACAGATAGATGAAGAGTACGATGATGCGTTTGGTGGAACAAGTCAGACCACAACGCAGGTTAACGATCAGTCTGATGGATTCTTTAAAAGAATAGGTAAATTCCTCTTTGGTGAATAGTATGGACAACGTATCACGAGAACAATTCAAACAGTTAAGACAAATGGGTTACACGAAGGAAAACATCGTGGATTTTGCCAAACGAGGACGAGTGGCAGAAAAACTTAATAATCAAACCTTTTCACAGAAAGGGCTACTACGCTCAGCCGGAGAGTTTCTGAACATGGATGAGTTTGGTCGTGGTATAGGTCAAACTATCTACAACTTAACTGGTCAAGGTAAAAATGTACAGGAAGGGATACTGCAACAAAACAAAGAGCAAACAACTCTATTGATTGATGCGTTGAAACAAGCAAGGGAACGTGGCGACGAAAGAGCCGTAGGAAACCTAACAAAAGAATTGCAGCGTCGCTCTCAAGAAGAGGGAGTTGATTTTGAACAACTTGCTACTGGTGGACTAAGCAACCGAGAGGTGCTCGGGTCGGCCGCGTCAACAGTACTCAATGTTGCTAGTCTTGGTGGAGCACTTAATTTTGGTACTAAGGCCGCTGCGGGCGCAACCACAGTCGGTCGCGCAGCTTTAGTTGGAGCTGGTCAGGGAGCAGTTGCTGGTGGTGCCTTTGGTGCTGCGGAAGCGCTTACAGAGGGTGAGGGCATCATACCAGGAGCGGCAAAAGGAGCCGCTATGGGGGCTGCTGTTGGTGGAGTTTTAGGTGGTGCCTCGAAATATATAGATGACCTAGTAAAAACAACTCCAGAGAGTAAGTTGTTTGAGACAAAAGACGCATTTAAAACTTTACAAAAAAAGTTCAAAGACGGTGCTGTATACCAAGGGAAGGGTGCTGAGCGAAAACTCATATCTGACCCAATTACAACTCTTTCAAAGTCGGGTGCAGGAAAGCAGTTAAAAGTAGTAGATGGCAAGATCAACACCGAACAGGCTAGAGAGACACTGCGAAACACAATTGATGATCTTGATGAAGAAGTCGTAAAGGCAATTTCTGGTTCAAAAGTAAAAGTAAATCTGTCTTCTCTCAAAGAAGAGGCCGTAGACATGATAAAGAAAAATGACTCGCTAAAGGCGGCTGGTAAGGTAAACAAAACTATAAAAGCAATGGACTCATACTTTGACGATTTTGCTGAATCTTATGGAGATGATTTGTCTATGGAAAGCGCAAGTGCTATAAGGCGAGCAATGAACAAGCAGTGGAACCCTGACACAATTGATGTTGAACGAGCAATTGGAGATGCTATGCGAAAGGTTATTTACAAGAACGTACCTGGAGCACAGCAAACACTTGCAAAAGAAGGTCAACTAATTGCAGCAGACAAGTTCCTAGATGCCTTACACGGGCGAGCCGTGAAAGGTGGTCGGCTTGGTTCATATTTTGGAAACCTTGTTGGAGCTATTGCCGGACAAAATGCAACTGATAGCTATGTCGGATCAGTTGTTGGCGCGTTGTCAGGTGGGCAAATATCAAAACTAATGCAGAGACAAGCACTAGACCCACTCGTGCCTAAGGTTGCGCGCGGTATCTCCTCTATCGTAGAAAAACTACCGACAGATGCCGCAGGAAATGTTAGCAAAACTGCCGTACTTAATCTGATCGCCCAGATGGCTGCCGACGATCAAGAAGAACGTCAATCGCTTGCCCAATAAGCATAAATACAAACAAGACAGCCAGGGTGCTAAAAAACAAACCTATTATTGCTAAGATAATTGCCATATTTATACACTACTCCCACTAGATGGAGATGTCAAAGCTTCTTCTATGGGCTTGCCTGAGGATAGTCTTTGCCAGAGGCAGGTATAGCTTAAATTGTATAATTCTGCCCACTCTGCAATACACTTTGTCTCGCCTTGGTAAGTATACGTCGCATTATTTCTGCGATTCCTCGCCTGTTCTTTTGGTGTCGCCCAAGTGCAGTTGTCTTTACAATAGTTCCCGTCAACATCTATCCTCTCTAATGTAACGTTTTTGTAGTCAGTTTTATCACAAGCCTCTAAGAAGCTTGAATACATGTCTTGTTGAAATGAAATAATATCATTCCACATAAATTTGATACCTCTGCCTCCATAGTTAGGATTTTTCTTGTCGTTACAACGCGCACTTGCTTGGTAGTATTTATTTGCAAATGCTTTTCCAAGTCGTGTTTTTGTTATTCCATGAGTTTCAGCCAGTCTAGCGAGTCGTTGTTGAGATACTCTTGCCTTTTCTTTTTGCAAACAACCACAACTTTTAGAGTGTCCAGTTCTAATAGATGAGCCGTAGATAGTTTTTTTGTTGCCACATTTACATTTACAATTCCATAAAGCTCCGTGTCTTGTGGTATGAGAGAAATCTACCACAGTAAGGTAGCCAAATGTGTGACCAGTAATGTCCTTTATGTTTTCCTTAGCTGCCTCCTTTGAAAGACAGCCACAACTTTTTGTTATTCCAGCAGTAACAGAGCGAGGCCTAACTTTTTTTGTGTTTCCACACTCACAAACAACTTTCCATAACCAGTTACGGTTTTCGTCTTTGTGTGCTGGAGCAACAAAAGTCAACTTGTGAAATTTTTTATCCGTATAATCTTTCATAAACAAAAGCCACCAAACGTTAGGGCGCATGGTGGCTTTTGCTACTCGCCCTAACGAGTAGTAATGGGATTATTATAGCCCAACCACTTATTTTTGCAACTAAGAACATGGTATAATATATCCAATATGAAACCGCAAACACTCAAAAAACTAAAGCTCTACCGCGAGAATCCAGACGTAGTACAGCCGTTAGACAACGCCGAACTAGCTGATCTCGTATTACTGGTATTAGACCAAGTAAAACTCATTGATAAGTCTATCCAAGGAGGACAGCTTGACGTAGCTAAAGAACTTAAGAAACAAATCAACGACCTGCTTAAAAGCTACCGTACAGAAACCGGAAGCATTAAGGGTGACATTCAGGAAAAGCTAGCTGAAAGCCGAAGCGAACTGAAGAACGAAGCAAATGCTTTGAAAGGTGAGCTCCAAGGTGCTATTGATCGACTAAATGAGCGCATCACCAACTTGAAAGACGGTAACGATGGTGAGGTTACTGAAGAAGAGATTAAGAAAGCTGCTCAAATAGCTGCCACCTTAATTGAACTACCTGAGTGGGACAAGGCAGTGGCAGAAGCGGTAAACGCCTCACCAGAGGAGATTCGTAACGCTCTAGAGCTACTTCCAGAAGGTGAAAAGCTATCTATTGATGCAGTACAAGACCTTACACAGAGACTAGACGAAGTGCGACAGTATGCTGTCCAGGCCGGAAAAGGTGTTGGTATTGGCAAACAGCAAGTATATGGTTTCATTCGACAAGCTGTAGCAGACGGAACAATCGTCACATCATCTGCAATTACTTTTAAAGAAGGAGACGGTAGCCCATCAGTAGAAGCTGACACAGTTATCTTTCCTAACAGCACCCTCACTGACAATGGTGACGGTTCAGTAACCTTTGACCCAGGCGCTTTGGGTGGTGGTGATATGGTAACAAGCACATATGACCCTGCTGCTAAAGCAGAACAGGTACTTACCATCTCAGACATTGACGACACAGCATACAATGAAACTACATGGAACGGTGTAACTGGAAAAGCACCATCAAAGAACGCTGTACGAGACAAGATCGAAGCACTAGACGCAGCAAAAGCTGACGCTTCACACACTCACACACTTTCTGAAATCACAGACTTTGACGCTGATGATTATGCAACAGGCGCAGAAGGAGATTTAGCAGCCTCAGCAGTTCAACCAGGTGACGATGCCAACACTCTCGGAAGTGGAGCAGCGACAGACGGTTATATCCTTACCGCAGATGGCGCGGGAAACGCAGCCTGGGAAGCAGCACCATCAGGCGGCACTGTAGACGTTGTTTCAAACGTAGCACAAGACCGTATTTTAGGACGTGTAACAGCCGGATCAGGAGACTCAGAAGAACTTACCGCAGCTCAAGTGCGTACCCTGATTAATGTTGAAGATGGAGCAACTGCAAATACAGGTGCACTAGCAGACCTTAATACTGTAGACACTGCACAGATAGAAAACGATGCAGTAACGGTAGATAAAATCGCAGACGCACAACTCAAGTCTATTGCTGGTCTCACACCAGGCGCAGAAGGGCAAATGCTCACCTCAAACGGTCTTGGTGGCTATCAGATCACCACGCCAGCTAATGTACGTGGTTACTTAAACGTAGAAGATGGAGCTGATGCTACAGATACAGACAACGTCCGATCAGCTGGTGCCTTGATGGACGATGAGATCACTAACCTAGCTGACGTTAAATCATTTGACCCAGCTGACTACGCCACCGCAGCCCAAGGTTCTACCGCAGATTCAGCATTGCAATCTGTAGTAGACGACACCACCCCACAACTAGGAGGAGACTTAGACCTTAACGGTAACAACATTGACGTTGGTGAAGACGCATCAATTACCATTGACCCAAGCCTATCAGCCGATGCAAAGTACAGTGGTATCACTATCACTGGTACAGGTGGAGCAACTATCGCAGTAGGTGATGTCATCTACTTAGACGCTACCGCAGGAGAGTGGCTTTTAGCAGACGCTAGTGCTGCCGCTACCGCAGGGCCAGTACCTATCGGTATCGCAGTCTCAACTTCAACTGACGGAAACCCTGTCACTGTTCTTCTAAACGGGACAGTCAGAGCTGCGACTTTCCCTGCATCTATCGCTTTGGGTGCTGCGGTGTACATCTCAGAGACAGAAGGAGACTTAACAGCCACCGCACCAACCACCGCTAGTGCAATCGTTCGTGTCTTGGGCTGGGCGGTTACAACCGAACCAAACACTATTTACTTTAATCCAACCCCTAGCTGGGTGGAGATAGCTTAGTATGACTCTTACAGAACTTAGAAACAAAGCAGATGCAAAGCTACTGGAGTTTTGGGATGCTTTAATAGTGAAGCAAGAGAAATACTACCTAAAGCATAATAAGTTCTTCCAACTACTTGTCACTGACCCAGTAGTAGATGGTGCAGATACAACTTGGGAACTACGTACACCTAATGATGAGAAGCACGCCATTGATGTAGACTTCTCTTTCAACTCACCAGTACCTTTCTCTATTTCAGTAGATGAGTGGGTGGGTGGTGACACAGGCTTTTCAGCCACCGCTACAGTAGAACTACCAGACGGTAGAAAGTTTACTCGTAGTCGTTCAGCAGTACCAGTAGTTCAAGAAGCAGTCTATGACAATACAGATATAGACAACCCAGTGTTAGTAACACCAAAAGCAGTCACCGACTGGACTATAAATACTACTGCTTGGAGTGAGGTAATAGAACAAGAATTATAGTATGGCAGATATAAAAAATCACAGCACACTTACTACAGGTCTAGTCTCTTATTGGGACTTGGAGGAAGCTAGTGGTACACGCTATGACCTACATGGTAGTAATGACCTAGCTGATTACAATACAGTAACGAGTGCGACAGGTAAGATAGGTAATTGTGCTGAATTTACAGCAGCAAACAGCGAGGCGTTAAACGCTGGAGATTTCGCTACCTTCTCTGCTTTTTCGGTTTCTATATGGGTTAATCCTGACAGGGTTGATACAACAGAAACTATTTTTCATAAAGCAGATGATAGCACTAACTCTGAATTTCGTTTACTCATGTTAAGTACTGGTAATTTCCAGTGGAGTATTGGTAACGGAACAGTATATGGAACAAATAAACAAGTAGCTCATGGCATGAGTGCCGGTACTTGGTATCATATTGTTTTAACTTTTGACGGTAGCTCCTCCGCAAAATTATACAAAAATGGCTCTGTTCTGGATAGTGACACAACATCTCAAACTATTCCAAATGGCAATCAAGACTTTGTAATTGGTATAAGAAAACGAAATGCAGTGTATAGTATTCCGTTTGACGGTCAGTTAGACGATGTTGGATTTTGGACTAAGGAACTAACAACCACAGAAATCACAGCCCTCTATAACTCAGGTGACGGACTCCCATACTACGCTCCAGCAGATGTAAAGAATGACAGTGGACTTTCTACTTCTTTGGTTAGTTATTGGGAAATGGAGGAAGCAACTGGCGCAACACGAACAGATAGTCATGGAAGTAATGACTTGACTGATAATAATACGGTAGGACAGGCTACTGGTATTCAGGGTAACGGTGCTGATTTTGAGGCCAGCAACAGTGAATATCTTTCAATAACAGACGCAGCTCAGTCAGGTCTCGACCTTTCAACCGCCGCCTCTTTTTCTTTTTGGGTAAAAACAGAGAGTGATACTGACGCCGTAGTGATAGGTAAGTTTTCACCGGCTGGGTACTATTTACAGATAAACGTAGGAACCAATAACACTATTCGCTTTAGTGACGGCAGTAATACCAAAGACAGTGACGCCCTGACTTGGAGCATCGGCACTTGGTATCACGTTGTCGTCACTTACAATGCCGGTAGTTATGCTTTCTATGTGAATGGGGTAGCAAAAGGCTCTGGCACAGGGATGCTTTCCTCTTTGAATAACAGCGCAGCTTCTTTTTATCTTGGGACTTGGAGTGCGTTGGTAAACAAGCTCGATGCTGTTCTTGACGAAGTTGGTGTCTGGTCACGCGCTCTCTCATCCTCAGACGTTGCCGCTCTCTACAACTCAGGTGCAGGTATTCCTTATGACGCAGGTGGAGCCACAGGCTACGCCAACACCGTCATGGGAGTGGCGTCAGCCAATATTGGAAAGGTTATGGGGGTAGCCACTGCTAATATTAGTAAAGTAATGGGTGTGTAGTATGAACCCGATGTACCCTAAAATCTTACCTGACAGAGATAAGTTTAGGGCATACTACCTAGATGAAGATGTTGACGTGTATCTCAGTAATGGAGATTTAGTAACAATAGAAAAAGGGTACAGGTTTGATGGTCAAAGTGTACCGTTTCCTTTTAGTTTATGTTTCAAACAGTCTTCACGAGATATTTATGCAGCGCTAGTACATGACTATCTTATAGACAGATCACCATGGACTAGATATAACCGCAAGTTTCAAGATAACGAGTATCTGTACTTTATGAACAAGCCGGAGTACTTCCAATCAAGAGTACGAAAGTATCTGTTTCCAAAAGTAGTCCGTCTATTTGGTTTTCTAAGATATGATATTTGGGGAGATAACAGAGGAATGTAGTGTATAATTATTGGTATGTGTAGTAAAGAAGAGGTCGAAAAGATCGTAAATGAATCAGAAAAGCGCATGGAGTTAAAATTAGAAGCGTTAGAGCAAAAATGGCAGAACGAATTAGAACGGAGCCATGTTGCTGTTGCTGGCACTGTTAGTGCTCTCGGCGCTGAGTTTAAAGATATTGCGAAAGACTTTAAAGCGTTTGTACAAAAATGGGATCATATTGAAGCTGATGATCTACGAATAGTAATCAGCTCATATAACGGTATTGCAACCGTCAAAAACATTATTACCGGCATGGCAACTGTAATTTTATCAATAAGCGCTATCGGTGCCGGTGTTATTTGGTTAGTAAAGACTATTGTTAGTAAATAATATGCAGTTGTTACAACGTCTACACATACTAAATACGATACTACTGTCAATCTTTATCTTTATTGTCGCTTTTATGGTTACGGATCTGTACTTGTTTAAAAAGGAAGGAGATCGTTTCACCTACTGCGACGGTGTACATCTATATGCACTTTTTTCAAGTACATCACACGATTGTGTGGACGACACACCATTTAATAAGTTTTTAGAAAAACAGTAATGTTATGGAAGGTGAACGCGCAACGTACATCATGATACTAGCATTAACAATCTCCTTCCTACTATTCGGGTATATTCGCTACTTATCACTAAGTCAATAAAGCATGAAACTAAATATCCTAACCAATATCACAATAAATCCAGAGTGGACAGAGGAATTGAAGAAGTACGTAGATTGGGATATTTCAATAGTAGAAACAACTGAAAAGATACCTCCTAAATTCAATCCGTACTTTAAACAGATGTGGGCAGATTTTGACTGGTTGCGATCTAAAATAACGACAGGTGACATTAAATGTTTTTGTACAACAAAAGAAGCACTACGTTTAATTGGTGTTACCACACACATAGGCATGTATGACAAGGCAGACAGTGACACAAAGCATGACTTTTACATTGGTATACCATCTCGTTTATCTGAACGAGCTAAAGCAAACGGTTTTAAATCAAATTTTACATGGCTAGTCATCCACGAGTATCTGCATGGAGAAGAAAAACAGTCTGGTACGCCTGATCGTGTTCATGATATGCAAAAGCAAGGAAGACTAAAGGAACTACTGAAAGAACACCAAGACAGGAGAAGTAAGCTGTTTACTATTAAAAATTTATTAGAAAAACTACTCGGTCTGTTGCCAAAGAAAAAAGGCCTTCTACCATTAGTTGAAAGAAAAGCTAAGGAACTTGTCCAAAGCATGAACAACATTGGTTTGCCGATTAGAATAACAGAGGGCTATCGCTCACCAGAGCGCCAAGCAGAGCTGTATGCAAAAGGTAGAACAGCACCAGGGTCTATTGTTACTAACGCAAGACCTGGAGAAAGCTACCATAACTACGGCCTTGCATTTGACGTTGTGTTTATAAAACAAGGTTATTCTGCCACAAAAGAACAATGGGATACACTTGGTTCAGTAGGTGAACGTCTTGGACTAGAATGGGGAGGAAGGTGGACATCTTTCTTAGACAAGCCACATTTTCAACTAACAATAGGATATAATATATCTGATTTAAAGTCGGGAAATGTAGATTATTCAAAATTTAAGTAATGTAATATGTCATTAACTATAGCAGGTCTAATTGTGACACTGGCAAGCCAATTTATACCAGCAGATGAAGTGCAGACAGTTATGGAGGCAGCAGGTATCTTGGTAGCTTGGTGGGGTAGATACCGAATTGGGGACATCTTTCTTTTCGGAACACGTAAATAATGTATAATATCTCTGCCCATTCGTGGAGAGTGGACAGAAAAATAAGCGACTATTTTTCAACAGCTAATCCCCATAACAGGGGATTTTGCTTTTATATTGACATGCTACAATTATTGTAATGGAAAACACACCAGAAGAACAATTTGATATTTGGTTTTCACAAACACACAGCACCGGAGCCGTAGAGTTTGAGTCTGTCTTAGATGAAGATGAGTTTCCTATCGAAGACTCATACACTGACGCACCAGAGGACTAAATAACCG
>Ga0208160_1000598_pt1 | contig 16699 bp, 19 predicted proteins | sample CB_VirMetaG_FD_184536 | JGI IMG/M metagenome (GOLD analysis project Ga0208160, IMG submission 184536) | Freshwater to marine saline gradient viral communities from Chesapeake Bay - CB_1504_1 Viral MetaG (SPAdes) (version 4) | ecosystem: Environmental > Aquatic > Marine > Coastal | place: USA... | reverse complement strand
AGTTAGGCTTACCGATCTCTTTGCCTTTGCAAAAGTCGTATGCTTCACACTTGCCATTTTTCCATATACAGAGAGGCTTGTCAACAGCCAGCGACCATGCAGCCTGCGGCATCTTGTCAGTGGTGATGATGTGCTTGGCTCGACCTACAAGGAAGTTGAAGTGATCCTGATCGAATGCGGTTTCCATTATAGCCGTTCTGTGATCGCCTTGTGAATTTATCTTTTCACGAGACCCATGCGATGCCACTGTCGTTATGTGTTTGTGTATTCCGCTATAGCCCATGTATCTGGTGGCCTGATCGTAATACCCTTTACTCCACTTCAGTAGGGCCGTCTCTTCGTCTTTATCGATGAGTTTCTTCAGCTTCGTTAGCTTCGCATCGCCAGTGCTTTTGTGCTCCCAGAGCGCGTCATAGTCCGGTAGCTTGCCATCTATATGTCCTCTGTGCCAATACATATCCTGAAGTGAAAACTGCTCACCGGTCTCGTCATGCGTTATTAGGTTTAGACCTGAATCCTTCAATCTTTTCGCAACGGCATCCTCTGACAGGTGACCGTCTTCAAAATGTGAGGCGCTACTGTAACTCACCCAAGGGTCGAACGCATGCCTGAATTCAAGCCACGGCTTCCTGCCACAATTTTCTTCACTGACTGACATCCCCAGATAAGTTCGTCTGTAGTTTGTCTTGTTGTATTCCTCTTCATAAGATACCCACATCTTATCTAGTATATTCTGGTGCTTCATATCTTTTCCCCTTAAACAACAAAGGCCGCAATTAAGCGACCTTTTTATTATTTGCTACATCTATCGTCGAGCGAAAGCATTCCCTGCTTGGCTTGTTTGCGGAGCCATCCGTTGTGGTTGTGATTGTCCCTGAGACTGTGCAGCGCCAGCTACAGGGGTCTTTTTGTATGAAGCAACCTTGGTATCAGGCTCGCCATTACTGTTGGTTCCCATCTTGGTTTTAACTGTCAGCATCTTACCGATCAGATTAATTGGATCACCAGCTTGTTGTGGCGTAAGGTCTGCTGCAGAGCACAACTTACCGTAAGTCAGCTTGCCGATGTTTTTAACAACACCGCTTTTATCTGTCCAAGTCATCTCAGTTACTTGATCGTCGCGGAAGAACATAAATGTATCAAATACTTTCTTGTTGTCGAACTGGCCTCCGCCGTATACCGACATGGTTACATTTACACCGAAGTTACCGGATGCAAACTGCTTATATTCTGCGTTATCGACAATGACAGGGTAGTCTCCTGCTGGAAGTGGTGCGAATGAGCCTTGGTCTTGCTCGTTCTGCTCGTAAATGTCTTCCATACCCAGATTTAAATTCATAGTCATTTTCTAATTCCTCGTTGTTGGTTGATGTAGAGATATTACATTATGCAATATCTCCTGTCAAGCTAATTAATCTTTTTTATTCCAAAGATCAAGAATTGCATTACAGTCAAAAAGTAACTCATGTGGCAGTGATGGCTGAGACCGGTTCTTAGCTAAGAACGCAGGCATCTCACTGGTGTACATGAATCGCTCGCCCTGACCAATTGCTTTGTTCTCCTTTGCTCCCATCTTCCCATCTATCTTTCGTACTATCTCACGAAACTTTGCAAAAATCAAGGCATCTGAATTCTTTTGTAGCAATCCAATTGCATCTTTATGCAGCTCTGGCATGTAGCGATCGTAAGGCTCGTTGTCAGGGTTACTGACGGTCTTAATCATTGAGTGTCCAATAAGCCATACGTTAGCATTAAGCTCGCTTCGCACTAATGAGATCTTGTCGTAAAACTCTTGCCAATATTTTAGTGCTCGTTTGTAACCACCACCGTAACCGAAGTCTTCGATGTTTGTTTTTACATGTCCTTTGTCGTCACCAGCTGCACAAACGTCTCGATGAATCAAAGGCTCAAGTGCAGATGCTGAGTCAATAATAATGTTTTCAAATCCAGAGTCTTTACCTTCGGTCAGTAGCATGTCCAGAATTCCCATTACCTCACCAAAGGCTTGAAGCTTTACACTTCCGTCTTCGAAGGTGTACTGAGCTACGTCAAGGTCTGCGGTTCCGTCTTCGATTGGCAAGAAGAATGCGTTTGGTAATGCGGCACACTGAGTCGTCTTGCCGATACCCGGTACGCCGTAAAGCATGATGATCTTTTTATGATCCCGTGTACCTTTTTGTACTGCGCTAAAATCAAATGACATATTTTCTTCTCCTGTTTTGTTTATTTCGCTATTATACATAGTTATTTTTCTGTGTCAACAATATTTATTCAATCTTCTAAAAACTTTGTTGCCACCAGCCTGTGAGCTTTCCGCCCTTTGCCTTCTCCCTCTTCGATCAATGATACATCCTGCGACTCAAGAATCAAGTAATTAAATATTTCTTTTCGCATGTTGCTATCCGTAGACTTAAACGGGTGTAACTTCATTAGATCCTTTTTCATTATTCCTTCAAATCCCATCTTGGCAATCACATTGTAAGCATCGCGATATCGCTTGTCAATGGAATTCTCAACCATTTCGAATTCAATATATTCTATCAGTTGCTCAAAGCAAAAGTCAACAAGGGCAATAGAAAAGTTAACGCTATCCAGACCAACCGACAGAGCATACGGGTCTTTTGACAGCTCCATAGTCAGAGAGATGCGCATCGCCTTCTCCCGGTTACGCACAATCATCAACTCCAATCCATTCTTTCGCAGCTCTTTCTTGCGAATCATAATGTCATCTTCATAAGAATCTAGGCGGTCAAATGCCTCAGCAGTAAACGGCAGGACTATTGGCTCCATTGGCTTGTCGTAATCGTTACGGCCTTGAGAATTCTTTCCTCGATTGTGGTGCAGTACTCTACGCTCAATCGTTTCAATCCAAGACAGTATCTCTTGAGGTACGGCCCGTGACTTTGAATTCTTATTCATCTTCTGATCGCCCTCTTGAGCAAACATAACAATGAATCGATTCAAGAAACCATCACTGATCATCATCTTAGTCATGGACTCCGATAACTTATGTGGCGTAGTCATACCAAGCAGACTAACAGACGGTCTATTGATCGTTAGTGAGTTTTGCTCATCACCAGTAAGCTTATTCTTTAAGATCTCACTTAGGCTCGTGAAGGAGTCTGACGAGTAGGTGCTGTCCTGCTTACTGAAAAGCTCCATCCAAGCTTTGACCTCAGACAGTTTATTCTCAGATACATTCTTAGATCCGATGATCTGCATCCAGTGAGCCATTTCGTCTTTAAAGAATAAAGCTCGTGGTTCGCTGTACAGCTCAGTAATGATTGCACTCTTACCGGTAACCTCACCTTTGATAATACTGCCTTGGTTTGCAGCCTGCAATATCTTAGATACGATCTTATAAGAATGCTCCTTACCAGCACCAGTTTCTGCAACGCTCATCGTGTAGACACTTGAGTAGTTGTCAAAGTCAGTGGTGAAGTCACGACCGATAACGACAGCACACATAGCCAGTGAAGCATTCAGTGATGGCATGTAGAGCGGGTACTGAGCAGTCGATAGCATGTAGTTAACAGAGTCACCCATTACACCTTTTATCTTCTGAAGCTCAGTAGGTATGTCGTTAAACTCAATAACCTTGCTCTCATCCTGCTTCTTCATTGAGAACTTCTCAGCGCGTCCCTCCTCGAACTTTCTTACAAATGCTGATAGATCTATCTCATTGCCGTAAGTCTGCTCCCAGCCGTTGTCATACGCCAGCTTGAAGATCGTACCGGCAGTTCTTGGTGTGGCGGTGTGACTAGTGTTGGCAAATGATGCCCACTTCTTTTCCATTGCTGTGCCGTCATGCTTTTGAGACTTATCACTCCACTCATCCCACAGCGCGTAGCCATTATCAGAGTTTGAGGTCTCGTAAGACAACGCCATGCCAATGTTGATCCAGACATCATAGTCGGTGTTCTCGTCGTTCGGTATAGCCTCTAAAGCCTCGCGTAGCTCGTCTAGGTTTGATGATCCAGCCTCATACGCAGAATCCTTGACAATATCCGGTCGCTCAATTAGATCCAGTAAAGCCTGTGGTGCATCGTCAATGGCGCGGATGTTTGACTTATCATGCTGAATAGCTTCATATGAAAATCCGCTCTTGTGGAATGAACCACAACCAACAACAAAGCTACCGGCAGAAAGAAAGTCAATACCTTTAATCTCTTTCAGTATCTTAACTGTCTTAATGTCTTTGGACTTCTTGAAGTAAAAGTGCTTACCACCAGATCCAGTCTTGATGACAAATTTACACTTAGTCTCAATGTCGAAGCCAAGCATGGCGTTCAGCTCTTCTATCGCATTCTCATTATTTCTTGGGTCAAAATCAACAACGATATCATCAGCTGTCAATACTATTCCGTAAGACTGAGCAAATATCTTCTGATCGATAAACGCCTCAATCTGATCCATTGCTGGTAAGGGTGCTTTGCTCCAACCAGTCATTCTTGGGTGCTTGTATTGGTTAGTGCAATCTTCCATTCCGCACATGCAATTACCATTCGGGTAAACACCACGAATTGGCATCACATGATATCCGCAATCTGCGAAATCAAGAAGCCATTCCTTCATGGTCTCAAAGCTCCAGTTTTTATCAATCAAGATGCTACCTCCAAATTAGTCATATATACCTACAATTCGTTTCAATTCAATTAGATCTTTGATGCGCCAGAGATTGTATACCGGAATTCTATGGCCGTGTGCAACTGACACTGCGGTAGAGTATTCCCCTTTCACTAAGCTTATCCCTGACGGTTCGGCGTAGCAAATCAAAACTAGCGAAGGGTTATCAAGCGAGAATCCCAATACGGAATATACGCTTCTTGTGTGCAACTCCCTCTCACCCTGCTTCATGGTGTCCCACTCTCTGCAGTTGATTGATGCAATATACTCCGCCTTATCGTAGTTGTAAAGCTCTTTTGCGTTCAGGTGGGCACCATCCATGTCGCTCATGCCGTTATAATCATTATGCGGTAGGTATATCTCGGTGTTGGCACCAGCACTGCATTGGAATGCCGCATCAGTACCTATTGCACCACCAGACCTAACAACGTACTGATCCATAGACATTCTAGTTGCTATGGCGTGAATTTCAGCCTTAATGTCTTCAGGGGCATCCGCTATACCTACTCCCGTGTAGTACTTAGGGCTGCTCACTTGTAGCTAAGCTTAATGATAGAATCATCTTCGTTCTTGGCTGCATCGTCCAACCCATGATGACATGTATAGATTTTGCTATATTCTATACTCTTCAGCATTGTCGCCCATGATCCATGGTAGTCACCGCCTTCAATTATCACGTCGCAGTCGCCGTGCTGCCACTGCAAACCCTGTAGTGCGCTTATCAGTTCAGATGTTTTCATTGTAAACCTCCAATCTCTGTAATTTTAGTTGACCCGCATGCTGGGCAGCTGTACTCAGACATATCAATATCAGAATACGCATCGCAGGTCAAGCATTTTACACAAATTCCATCAGGATCGTTTTGCGGCCTACTTACCTCAGAATGAAACCCAGAACCAGACCTTTGGGCGTGTTTTGCAATAAAGTTATTTTTCATCAATTCTTTCCTTTTTTTATAATGCTCTGCAGGGCACGAACTATAAGGGTTTTAGCCTCTGAAGTCAATTAAAAGAAAAAAAGGAGAATAAGAATGATTAATCTCCCTTGGTATTCAGCCCATATTCCAAAATCTCAGAGAAAAAATTCTCCTTTTTTTCTTTTTATTAGAATGGTTAAAAAACAACCAGTTGCACTGGGAGGAAGGAAACACAAGATGTAGTGGTAGTAGTAGTATAAATATATATATATAGTATATATATAGTTATTATTAGTAGTAGTTATCACTACCTAACACTGTTCAATAAAAAAGTAGATTTCTCTTTTAAATTGATATTAATTACTTTTAATTAAAACATCTTGACTTTACAGAAAGGCGGTGGTAGTATCGCGTACATACACACATAAGGAGTCAAAAATGATTTACGCATCCATAGACCCCGGCATCGACGGAGCCATCGCTTTCTTTGAAGACAAGGAGCTTATCTTCGTCAGTTCGCTCTTGTACCAGATTTATGGAAAGAACAAGATACTGGAGCTGGTCACCCACCTGAATGACATAAAGAATGTTTTGGGATCAACCAAGAAGGTGGATCGAGTAATTATTGAGCAGGTCGGTGCAATGAAGGGTCAGGGTGTTACGTCGATGTTCTCTTTTGGTGCAAGGTTCGGTGACGCATGCTCACTTGCTTATATGCTGACAAACGACATAGAGTTCATCACTCCGCAGAAATGGAAAAAGGCGGTAGGTTTGATAGGGCAGGATAAGAAGCAGTCCGCCGTCATGGCTGCAAGAATATACCCTAACCGCTCAGATAGTTTTATCGAGAAGAACAATCGATGCAAAGACGGATTCAAATACTACGATGGACGTGGTGATGCAGTGATGCTAGGATTGGCAGCTAACAAAATGGGAATAGTTAAATGACGCATCAATACATCGAACTCTGCAAAAGAATACTTAACGAGGGTGAATACATCTTCAATGAGCGCACAGGTAAGAATTGCCTTACGTTAATTAATGCCGACCTTGAGTATAATGTTGGGGCGGGTGAGTTTCCATTAGTGACGACAAGAAAGTCTTTCTATAAGTCTGCAATAGCTGAGATGATCGGTTACTTGCGTGGTTACGACAACGCTGAGGACTTTAGAAACATAGGCACTAACACTTGGAACGCTAACGCAAACCTGAATGACGATTGGCTTGGCAACCTCGCTAGAAAGGGTGATGATGATATGGGTCGGGTCTATGGTGTGCAGGGTAGGTCTTGGATGCGACCTGACGGCAAGTCTACCGATCAGCTTGCAAAGCTAATATCAAATCTCTCCAACGGGATTGATGATAGGGGTGAGATTCTTAGCTTCTATAATCCCGGTGAGTTTGACCTTGGATGCCTGCGACCTTGCATGCACACCCACACGTTCTCACTGGTCAATGGAACGCTCAACTTAACAAGCTACCAGCGCTCCTGTGACGCTCCTCTGGGTCTTGTGTTTAATATGATACAAGTATACTTCCTGCTGGCGATCGTCGCTAGGATCACTGGAAACAAGCCCGGAATGGCATATCACAAGATAGTTAACGCTCATATGTATGAGGATCAAGTTGAGCTAATGAAGATGCAAGTAGAGCGTGAGGTTAAGCCTGCTGCTAGGTTAATAATTAACCAAGAGATCAAAACATTGAGCGATCTTGAGACGTGGGTCTCGATGGATGACTTCTCTGTTACAGATTACGAGCACCACAACCCAATCAAATACCCATTCTCAGTATAAGGAAAATATATTTATGATTAAGTTAATTGTCGCAGCAGATCTAAACGGTGCAATAGGTGTAAGAAATAAAATGCCGTGGCATCTCCCTGCGGATTTGGCTAACTTTAAAAAATTAACGCTAGGCAAGAAAATAATAATGGGCAGGAAGACTTTTGAGAGCCTGCCCGGAATGCTGCCGGGTAGGGAGCATATAGTTATCACTAGAAATAAGAACTACAAAGCGAAAGACTGTGTTGTCGTTAATAGCTTGAGAGAGGCGATCTATCATGTTGGTTCTCACGAGGCTTTCATTATTGGTGGCGGTGATATATACCGACAAGCGATGGACATGAAGGTGGTCAGCAAGGTTCATCTAACGATTGTACACACTGAGCTAAAGAGCGCAGATACTTTTTTTGATTTAGATTTTACTGGGTTTGTTCTTGTTGACGGAATGAATAATTACGCAGACAATAAAAATAAATATGATTTTACTTTCCATGATTTTATTTCTTGCGATTAATTAAATATGTTATTCTATAGTCTCTATTAACGAGAGGTAGCTTTATGAGTAAGAAGGCGCGTGTAACTAGAATTGAAGACTTCAAACCTAAGTCTGGAATTGATACATGGGAATTATCTGATGAGCAGAGAGACCTGAGAAGCATTATCAGGGCAAGTGACTTAACTCTTGTCACGGGTAAGGCGGGTGTTGGTAAGACAGCTGCAATTCTGTATACGTTTGCTGAAATTTATTTAAAGGACGTTACAAAAAACATTATTGTTATTAGAACCCCAGTCGAAGCTGGTATTGATAAGATCGGATTTTTGCCCGGTGACGCACTTGAAAAACTAGAGCCTCACTTCGCACCCGCAAAGAAAATCCTTGAGCAGTTAATGGGCAAAGGAAAAGTAGAGTGTGACGTTGGTAAGCGAATCCATTTTAAGATCCCTAACTTCGTCTTGGGCGATACTTTTGATGACAGCTTGATCGTTATCAGTGAAGCGCAGCAGATGGCTCCAAACATGATTAAGCTCCTCCTAGAGCGTGTCGGTAAAGATTCAATTGTTGTAGTTGAGGGTGATGAGACCCAACTGTACACGACTGGCGGTCAGCGTAACGGTCTAACTCATGCTTTCGATCTATTTCAGAAGTATCCGCAGCCCGGTATTGACTTCTTTGAGTTCAGCAATAATACAAATATGCGCTCTGACTTCGTGGGTCGAGTAAATAAAGTATATGAACTAGACAGTTAACTTGACAAGTCGATAGTTTTATAAGATAATCTCCTTCAAATAAAGCAAGGGGATTTTTTTATGTCTAAAAACAACACAAAAGTAGAGGCTTTGGCGTTAGCAGACGATTTATGCAGCAAGCATAGCGCCCATACCTTGCAACAATTAGCTTCAACTCTATTCCAAAGAACGCTTGACACAAAGCAGCGTATAAAATGGATGTCTTCAGAAGATGACATGCTGGCAACATTCTTCTACTTAACGTCAAAAGAAGAGTTGTGTGAAGCATTATCTTGTGATATGGAGTCTCTGTATCGTCGCGCCAGACACCTAGGCGTAGTATCACCTTCGTTCGATACTCTAACAGCCATTGACTTATCTGCTGCTGTTGATCTATTCTCTGCAGGTATCGACCAGCGTGAAGTTCTTTCTTTCTTCGGTATAGACTCAGTAACTGTACCGGTAAGATCACTAACGATGGCAGAGCATTCTGGTATCTATATATCACTTGAAGATACTCCAAACTATCAGATGGACTTATTCGATGAAGATTAAACTAACAGCCTTAAATCTCAGGGAGGCACTGTCACAGGTGTCAAAGATAGTTTCAAAGGGATCTCATAATCCAATATTGACGCATGTGTTGCTCGAGCTTGATGATGGTTTTATTGAGTTTACTGGTAAAAACGATTCAATGCAGAAGACCGTAAAGATCGAATGTAATGCTGATGTTGACTGCTTTGCTATAGCGATTGAGTTTACAAAGCTTTACAATCTATGCAAGTCTCTGCAGGATGAAAAGATAGTCACAATCTCGATTGAAGATGAGAAAGCAAAGCTATCTTGTGGCAAAAGCAAGATAACATTATCAACATTGCCTGCTTCTGACTTCCCATCTTTTGAAGTTGGGGAGATGAAGGATATAGATGTGCCGGTAGAGGAGATAATTACTGGTATCGACTACGTTGCTTCATCTGCCGGTAAGGAGCACCCTAGGCGCTGCGTTAATTCTGTTGTGCTGGCATCTGATGGTGTAACATTTGATGTGGTGGCTACCAGTGGTGCAAAGCTTTCTGTTTACTCTATAAAGCACGTTGTATCGCCAATGAGTATAATCATACCGATAAAGAGCGTTGCAGCAGTAAAAGACGGGCTTTTATCGTGCTCTTCTGTAGGATACTGCAATAATTCAATTGTAATAAAAGGCGAGAACTCAGTATTGTACGTCTCTGTACTTGATGAGAAGTTCGTTCAATACAAAGCAGCTATACCGACTGGAGAAATAAGACATAAATTAACCTTCAGTAAGGAAAGCATAGTTGACAGTCTCGGTAGAATCAGTATTATAGCTGATGACCCCAAGACAAGTCGGTGCTCTATAGATTCAAAGGCCGGTGTCTCGGATGCAATGATAGTTGGGAAATTACTATCTGGAAGTGGAAACCAGATAACTGAATCATTCCCAATTGATAATGAATCGGAATATGACTTATCAGTATCGTACAACCCGCAGTATCTTCTTGACTCGATCAATAAGATGGCGGAGGAGAAAGTTACTTGCAGTATTTACGGAGATAAGAAAATAATAGTTTTAAAAAGCGGAAACTTTACTAGCGTAATCACTCAAGTATTAATATAGGGAATATTATTTTGGATATTGAAGTCTTAGAGCCATTTAACGATCAGAAAGTAATTAACAACTATACCTTTCACTTAGATGAGGAAATTAAAGAGCCTAGTTACTACAGAATGCTTACTGAGGTCATGGCATCTGCCAGCAAGGATGATTCTGTTTCGCTTTACATCAACAGTCAAGGTGGTAGTGCTGATGGAATGAACACAATTATAACCAGCATATCAATGTGTGAATGCGGCGTTACAGGGATACTTACGGGTGACGCATCCAGTGCTGCATCTGCCATACTTCTAGCCTGCGACGAAGCTATGATTGCCGACATGGCGACAATGATGATCCATACTGCGGCATACGGTGCCGGTGGTAAGTCTACTGATGTCGCCTCTATGGTTGAGCATACTCAAAAGTGGATCGCTGAGTTTATGGAAAGAACCTACTCTGACTTTCTTTATCCAGATGAGTTTGAGAAAGCAATAAACGGAAAAGATGTATACCTTGATGCAGATCAAATAGTTGAGCGATTTGAGAATAGGGATAGAATTCGCTTGCAAAGAATGGAGATAATCGAAACCGAAGAGGAGATTCTACAATAATGCAAGTCTTGGATGATAATGACTTTATTGAAATACTTAGACTGACCTACAATGAGGGTAGGTCTTCACGCGAGGTAGCCGAGATTATCGGCTGCTCAAAAACAACCATTGGTAGCTTCCTCCGTAGGGAGGGAGGCTACAATGAGTTTTGGGAGAAATACGATGACAAGCCTGTTGCAGCTGGAGAAACAAAATCAAGACGCGATCAACTAAAAAAACTTAGCGGTAAAAGTTTTGTGATTACTTCTGCACAAAATAATACTTACGTTCACGATGGTTTTCTTAGTGCTCTGAAAGTTTACGCAGAAAAGAATGACGCTGAAATTATTGTTGGTACGTTTCACTACAATAAAAACGCATACCAAAAAAGCGATTCTTACGATACAGAGTGTTGGTTTGATCCTAAAATTCGAGAGTACATTCTCGATGAAGACTGCGAGCTTGCAGAGACTCTGGTGTGGTGCGGAAGCCTAGACATTATACCTACTGCAGTAAACCCAATGACTGGCTTACACAGCTATACAGGCTGTTCTAGCGGTATATTTCCACACGCAAAGGTGCAGCTAGAATCACTCCCAACTGGAAAGTTTTCACCTGCTAAAATAATGTACACCACTGGCTCAGTAACTCAGTTGAATTACATTCAGAGAAAGGCTGGGCAAATTGCAGAGTTCCACCACATGTTCGGTGCTTTATCAGTGACTATTGATGACGATGGTGATTGGTTTGTTCGTCAATTAATTGCAGACTCAGACACGGGATCTTTTCATGACCTTGACTACTATTATGATAGCGATTCATTTACTTCCACAGACTCTGTTGAGGCGATTAACTGGGGTGATGTACACGCTGCAAAGCTTGATAACGAAGTGGCTAATGCAAGCTGGTTGGATAGCGACTCAATGCTTGATAAGCTAAAACCAAAGCGACAATTCCTACATGATATTTTTGACATGGAGTATAGAAACCACCACAGCATTGGTAATCATTACTTCCGTTATAAAATGTTTGTCAACCAAACAGAAAGCGTAAAAGATGAAATTAAATTAACGTCAAACGTAATTGCATCAATGAACCGTGACTTCTCAGAGATAATTATTGTGCAGAGTAATCACGATCTGGCGTTAAAGAAATGGTTATCTGAGCAGGACTACAGAAACGACCCGGTTAACGCTGAGTTCTTTCTTGAGTTGCAGCTTGCGTCTTATAAGGCGATCTCAAGCAATAACTCATCCTTTGCTATATTTGAGTATGCGTGCAAGAGTTCAAACGAGGATCTAAAGGACGTACTGTTTCTTCGTGAAGATGAAAGCTATCAGATCGCCGGCGGTATTGAGTGCGGTCAACATGGTCACAATGGCAACAACGGCGCTAGAGGCTCTGTGCGATCACTTCAGATATCTGGCAGCAAGTCAAACTCAGGCCACACTCACTCTGCAACGATCAAAGATGGCGTGTATATAGCGGGTGTAAGCGGTAAGTTGGACATGGGGTATAACATTGGCGGCAGCTCATGGTCTAATTCACACATTGTGACATATAGCAATGGCAAAAGAGCAATTATTACGTTGAAAGATGGCAAATGGAGAGCAAAAATTAAGTAGTATCTGATTTACTTTCTGTTATAATAACAAACCCGGCTCTCGTCGGGTTTACTTTCTAAAGGGTGTCAATAAGTGATAGAAACAATATTATTCAGCGCATCTTGGTGTGGTCCATGCAAGGCACTAAAGAAATACGCGAAAGAGAATGACATTAGCTTTACTTCAGTATACGATATAGACACTGAAGAAGGCGCAAAGTTATCGGCATTGCACAATATTCGGGGAGTCCCAACCGTTATTACTTTAAATGACAGTACCGAAGTAAGCAGGTTTACTGGTATGAATTTTGATAAACTATATGAAATAAAGGAAATAAAATGACATCTATTTACGACCAGCCTGAAGGCTGGATTGTTGAGTACCCTCAGTTCGCCGATCTAGCTGATGAGCAAATGCACACGTTCTGGCCTTGGGATGAACCAGAAGTTGAAAATGATATTCAAGACCTTAGGGTGTCTGCTACAGAAGCAGAAAAGAAATCAATTGTAGATGTTCTTCGCTTGTTTACGCATTATGAATTGTTTGCTGGCGATGACTACTGGGCTGGCCGAGTAATGAAAACTTTTAAACGGCCCGAGATCCAGCGAATGGCTTCGATGTTCTCTGCTGTTGAGTTTAATTCTCATGCTCCGTTCTACAATAAAATAAATGAACTTCTGTACTTAGATAATGAAGAATTTTACTCAAGCTGGAAGGAGTCCCCAGTTCTAAGTAATCGCATAAACTTCATCAGTAAAGCTGTTGGTTCAAAAGATGACCTCATTAGTGTTGGCGCGTTTAGCTTCATTGAAGGTGCAGTACTGTACAGCTCGTTTGCATTCTTGAAGCATTTTCAATCAGAGAAGTGCGGAAAAGATCTGATGAAAAACATCTGCCGAGGAGTTAACCTTAGTGTTGCAGATGAAAACGCTCACGCAGTCGGTGGTGCTTTGCTGTACCGCGAGATCTTGAAGGAGCGCACCAAAGAGGAAGCGGATGCCAGTACGAAATTAATGCAAGAGATCGGTCTTGAGGTTTACGCACACGAGTGCGAGATCATTGACATTATATTTTCTCACGGCGATATCAAGGGAATTACAAAGCAAAACCTAAAAGACTTTGTAGCGCACAGAGTAAACCTTTGCCTGTCTAACCTTGACGCAGAAAAAGTATTTGATGAAAGCAAGCTTGATGGCTTTATTGAATCTTGGTTCTATGAGAACATTAGCTCGGTACAGTTCCATGACTTCTTTACCGGCAACGGAAGTGAGTACAATATTAACTGGAAAGAAAACCGATTTGGAGACGTTTGGAAATGAGTGAATTTGAAGTAATTAGTGCAAAGCGGAAAAGACTGACGGAATCTGGTGAGGTGCCCGAGTGGTACACCACCCAAGGTCTATTGATGTTTGAGCGTAAGTACGCATTTAACGGAGAAACAGTAAGAGAATCTTTCTTGCGAGTGGCGAATCACTTGGGTGCATTAGTACCTGAGATGGAAGGCGCAAAGCAGAAGTTCTTTGACCTTATGTGGAGCGGTAAGCTGGCCCCCAGTACGCCTGTTCTATGTAACGTTGGCACTGGTAGGGGTCACCCTGTTAGCTGCTCTGGTGGCTTCATTGGGGACTCTATCGATGAGTTCTATAAGAACCACCATGAGAATGCAATGCTGTCTAAAAAAGGCTACGGAACCTCATCGTACTTGGGTTCTATCCGACCTCGCGGCGATAAAATATCAAGCGGTGGTGAGGCAGATGGTGTTATCCCTCAGTTTGACTCCGCGATAGATGTTGTACGGAAGGTATCGCAAGGTAACAATCGTCGTGGCAACTGGGCTGGCTATCTGGAAGTTGATCACGAGGACTTCTATGAACTGGCTGGCTACGTCCAAAAGAATCCTGCAAGCGCTAACGTGGGCTGGATATTCAAAGATGCTTTCATTGAGCGCTTAGTCGCTGGTGAGAAGGATGCTGTTGATCGCTTCAACAAAGTTTGCTACCTTCGTGCAAGAAGTGGCAAGGGATACATTTGGAAGTCTGACACTGCAAACAAACTATCACCACAGGCGATTAAGAATTCAGGCATCACAATCAAAGGCTCAAATCTCTGTTCCGAAATTGCATTGCCACAAGATGCAGACCACACCTTTAGCTGTGTACTGTCTAGCATCAACCTTCTTATGTGGGATAGCATTGAAGACGAAGACATTGAATGGATGATTGTATTCTTGGATGCCGTTGTCACCGAGATGCTTAACTTAGCCAAGGGTCATTCTGGGTTTGAGAGAATAGTTCGGTTCACTGAGAAATCCAGAGCATTGGGTCTCGGTACACTGGGTTTGCACTCTTATTTTCAGAGTAAGATGCTGCCATTTGATAGCTTTGATGCGCGACTACTGAACACGGCTATATACTCACGAATTCAGAAGTGCGCCATCCGATCTTCACAGAATCTTGCCAAGGTATACGGCGAGCCTGAGTGGTGCAAAGGAACGGGTATGCGTAATGCTACCACTATGGCCATAGCACCCAACACAAGCTCCGCACTGCTGTGTGGTGGCGTAAGTCAGAGCATTGAGCCATTGGTAACCAATGCCTTTAATCAGCCTACAGCAGCCGGTGAGATGACTCGAATGAATCCTCAGCTTGTTGAGACTTTAAAGGAAAAGGGCATCTTCAGCGTGGCGCTAATGAAGGATTTGGCGATGAACTTCAAAGGGTCTGTTCAGCACATGACTGAGCTTACCGAGCATGAGAAGTTGGTCTTCAGAACAGCATTTGAGATTGATCAAATGTCATTGGTGCAGATGGCAAGTTCGCGACAGAGATTTATTGATCAGGGTCAGTCACTTAACCTGTTCTTCTCTGAAGATGAAGTTGAGATAGCTGGCGTCATTAAGGCAATACTGCTCGATGATTACATTAAAGGAGCTTACTATCAGCGATCCATGCGGGGTGCAACAGGAAGCACTGGTGATTGTTTAGCCTGCGAAGGCTAACGGTTACAAACCATAACAAACCCACTTTATAGTGGGTTTTTTTATATGTGATAAAATGTTTACATGTTTCAACTATAGAATAGCTATATGAAAGATTTGAACCTAAGTCACTACCCTAGATCGGGTGATGATGCCGATATTGCAGCGATCAATACTGAGAATGATCTCAAGTTAGCGCTGTATAGGCATAAGATAGATCAGCATAACGATGAAATGCTGGCTACGGGCTTCTGTGCTTTCTGTCAAGCACCGGTAGATGCTGGCAAGTTCTGCCCAGCTGACGTAGAATACGACTACTCTTGCGCTGTTGAATTCCAAAAAGAAAAAGACGCAGCTAAGAGAAACGGACGATAAAAACCTAATATTGACAAACCATATGATATAATTACTTGACATAGGTAGTTATTGCTGTACTATCTCTCTCGTAGATTCGTAAGGGCCTTTAGCTCAGTTGGTTAGAGCATACGACCGATAAACGTAATGGCCCCGGTTCGAGTCCGGGAAGGCCCACCTAATTTACAAAGGATGAGCGTCTATAGCTCAACTGGATAGAGCACTCCCCTTCTAAGGGAGTGGTTGCAGGTTCGAGTCCTGCTAGGCGCACCAATTAATACTTTCAGGAGCTTATGCAATATATTAAAGGCCCCTGAATGGACGGTTACAGCTTTATTGAATTAGTTTCTGCGTTATGGCCAATGTTAGCCGGGTTTGTTGGCTTGATATTTTGGCTAGCAAAAAGCTATGCAGACATCGAAACTTTAAAGGAAAAGGTAAGAGTGCTGTACGAGCTTTATAATAAGCAGGATAAGTAATCAGAGAGATTTGACATTGTTAATTATTAAGTATAGAATCCATTAGTCAGAAATGATTAGTGGATTTTTTATTAAACAATGATTAACACTGGAGGTAATAAAGTTGAGTAAAGCATGTGAGAATTGCTCTAACGCTCGAAAGTTGGTAAACTCAAACAGACCAAAGCAGGTTGCGTGCAGACTTGGCAGGATAGAAACGCACGAGGAAACTCTGATTGAGTTACTTGAAGTAAAAGATTACAGTATGTACTTCAAGGATTCAAAGCCTGAAAGCAAAAAGCGTGGTGTAATGTGCAGGGGTATACTTGTTCCCCGAGACTTTAGCTGCAAGGAATACAAGGAGGATTGACATGAGTAAAATTAAAACGTATGAGTTCTTTGAAGCAAAAAGTTCCGAACCGGTGGCTCACAATAATTTTATCTTCGTGAGTCGAGTCAACGATAAGTTGCATATTGATACCTACAGTGAGCTTGACGGTGACTGGGTGTTCTCTGAAGTGAGAAACAAACGAAACCAATTGCAC
>Ga0208160_1000593_pt1 | contig 16814 bp, 24 predicted proteins | sample CB_VirMetaG_FD_184536 | JGI IMG/M metagenome (GOLD analysis project Ga0208160, IMG submission 184536) | Freshwater to marine saline gradient viral communities from Chesapeake Bay - CB_1504_1 Viral MetaG (SPAdes) (version 4) | ecosystem: Environmental > Aquatic > Marine > Coastal | place: USA... | reverse complement strand
TTGCGGAGTACAGTAACCCTGTATTAGCTCAAAAACAATTAGATGCAGGACAATTAATATGTGACGCTAACGAAAACAACGCTTAATGCCTAGCATAGGACAGGTAGAGATAAACGTAGCAAATGCTAATAAACACTTTGCTAACCAGATGGATAAGCTAGTAAACAAGATGATGGTTATGGAAACTCCTGATCCCGACTTTGTTTGCAGGGTTAACGAACTCTACTTTACTATAGAAGCTAATGAATTTATGTTAGACAATAACGTAGACATTATGAGTAACAGTACCTTCTTAAGCGTTTACAATAAGTTAATGGCTATATTGGGTATCTATGCAAGTAATTTAACAGAAGACATTTCACTAATAACACCAGAATATAATGCCTAACACTTCAGATTTACTTTCTAAGGTTCAGCAAGCAAACCTATACTTCGCTAATTTAATGAATGAGTATGTTAACTCGTTTGTGTTCTCGATGGAAAGGGATGAAAAGATAAATGCTAAGGTCAATGATTTATATGAGCTCCTAGAGGCTATGGACTTTCAATTAGCTAAGGACTTATATTACGATAATGAAAACACTAAGCTAATATATCAGAAGATAGATTGCATAACTCCTATATATAATACTTATATTACGATAGATGTAACCCTGATTAAACCCTTTATAAGTAACACCATTCAATCTCAAGCCGTATGGGGAGCTATAACTGGTGATATAAATAATCAACAGGACTTAATTGGTTTACTTTCTCTTAAGCAAAATAATATAACTTTAACTACTACTGGTACGTCTGGTGCAGCTACATTAACAGGAGCTACGTTAAACATACCTAATTACGGAAGTGCTTTAAGTGGATATGTTCCTTATACTGGAGCTACTGGACCAGTTAACCTAGGTGCTTATGACTTAACAGTAAATGGATTAAAGGTAGGTATAGGTGCTGGTAATCAGTTTACAAATACTCTTGTTGGAAATTCATCTTTACAGCTTAATACAACTGGAGGGTACAACTCTGCATTTGGATTTGGAGCATTAAATGCAAATGTAACTGGTTTTGGGAATACTGCTATTGGTTCAATATCTTTATATTCAAATCAGGTTGGATTTGCTAACACAGCTGTTGGTGACCAGTCTATGAGGTTTAATATTGGTGGTCAACAAAACACAGCTGTTGGAAACAATTCATTATATGCAAATACTTATGGAGATTTAAACACTGCTATTGGTGACCATGCTATGGAATCTAATATTGATGGTGGTTTAAATACAGCACTAGGTGTGTTTGCTGGAGCAAATGTTATAGGTAGCGGTGGTAATACTTCTTCAGAAAGAGGAGTTTACATAGGTCATTTTACTACCTCTTCTGCACCAAATAATACCAACGAAATAGTTATTGGAGCAAGTGCGATAGGTAATGGCTCTAATACGGTTACAATAGGAGACGCTACAATTACTGACAATTACTTTAAGGGCAATATAAGAGGCGGAGCATTCATTAAAACAGGTGGCTTATCTACTCAATTCTTAAAGGCAGATGGTAGCGTAGATTCTACTGCTTATGGAACAGGCTCGGTAACTTCGGTTGCAGCCTTAACATTAGGTACAACAGGAACAGACCTTAGCTCAACAGTGGCTAACAGTACAACTACTCCTGTAATAACTTTAAACGTACCTACTGCAAGTGCAACTAATAGGGGTGCTTTATCAAGTGCTGATTGGACTACTTTCAATAGTAAACAAGATGCAGGAAATTATATTACTTCACTAACTGGAGAGGCTACGGCTTCAGGCCCAGGAGCTGCCTCTGTAACTCTTAGCAATACCGCTGTGATAGGCAAGGTTCTAACTGGACTTAATGTTACAGGTGGAACAGTAGCTTCAACAGACTCTATCTTACAGGCATTTGGCAAGGTTCAAAATCAAATCAATGGTCTGATAGGTGGAAGTATCTTTCAAGGAGTTTGGGATGCTAGTACAAATACTCCTGCACTAGCTAGTGGCGTAGGTACTAATGGTTACTACTACATAGTTAGTGTTGATGGCTCAACAAACTTAGATGGCATTACAGACTGGAAAGTTGGTGACTGGGCAATATTTGCTGGTACAACGTGGGAGAAGGTAGACAACACTGATGCAGTATCTTCCGTAAATGGATACACTGGTACAGTAAGTTTAGTTACAGGAGACGTATTAGAGGGAGCAGGTACATTACCTAGCAGACCTTCACAATTATATTTTACTAATGCAAGAGCTAGAACGGCTATAAGTTTAACGACTAGTGGTAGCTCAGGTGCTTCAACATACGATAACATAACAGGTATACTAAATGTACCTACCTATACAGACCAATTCACTGGTACAGTTACATCCGTAGGCTTAACAATGCCAGTAGCGTTCAGCGTTGCTAATAGTCCGATTACAAGTGCAGGTACTTTAGAGGTAACTGCTATCGGTACGGCTTCACAATACATTAGAGGGGATGGGACATTAGCAACAATACCATCAACTTCGAGTGGTGGTTCGTCTTTCAATTACTATTTAAACGGTTCGGTTGCTGCAAGTGTTGGTGGCTATTATCAAATGGATAACACTGCTATCATTGGAGCAGGTACTGACTTCAACTTGACTGGCAACGGATTAATTGCCCAATTCTTAACGGATGCAGGGAATCCAAATAGATTACTTTTGCCAGGCGGTGCATGGAACTTTGAAATGCACTTTAACATTAGCTCAAGCGGTGGTAATACAAAGTTTTATGTTGAGTTATTAAAATATAACGGTACGACATTTACAACTATTGCGAATAGTTCGGTAGTAGCTGAACAAATAACAGGTGGAACGGTTACAGATTTGTATCTTACATCTTTGGCAGTTCCTGAAACTGTATTGTTAATCACTGATAGGTTAGCGGTTAGAGTTTATATAGTTGATAATTCGGGAGGTAGAACAGTTACATTACACACAGAGGATAATACTTTATGTGAGGTTATTACAACCTTTGCAGGTGGTATTTCTGCCTTAAATGGATTAACTGCAAACACGCAATATTTTGCAACTGGAACGAGTGGGAGCAACTTTAATATTTCAAGTTCATTAGATACTCATACTTTTAATTTGCCTAATGCAAGTTCAATAAATAGAGGGGCAATTACCTCAAGTGATTGGATTGCATTCAATGCTAAACAAAACGCAATTACGCTAACCACAACAGGCTCAAGCGGTGCAGCTACATTAATAGGGGCTACGTTAAACATACCTAATTACGGAAATGCTTTAAGTGATTACGTTACTTTAGCGACTACACAAACAATTACGGGTCAAAAGACTTTTTCAAGCAATATATTAGCTAACAACTTTTTATATGTAAGGGAACAAAATGCAAGTACTCTTTTAACTAACTATACGCAAATCCAAGCCAATAGTACATTTTTTGGTTTTTCTAATGGAGCGGGTACTGGAAGTGCAATTTTTACATACAATGGAGCATTTAATTATATCTTACCAAATACAACAGGAACTTTAGCCTTAACAAGCAATATTACAAGTGCTATATCAGGAACAACAAACTACATTCCTAAGTTTACAGGTGCTAATACGATAGGGAATAGTGCGATATATGATAATGGAGGAAATATTGGAATTGGGATTATTAATCCTTTAGCAAAATTAAATGTAAAAGCATCAAGCACAACAGGAAGTATTATAGAAGCCTTAGTATTGGATGGAGGAGGTGTGGCAGCAGAAGATGGTGTTTCTATTGGATTTACAGGATTTAATACATCTGCATATCCAAATTGGAGGTATGCACAAATTTCAGGTATATATGAGCAAATAGATTCCTTCAAAGGGGCATTAGTTTTTAAAACAAGTAACGCATCAGCGGATGGTGGCACTGAAAAAATGCGCCTAACATCATCAGGCAACTTAGGCTTAGGAGTAACACCGAGTGCGTGGAATACAATTACTGCTTTTGAAGTTTCAGGTGGAGCATCATTTGGTGGGTATTCAAACACAACATATATTGGTAACAATATTTATTATCAAGGAGCTACAAAATATATTTCAAATGGGTTTGCAAGTTGGTATTATCAAACAATTGGGTCTCATTTTTGGTTAACCGCCCCTAATAATACAAGCGGAGCAGGGGCTACTATTACCTTTACCCAAGCAATGACATTAGGAGCTAACGGAATACTTAGCTTACCATCATCGGGTTCATTAGAGATAGGCTATACTTCCTCACCAAGCCTTTACAAGTTAGATGTTAATGGTTCGGGTAGGTTTGTTGGTGATTTAAGGGTTACAACAGGAAATAAAATATACTTTGAAACTTCAGGTACAGGAAACTCGTTATATAGAGAGCCATCAAATGGCAATACTGTATTAACCTCGGCAGCTGATACTCAATTTACTAATAATAATGCTACAATAACTTATTTAAGACTTGCATCATCCACAGGAGCAGCGACCTTTAGCTCTAGTGTGAGAAGCAATTCACATATTATAGTAAGTGATGGTAGTGCAAGTGTAGTATTACAAGGATACATTAATAATGCATTAAGAATTGCTGCATCAGGAAGTGGTAGTTCGGGGGGTGCAAGAGGTAATTTATATGTAGGAGCTATTGATTCAGAAGGAGCAGCGACCTTTAGCGGGCCAACAGTAACAATAGGTCAAGCAACCGCAGCAACTAATGTAAAAATATTATTAAATGGTGTAGCAAATAAAGCGGCTGCAATTGAATTTCAGCAAAACGGAACGCCTCAATGGTATTTAGGTAATGGTGCAGCTAGTGAAGATAATAATTTTGAATTGTATAATAGTAATGGTACTATGGCAATGAAGATTATTAAATCTACAAACGCTATTAATTTTACAGGAGCAGCGACCTTTAGCAATGATGTTTCAATAGGTTATACTTCCTCACCAAGCCTTTACAAGTTAGATGTTAATGGTACGGGTAGGTTTACGGATAGTCTAATGTCAAGTAAATCAAGTGGTAGGTCTTTTGGAAATGATTCATACGGAACTAATTTTGGATGGATAGCAATGTATGGTACAACTCAAGGTATTCAATTAGGATTTGAAGGAGTAACTGGAGGGCAATTAATAAATGATGCACCAGCAAATTCAGGAGTTTTAATTGGAAAAGTTGGTTTGGCTATATCGGGAAATAATGGGGCGACTAGACATTTGAACATAGCCTCCACAGGAGCAGCGACCTTTAGCTCGAGTGTTGAAGCCCGTAAATTATATGTAAGTCCAGCAGGTGGAGCAGGTAGCGGAAGCGATGCTATTGCAAATATTCAAACTACGAGTAGTACATTGGGTGAAACTTCTGAACTCGGATTATTAATAAAAAACAATGGAACAAGCGGATATTATTCTCAAATAGGTTTTGGATATGCTGAGAGTAAAGTTGGAGCAGTAATAGCAGGTCTTATTACAAATAGTGGTGGTTCTACATCTTCAGCTTTAGTTTTTGGCACAAGAAGCACAACAGTTGGAAGTGATGCTCCAGTAGAACGTATGCGTATCACCTCAGGCGGTAACGTACTAATCGGATGTCAATCTCTTCCTAGTTCAACCGTTGCAGGTTTTATAATTAGTGGCACATCAAGTGGCAATGCTTCAAGTTCTGGAGTATTAACTTCAGCTTATAATCATTTGCTTTTTTATAATGGAAATGGCATAGTAGGTTCTGTTTCTACTTCAGGAACTGCAACATCTTACACAACATCGTCTGATTATCGTTTAAAACAAGATTTAAAAGATTACAATGCCATTGATTTAATATCTAAAATTAAAAGTTATGATTACGAATGGAAATGTGATAATACTCGTGCTTATGGAGTTGTAGCTCATGAATTGCAAGAAATAATACCTCAAGCAGTAACAGGCGAAAAGGATGCAGAAAATATGCAAGGAGTAGATTATTCAAAATTAGTACCAATATTAGTAAAAGCCATACAAGAATTAAAAGCTGAAATTGATATACTTAAAAACAAATAAACAATGAAACTAACCATTAACCTAACAACACATAACGGAAATCTAATCGGAATATATCAAAACAAATAACATGAAACAAATCGAAAAAGTATCCATTTGGGATAACGGAACAAATCAGAGTGCGGAAAAGTTAAACACCTATGGTACTCATACAACTTTAGGAGTATCGGCAGACTTTTATTATATGCTTTATACAAAGGATAATCAAGTGATAGCAACTGGCTCGGTAAAGATGTCGGGAGATGACTACCAAAAGTGGTCTGATAATGATGACTATGCTTGGGAATTTGTAGCTACAAAATTAAATTTGGTAATAGTTGGGGATTGGGTTGAGCCGATTGTTCCTGTATTAACTACTGACATGGAAGTAGGTATGGGCATGACTGACCCAAGTGATAAATTAGAAGTAACTGAACAAGTAGGACAAGCTGACCAAGTAAATGACCAAGTTGAGCCTATTGAGGAAGTAGTAGAAGCTCCAGTAGCTGACGTTACACCTGAAGCATAATTTTAGTATTTAAAATATATTTACTATATTTGCAATTCAACAATAATCATGATCATGAAAAGTAAAGTTAAAGAATTAGAACCAGTGCAAGCAGAAGAGCCTAAGTTAGTGGTTGAGCTTGCATTGCAAGAGTGGGAAGCGGTATTAGCTGTTATTGAAAACAGTACTAGTGCTCACATCCAAGTGAAGTCAGTAGCTGCTGAGTTAGTTAAGCAATTACAACCACAGGTTAAGAACAACGAAGAGAAGTAGTTATCTTAACTTAAAAGAATAAACCTCCCATGCCTCTCGTATTGATGCACACTTGGGGGGTTTTCTAGTTTAATAGAAATAAATTCATTACATTTTTTTACTACTTTTGTAACTATAAACTATAATAAATGATATGAGCTCTGATACACTACTACAAGCGATAGTCTTAGTAATTTCTAATGCAGCAACTGCATGGTTTACTAATACAGCAACTAAGAAGAAGCACTCAGCTGAGGCAGCTAATTACATATCAGACGCATACAAGACATTGGTAGAGAACTTACAAGAGCAGATCACCCTAATGAAGGATGAGATAGAGGACCTAAAGTCTAGGCTTAACGCTATGGCAGTGAAAGAAGTAGACTTATCATTAAAGGTTAGAAAGCTAGAGACAGAGAACTTAGTCTTAAAGAGAGATAAATCAAATTAAATTTGTTTTTGTAAAAGTAACTTCCTACCTTAGCCCTCAGTTTATAAATCAAAGAACTATGAGACAGTGGGTATATTGGATAGGTGGAGCATTGCTAGTATCGCTAGTGGTTATATATTGTAGCTCACCTACAAAGAAACAATTAAAACAAGAGGTTCAACTATTCTATGACCTCCAAGACAGCATTAGATACTATAAGAACAGAGACAATTCTACCTCAGCTCAAATAAAGCTCTTAGAGGCAGACAAAAAGTCTTTGGGTAAAGTATTGGCAGCTAGAGATAAGAGTCTCTTAGAACTGCTTAAAAGTGGCTCTACGCAAGCGACAGTATTTAACACCACTACACAGTACGACACGGTAACAGAAGTTAGGGTAGACACGGTAAACGCTAAGCCATACTTTATAGACAACACTGATGACCGATGGATTACGCTTAGGCTGGAGCTAAAGAATGATAGTTTGTACAAGTCTATTACCCTACGTGATTCACTAAGTGTTTCATTCAAGCGAGTATCTCAAGGGTTCTTAAAGAAAAGAAAGTCTGTAGTAGAGGTAACCAATCATAACCCATACGTTAAGGTAAACAGCCTTCAGTCCTTTAGTGTAAAGGAGAAGAAGGGTAGTAGTTTCTTTTGGGTAGGTGTAGGCGTTGGAGCAGCTGGTGCACTAATATTATTTAAGTAAAATGGCTGTATATAAAAAGAAGAGTACTGCACGTAAGAGAGGCTTTAAGTCTGGTCTAGAGGATAGTACAGCTACCCACATCAAGAGCAAAGGGATTAAGGTCCTATATGAAACCACTAAGATACACTACACAATACCATCTAGTAAGCACGTATACACCCCTGACTTTATATTACCTAATGGTATTATAATCGAAAGTAAGGGTTATTTCGCTATTGAGGATAGAAAGAAACATATGCTCATCCGACAGCAACACCCAGACAAAGACATTAGGTTTGTGTTCACTAGGTCCGCTACTAAGCTATACAAGGGAGCTAAGTCTACGTATTCAGACTGGTGTGTAAAGAACAACTTTAAGTTTGCCGATAAAAAAATACCTGACTCTTGGTTCAATGAGTAAGAGAAATAAAAGATACCGAGCTCCATCAGATGAGGAGTTAAGCATGGATGTTTACGTAAACACTAATGGGATGCTTATGCTTTTTTTATATACATCTATGTGTGTTGTAGGGGTTTTTGATTATGATGATAACCAAGAGTTTTCTACAGAGTTTAGTGATGAAGCAGATGACTTATTTAATTTTTAAATATATATACTTAAAACAAATATATGAATACAGATCAAAACGATTTAAAAAAGATTGCTATAGACTTTTTCAATAGCGATAGAACCATTACCGCTGGTAGATTAGCTGATAAGCTTATTAATGAAAACAGTGCTCCAAATAGTCCCTCGTTTTATAGGGCAGTTAGAAGATGGGTAGCTACCGAGAGGTCAAAGGACTACAGGATGAATGACCATGAAGCACTACAGAATGAGTGTGAAGCCGTAGGTATACCTGCCGAGGATGTAAAGAACTACTGGTACAAGGGCGAGCACTTCTCTATCAACGTAAAGAATGGCAACACACGTACAATTGAAGATGTTCTTAACGGCATCATAGAGAACATGGTTAACCATTCTCCTGTATATGAGGCAGTTAAAAGAATACCTGTAACTGATCCTCACCTATTAGTTGTTGACCCAGCAGATGTTCACATAGGTAAGCTATGTAGTGCATTTGAGACTGGCGAGTCATACGACAATCAGATAGCAGTTAAGAGAGTAAAGGATGGCGTACAAGGCATCTTAGATAAGGCACAGGGCTTTAATATTGAGAAGATACTTTATATAGTAGGTAACGATAAGCTACACGTAGACACGCCTAAAAACACTACTACGGCAGGCACTCATCAAGACACTACAGGAATGTGGTACGATAACTACATGATTGGTTTTCAATTAGACGTTGACATCATTGAGTCACTAAGACTTATTGCTCCTGTTCACGTTCAGTATGATCCTTCAAATCATGACTACACTAACGGATTTTTCTTAGCTCAGGCATTGTCTGCGTGGTTTAAGAACTGTGAGGATGTAACATTTAATGTGTCTATTGCTCACCGTAAATACTATACCTATGGTCAGAACCTAATAGGAACAACACACGGAGATGGAGCTAAGACTACGGACCTACCATTACTTATGGCACAGGAAGCATCTGAGCATTGGCACAAGTGTAAGCATAGATATGTTTATATACACCACATTCACCACAAGATGAGCAAGGACTACGGAAGTGTGTGTGTAGAAAGCTTAAGAAGCCCATCAGGTACAGACTCATGGCACTCACGTAATGGTTATGCTCACTCACCGAAAGCTATTGAAGGGTTTATACACCACCCAGACTATGGACAGATTGCTAGGATCACACATCTTTTCTAGGGTTTTAATTTAGAATCATTATAAATTGAAAATATATTTGGAATTGTAATAAAATAAGTAGAGATTTACTGCTGTTAAGTTTTTTGTTTTAGGTTTAAGGGGTAAGGATGACGTGATAACCATTCTGCCCCTTTTTTAGCACTAGAAATTAATTATAATATATATATATGAACAACTACAAAGACAGTGACCAAGCAAAGATGATTCAAGCAAGAGTTGCTGAGTCAGAAGTTAAAAAGATTAGACGTTTCCCTAGTGGAGCAGTTAGGGGTGACAATACAGGAAGACCTAAGCCTCACTGGGTTAGCCCATATGGTATAGAAGAGATATCTATGGTGTTAGTAGACAACCAGAATGACTTTGGAGCTATGAACTATACACTAGGTATGCCAGAAGAGGAGTGCTTAGAGAGCTTAGGTAGACACTACGAAGAGTGCAAAGAATATTGGATGCTATATAAGAACACTAATGATCCAGAATTTTATAATAAGTTTAGGATGTCTATGAGATCAGCAGGATTTAATGTTGTATCTGCTCTACATACAATAGTATTAAAAGAGAAGGGATACTATAAAGAAGTTTATTCTAAGACAGAGTTAATTCCTCTTAATGTATCCGAGTTACGTAACAAATAATTACAAAAAATGTTACGAAATGATAAGTAATTCGGTATAAATTCGAATTAATGTGCAATATAATACAATAATTTATGACAGATTTTATAATATATGCCTTAAAGTGCCCTAAAAATGGGGACTATAAATACATTGGCAAAAGCTCTAATGGTATGTTTAGACCTAAAACTCATTTAGTTTTATCACACAATCAATCTATTAGACTATGGGTTGAAGAACTTAGAGAAGAAGGATTATGCCCACTAATTGATGTAGTTGAAGAATGTTCTGAAGATAGCTTATCAGATAGAGAAAAGTATTGGATTAATTACTATAATAATACAGTGTCTCCATTAATGAATGTTATAGAGTATAAAGGGATAAACATTCATAATCTTCAAAAAGAATTAAGAGCAGAAGAAAAAAAACTTGTTGAAATGTTACACACTGTTAAAAATGATGTCAATAATTTAAAAGAGTTGCATAAATTTATAAAATATGTTAGAAAACAAAGAGGTGTAACTCAACAAACCTTATCTGAATTATCTGGTGTTGGGTTAAGAACTATTAAACAAATAGAAATAGCTAAAGGCAATCCTACATATAAAACATTAGAAAAGATATTAAATGTTTTAGGCTATAAACTTATTCCATCTTTATTATTTTTAAAATAGACTTTAAAAAATAAAAACATATAACTTTGTCGGATATATGCTACATTGCATTCAAAAGTGCTACTTAATGCACGATTACATACACAATTAAAACATAAAATTATGCCAGATATATCAATGTGTGAGGGTACAGGATGCCCAGCTAAAGACAGTTGTTACAGATTTACTGCTACACCAAGCGAGTTTAGACAGGCTTACTTTTCAGAACCTCCCATAAAGGATGGTAAGTGTGAGATGTATTGGGGAGACAACCAAACGGATATCCTAAATATGTTAAAGTCTATAACTCAGGGAGATGCGAAGTAATATTTGGAAAAATTCATGCAACTATAAATAAAATTAACTATGGCGAAAATAACTAATGCTCAAATAGAGTTACTGAAAACATTTGTAGATAGGTTCAGCCTAGATATGGTAGAGGATGGTATGTCGATTACGTTTGATAATGCTATACGTATACTAGAGGGAGAGAAGCCAGAGCCTAAGACTAAGGATGAGCGAAGAAAGGAGTTCATAGAGAACCTTAGACCACACGTTCACCACTATGGGTCAGCTATTATAAATAACTTCTATAGGTACTGGGCTCAAGATGATGGAACTAAGCTAAGGTTTGAGAAGCAGAAGTCTTGGAACTTAGAGCTAAGGTTAATTAAGTGGAAGCAGAATCAAGATGAGTATGAACGTAAGGCTTATATACAACAACTAACTAAAAGAATATGAAATCAAAAAAAACTAAAACAACAGTAATTAAATTAGATTTAGCTCATAACAGGTCTGCCTACTTAGAATTTGTAGATAATACAGTAATATTTGATGATTCAGATGGCGAATATGGTCCAATTGAGTTTGATATAAATTTATTAGTCGATGCCCTTGAAGAACACGCAAAAAAATGTCTTATTGCTAATATAGATTTACTTAATAATAAATAGCTATGACATCTAAAGCAAAAGCGAAAGAGTTATTTGAGAAATTTTATTTAGTTCGTGAAATAAATGAAGTTTGTATGCTATCAAATTATTCAGCTAAACAATGTGCATTAATAGCAGTTAATGAGATATTGGCTAGTCATTATAAGGTGCTTACTGGTATTCACCCCACCACTTATGATTATTTTATAGAAGTTAAAAAAGAAATAGAAAAACTATGACACAGAAAGAAAATAAAAATGGATTTACTATGAAAGAAATGTGTGAACATATAGTAAAAGCAGATATTGTTCAATTCAAGGATAATAAAACAAGCCCTACTGCGGAAGAAGTATTTAATTATAGTCCATCTGGTGAACTTTACATGGTATTCCAATGGTATAACGAAGCTTGTGATAAAATTGGTTCACCAAAAATTGATTAAGACTATGACACCGAAAGAAAAAGCAAAAGAATTGTATTTGAAATTCTCTCGTTATACAGATTCTGAGTTTACTGAATTTCACCACAAATACACTAAGGAATGTGCATTAATAGCAGTTAATGAGATAATAGAATTAGATTCAGGAGATTCAATAAATAAAGATTATTGGGAACGAGTTAAGCACGAAATAGAACTATTATGACACCGAAAGAAATGGCAAAAGAGTTGATTGATAAATACTTTGATTTAAATTGGGATTGGGATGGAGTAACTAAATACGAATGGGCGAGAGAAGGAGCATTGATAACCGTAAATCATATCATTGGTTCAAATCCACATTCAAATCCATTTAATACAGAAGTTTATTCAACAATGGGTTATTGGTTACAAGTTAAGGAAGAAATAGAATTATTATAATGACAAACAAAGAAAGGTTTCTTAATTTAGTTTCTGGTCATGATCCTAAAACAATGGAGGATGTTAGGCGAAGGATTAAGTATCGTAATATATTAAATATAATAAATAAGTTTAGATTATTGATTAAGAGATGATTAAAAAATATAGTAGAGCCAGTGAATTTACACAGGACATCCTTGATGCTCAACATTCAACATTTGATAAGGGATGGAGCTGTGGATGGAATGTAGGCGATGAGAACATAAGTTTTAAAAGAGGCTATACTTCTTATGTCTATAGCCATCCAGGTCAAGGTAAGACTGTGTTTGTTACTGAGACTCTACTGCACCTAGCCAAGAATGATAACCTTAATATATGTATCTACTCACCTGAGACAGGAGGTAGGAGTGAGATTGTATGGAATCTAATACAGGTCTACACTGGTAAGAGGTTGTATGGTAAGTCAGCTCATCAGATTACTAAGGAGGAGATAGACAAGGCTATTAAGTTTATTGACAATCATTTTATCATACTGGAGCATAGTCCATTCTCTGACAAGGGTAACGATAGGTTTACAGCTAAGGATATATTTAATCAGGTACACATGGCTGAGAAGGAATACAACATGAAGATAGATGTGCTATGTGTTGATCCATTTAATCTACTAGACAGGGAGCTAGAGGATGACAGGAAGGCTATACAAGACTACGTACTAAGTACACTAAGCTTTATTAATGCGGCATCTAGGAAGATGAACCTACACACCATATTAGTTGCTCACTTGGCAGGAGATGATGTAATAGTAGACAAGGACACAGGGATAGAGTATAGTCCTAAGCCACACCCTAGTAAGCTCGCAGGTGGTCAGAGTTTCTGGAGAGCAGGATTCCAAATGATTGGAATATTTAGACCGCCCTACGGATGTATTGATAAGCAGGGTTATCCTTACCGAGAGAACTCTATGTGGATTATAACACAAAAAACAAAGCCGATAGGTACAGGTAAGATAGGTAAGTTTGAGCTGTTCTACGATGATAACACTCATACACTATACGAAACGTATGGAGACAAGAGGTATAGGTGTGGAGACATGAACAATAATTTTAGCTTATACGTTGACGCTAGCTTAGCAAAAATGGAGTCAGCCATAAAACCTAATACCTTATTCGATAGTAAGTCAGAAACAGATTTAAGCAACCCATTTTAATTAAATAGATATGTCAGCATATAAGCAGTACGTAAGTAGAATAGAAAAGCAGTTACAAGTTTATGAACATTTTCAAAATAGAAATTTGGATATGTTAAAAATTTCACTAGATTTGTCAATAGCTTATGGAGACTTGTTTGAGCTATACATGGAGAATAAGGATGAGAGAGTTGATATGGCAATGAATAAGATGTCTAAGGCTATGGAGTCCTACGATCTAATGTATGGTCAGTATAGTCACGCCATCACTGGATTCTGGGAGTTAAGAGAACAAGTGTCAAGGATGGGTAAAATTATACTAGAGTACGAAGCACAAGAGGAAGAATTTAAAAAAGAAATATGATAAGCAAAATTGAATGGACTGGATCAAATCACGAAGAATGGTTGGCTCAGCGTAAAGCTACTGAGGGTATAGGTAACCTAGATGTTACACGAATTGGTGCATCAGACATCTCCGTAATTACTGGAGCTAACAAATGGAAATGTAAACGTAGGCTGTTCTATCACCTAATAGGTAGGTATAGTCAGGAGTGGAGAAGTGCTAAAACTGTAGCTGGTCATCTCCTAGAACCTATTATAGCCACTAGCTGGGAGTCATGGGTGTCTAATGAGGATGACTTCTTATTCAACCTAGAGCGAGGAGTAAAGATACGTAAAACTAAGAAGGCTGACTTCTTTTTACTTAACGACAAGTACGAGAATTTGTTTGCTAGTATAGATAGGTTACACGATGGAGAGGTATTTAGCCCATTTACTGGAGAGCTATACGATGAGATGACTCCGATAGAGCTAAAGACTACTGAGGATGGGTACTTTAGGATGTGGACTGATGGAATTACGCTAGGTTACACTAATCAGGTTATGGCTCAGATGATGGTGTCTAACACTAAGGTGGCTGTGTTCTGCGTGCTAGTGAATGGGAATAAGTTTCACGTAAGGGAGGTAGAGTATGATAGTTCTATGGCTGACCAGATAGACTACCAGACCAGAGAGTTTGCTACTATAGTAAAGGCAGGTAAGCAGATACTTGACCTAATGAACTCAGCTCAAACAGAACAAGAGCGAGGTGAGTATGAGTCTATGCTAGATGAGATAACACCAGATCCTTTAGAGTTGATGGATGAGCAGGACTTAAACAAGGAACTATTCAGTAACTCAAAAGGCTCAATTATAGGCGATGAGAGCGACTTTAAATTCTTGTTGGATTATAGTAATGCCTGTGATAATATTAAGCTATTAGAGGAAGCTAAACAGACTGCTAAGAACATATTAACTACTAAGATGAGAGATGTAGAGGAGATTAAATATGATGGAGGAAAAGTAACATGGAGAAGATCAACAGAAAAAAGAGATTACTTCTCGATAAAGGTTTTCAAATAAGAAACTTTATAGTATTTATGGTGACATGGATAGCCAATAACCTAAGCATTCCGTTTTGGGTTGTTGGTCATGTTCACTTATCAGTTAATATCTACCAAGACTTTATTGAGATCTTATCGTCTATGGGTATGAATATCATTGTTGCAGTAGGTTTTTGGATAGAATATAAAAATAGTTTAAAATAAATTTGTTTGCTAATGTTGAAAAACATATATTTGTTGAGCAATGGGTTATGATGTAACGGTAGCATAATTCCCTTTGACGGAATAATTCTAGGTTCGAATCCTAGTAGCCCATCGGTAAACACTATGGAGTGGTGAAACTGGCAGACACGTCTTCTCGTCTCGATGATGCTGAGCAACCGAATACATAAGGTCAGCGTGAAGGTTCGACTCCTTCTTCCATAGCCTAATAAAATAAACTAATAAATAATTAAAAAAGAAAATGGAAACAAACATTAAACAAATTTCAACAGCCTTTGTTAAGGCACAAAGCGAGATGAGTAACGCTAAGAAAGGTTCTTCAAACCCATTCTTTAAGTCAAAATACGCTGATTTAAACTCAATTAGAGAAGCATCTATACCTGTTCTTAATGCTCATGGTATATCTGTGTTACAACCCATTGTTCATATTGATGGTAAGAACTTTGTTAAAACTATTCTGTTGCACGAGAGTGGAGAAAGTTTAGATAGTCACACTGAAATTGTTTACTCTAAATCTAATGACGCACAAGCACAAGGTAGTGGTATCAGTTATGCTAGAAGATATGGTTTGCAAAGCTTTCTATGTATAGGATCTGATGATGACGATGGTAACACTGCAGTAAGACCTACAAATATACCTGCTCCAATAGCTAACACATCTATACCTAAGCCTGTAGTAGCTACAGATGAAACATTAGAGAAAGCTAAGGTAGCATTAGAGAAAGTAATTCCAGATACCAAGGATCTTGTATTGAAGCAGAAAGATTTTAAGGCTACCACTGAAGGTGCTAACTTTCAATCATCTGCAAGTGTAGCAGACTTAGTTAAGAATAACCACATTGATTTAGTAACTTTATTTTATAAATTTGTAACTAAGAAGTAATATGAAGTACAGAGGAGATCAGTTTAGTGAAGAGGAAAGAAATAATATTATTGAATTAGGAAAGATTGTAGCCTATGTATTTAAAATTAAAGAGGATGAGCTTAGAAGCCATGTTCGTAAGCAGAAGTTTACAGATGCACGTAAGGCACTTTCAAGTATTGCTTCAAGTAATATTGATGTAGCTAACTTTAAGAACCTTAAATATTGTGGTTACAGTAAGTTATCTCTAACTGCTTGGTATCTAGACTTTGATCACTCAACAGTATCCTATGCAATAGATAAGGCTAGTGATTTATATCTTACAGATAAGGGCTTTAGGATGCTGTACGATTCAATTATAGACTTAATCAATAAGCCTACTGAGGAGGTTTTAAATAGAATTGAATTAGCTAAGACCGAAATGGATAATCTTACTTGGAATGAAGTTAAGGACACTGTGTCTTATGT
>Ga0208160_1000591_pt1 | contig 16835 bp, 25 predicted proteins | sample CB_VirMetaG_FD_184536 | JGI IMG/M metagenome (GOLD analysis project Ga0208160, IMG submission 184536) | Freshwater to marine saline gradient viral communities from Chesapeake Bay - CB_1504_1 Viral MetaG (SPAdes) (version 4) | ecosystem: Environmental > Aquatic > Marine > Coastal | place: USA... | reverse complement strand
AGCGTGTATACGTGAGAAAAGGGGTGTGGATCAATTTATAACTCGAACACGATACTACACCCTCGATTGTATATACTTATATTTGTGATCTTGAATGGACTCGAACCATTAACCGATAGCTTAGAAGGCTATTGCTCTATCCAATTGAGCTACAAGACCATATGTACCTAAGGACGGACTCGAACCGTCACGAGCACTTCTGCTCATTGGATTTTAAGTCCAACGTGTCTACCGATTCCACCACTTAGGCATTCTCCCCCCATTTTCAAATCTTGTAACTTTTTTTTCTTAAAAATTCTTTGTTATCGATAAAGTATATACTTATAGTTTATTTATCCCAGTAATCTCATCAGTAGTGAGGACTCTATTATATATTGCAATATCATCCAGTCTACCCGAAAGAGCATCCCACGAAGGATGGTTCATTCTACCCATAGCAAAATCTGAACCTAATTTAATTACCGACATACCCACATCTATCTCCCCTAGAAATTCCCCGTTTCGGAAAAATTTAGCTTTTCCACTACCAATAGTATATACGTAGTGTTCCCAAGTATTGTTATTAGGATTTGGATCACCCATATTCCCAATTCCATCGGGAAGGTCAATATACTCTTTTTCACAAGAGAATAAAAATAAAACACTTAAAAATAACCACTTTTTCATATATAAAATTTAAAATTAACTATATCTTTGTAAAAAGTTTGGATCTTGACCCAAAGCTTTTACATTATTTTTTAATTGCTGCATCTCACTACTTATATCCGTAATATTTTTATTAAAAACCTTATTGGCTTCCCCTAATTTAAAATTAGTTTTCGTAGCCAATTCCCCTATCTCATCAATCTTTTTATTTAATTCAGAAACCGAAGCATATTGGTCTTTTTCCATTTTAGATTCTACATCTCTTACCAACATCCCAATATCATTAATCTCTTCTTTTATATCTGATAATCTTATAGAGGAGATATTCTGGTATGATTGTAGTCGAGCCAGCGCATCGTGATAATGTGATTGGTTTTTTCTTAATAATACTACGGCATATATAGTACCTGTTACTAATACACCTGAGATAAAATACATTAATTCCATTAATCTAGTTTTTGTTCAATTATATTAAATTGTGATAATTCCTTAATAAAATACCCTCTATTAAATAAACCTATAGTAGGATAGTATTGTATCCCACCCGCCATAAGTTTAGAGCTTCGCACGTGTCTAACGGCATCTACAATTACAACTGTATATTTTTCATCAAGATCATACAAATAAGGTTTTAAATTCTTACATGCATTACAACTATCTGAAGAAAATACTGCTATAAGGTTTTCACTTCCTAAAAAATCTACAAGGTTATCCGCCTTTAGTTCTATCACATTATTCATGTCTATAATATAATTAGATATTTTTACTTAGCCAACCCATTTTTAAATATTTTTTATAGGGATAGTATATACGGATAGATAAATTAAAGATTGTAAGAGAGAGACTTTTCGGAGAGGATAAAAATAAGTGTTATATTTATAACAAAATAAAATTATGGCATTACCCTCATCTGGACCCATAAGTGGGAGCCAAATAGCAACTGAACTTGATGTTGGAGCTGTTAATCTATCACTAAGTGGTATGTTTGCATCATCTAGTCTTAGTATAGCAAGACCAGATTATTATAGTGAGTTTTATGGGTATGCCTCGAGAGTTGAGGTGCTCAGGCATGCAAGTACTATTGCGAAACCTGCTTTTGGGTGTAATAATTTTTATGGTTATATAACATCGGTATGGTTTGTTAAGAATACAGGAGCAGAAGGAATAGAAGTCGGTAATTATTGTTATACAACAAAGACAGGAGAAACGGTACTTGCAAATGGTAATTATGCAATAGGTGTAGGAGTCAATGCCAAACCATTTTACGTAATAACCATTGCTAATGGTACTGGATATGTTTCTGCTGTATTGACGTGTGATCCTTGACCTTAAAAATATAAAATAAAAATATAAAATGAAAATACTAGATAGTAATATACAAGATTATATAGGGACCAATTTTTCAGTATATAAGAGAGAAGATGGTGTTGCTATTATTGAATTTAATAGTACTGGTTTTTTTGTAGATAACTCTGAAATGTATTCTAAGATATTATTAGGTAAATGTGAGACTTGTAATCCCTTTTTTAAAAACTCATTTAATGGGTTTTCATATGACAGTGTGTTAGTAGTAGGTTTAGGATTAGGTTTAGTTCCCCAAGAATTATCCGAGGTAAATAAATGTAGTAAAATAGATGTTTTAGAGATTGACCAAGAAATTATAGATTACATTATATCATCAGGGCATTTAAATAGTGATATTAATCTTATTCAAGGAGATATTTATAATTATACAACTACCGAAACGTATGATTTAATTATTATAGATACTATATGGCATGAGCACGAAATGTCTGATGAGGTTTATGATTTATTGGTAAGTAGATTATTACCTAATATAAATACCGGAGGGGCATTATATGTTCCTATTAAAAATAAATTTTTATTGAAATAAATAAAATACTTTTAAAAGTAATGCACAGGAAGCTTGGCTACCCAGGAAAAGGGTCGTATATTTACGGCATATTAATAATTACAAATAAAGGTTATGTCAAATTTAAATCAAGTGTTAGCATTCATTAAAAATGCGGATAAATCAGAACTTTCTCAAATCCAAAATGCGTATGCAATTAGAAAGTCAGAAATTAACTATGACGTTAAATCATTATTTAAAATAGGTGATATTGTAGGTATTAACCATAGAAAAATGGATTCTAGTAAATCATTTAGAATTACTAAAATTAATAGTAAAAATATTAAAGTAATTTCATCTGATATGTTTACTCAGTATACAGTTTCACCAAGTTTATTAGTAAAAAAATAAAAAGTAATGAAAAAGCAACAAATTAAGGTAGAAGAAGCCAGTAAACTACTTTCAAAAACCTTAAAAGTGCCTAAACTAAAGTTAAATTTTTGGGTGTCTAAACAATGTAAATCTGATTATGGGATGTGTAGTTATTTAAAAGATGGAACTATCCGAATTAAATTATCAGAGTTTGTAATAAATACCCCGTTTGAACAATATATAATAGAACATGAAGTAACTCATGCCTATGTTAACGAATATTTTCCTGAGGATGATTCCCATGGTTATAATTTTAAGGAAATAACTAATAAAATATTCCAACATGATTTAATTGAACGTCCAATATATGTTAAAAATATATGGGAATTATTTATTGATGCAGATTTTGATACTAATACCTTTATTATAGAATATGAAGGAAAGAAAAAAGCAATTATTCAGCAAATAAATAAAGAATCCTTCAAAGTTACAAATAGTAAAGGAAAACCATTTAAACACTTTAATACCGAACAGATATATTTACATATTTTTATGTGGTATGCTGAAAAAGCTGAAGAGCAAGGTTTTCCTTTTAGAGAAAAAATAAGGGAGATGGAAAATTACTTATAAAGTAATGCACAGGAAGCTTGGCTACCCAGGCTCCCTTTCGTATATTTACCACATATTAATAATTATAAAAATTTAAAAATTAAAGTTATGTTAGATCTTCAAAATTCCGAGTTCAAAAGTTTAAATGAGTTAAAAGAAATTGCTCCAAGTATTTTTACTACTAAGGGTGCAGAAAATACTTCAGAGAAGTATTCCCACATTCCAACTGATCGATTGATCAAGGATATGGAAATTCTAGGTTGGGGTGTAGTTGATGCTAAAGAGGTTAAAGCTAGAAAAAATGTTGGTTATCAAAAACACTTAGTTGTGTTTAGAAATCCTGATGTTGTTATCAATGGTCAAAATGATGATACTGTTTTTCCACAAATCCTCTTAACTAATAGCCATGATGGTAAAAATGCATTTACTTTTACTGCTGGTTTGTTTAGAATGGTTTGTGAAAATGGTTTAGTAATTTCAACTAATGAGTTTGAGAAAGTTTCAATCAGACACATGGGTTATGATTTTGATGAACTTCAAAAGCAAATTAATGAAATGGTAGAAAAATTACCATTGACTGTTGAATCAATGAACAAAATGATCAACACTAAATTATCTCAAGAAGCAATTATTAATTTTGCTAAAGATATGCTTGCAGTTCGATTCCCAGAAGAGGAATTAAATAGAATTACTATTGATATGAATGAGTTTGTTACTCCAGTTAGAGATGAAGATAAAGGTGATGACCTTTGGAGTATTTTTAATGTGGTACAAGAAAAAATTATTGAAGGTGATTTTGAATATATTGCAGGTACTAAAGTTAGAAAAGCTAGACAAATCAAAAACTTCAAACAAGATATGGATTTGAATAGCAAAATGTTTGATGTTGCACTTCAATATGTTAATGCATAATGAATAGGTTTTTATTAATATTAGGATTAAGTTTTCTCCTTGCTAGTTGTAGTAAGGAGGAACTTCCTTCCTATCCTTGTATAAATGGGGATTGTGAAGCAAAGTTTTTTATTGATGAACAGGTTCAACCTAATGCTTATCAAGATAATAATGGATATTGGCATATTGAGTTTTATGGACCTAAATACTTTACTATTAGAGGAGAATTAAGTGAGTTAAGTCCTGAGTATGTTATAAATAAAGTTCCATTAATTGAAGTAGGATATGATTCTGATTATTGGGTAGCTTTTGATAGTATTAATTTTACTGTTCCTACTTATTCATTTTTAGGGTGGTTTACTGGTGGGGGATTTAATAACCCTGTTCCTGTAGGTAATATTAATTATACTTTAACCGATATAGCCCAAATACAACCCCCACTTAACATTGCTGGGTATCAAATTCAAAAGAATTTTTGTTGGGAATGTCCTTATGCTCCTACTTTATTAGGGGTTTATAGTAAATATAATTATAATCCTAGACAACAATTTTATTTGAATAATGAGATGGTAGGAGATACACTTAAAGTATTTATTAAAACTACCTTTAATAATGATATAGGAGAAAGGGTTGTAAGAGAAAGTGAATTTAAAATTATTGTAGAATGAGTTTAACTAGAATTACCCTAGAAGAAGCTAAACAATTGGTTCCATTAAAAGAAAATTATGGAAATACAGGATTAGAAAATGCAGAATTTTTTACTATAACCCCTAGTGAACGTGGGGATGGATGGGAAGATGTAACATATTATACAGGAAAAAAATATGGTTTATATGCGGATAAAGGGGAAGGAGATCAATGGGTTTATGTTTTATCAAACCCCACTACTCCGGGTTTGTTAAAAATAGGGTATACTAAAAATTCACCTGAAGAAAGAGCTAAACAGATATCTGCAGCTACAGGTGTTGCTTTACCTTATAAAGTAGAATGGGCATATAAATGTTTTAATGGAGAAACAGTTGAGCGTGAAGTACACCATAAATTAAAAGCTCAACGTGTAAATAATAATAAAGAGTTTTTTCAAATTAGTTTGGAAGAAGCAAAAGAAATAATTAACTTAATAGGTAATAAATTTAAATAAAATGGCAGAATTAGAATTAAACGAACAAGAACAATTAAATTTTCAAAAATCATCATTAATAGATGACTTAATGGCGGTTTCCACAATAATGGAAGAAATTTGGAGCTACCATCCAGATAATCCTAATAAAAAGGATATAGTTACAGAATATAATCACTTATTAAAAATGAAGAGTGATATAGAATCTGAACTGAAAGAATTAGAAGATTAAATAAATGTTAATAATAAAAATAGGGGAAAAAGAAACTATAAATCAAGCTGTAATTAAAAAAGAGAAATTTTTAAATCAACTAGAAAAGTAAATATTTATAATCAAACAATAAATTATGTATATTTACAATGCTAAATGCATTCGTGTAGTAGATGGAGATACACTTGACGCTCAGATAGATTTAGGGTTTGATACTCATAAAATCATCAGAATTAGATTAGTAGGAATTAATACCCCTGAATCTCGTACTAAAGATTTAGAAGAAAAAAAAAGAGGGTTAGCTGCTAAAGTTAGGGTTAAAGAATTACTTAAAGAAAATAAAAATCAATTTGTATTACATTCTCAAGGGGTAGGAAAATATGGGAGGTGTTTAGGTGTTATATTTTTAGGTGAAACAAAATTGCAAGATATCTTATTAAAAGAGGGACATGCAGTAGAATATTTTGGAGGAAAAAGATGATAAACAAAGATAGAATATTTCAATTATTTGGTAATAATAATGATGCTGAAGAGGTTAGAGAATTAGTGAATGCTAATGAGGATTATTTAAACAGCCCTACAGCTAAGTTAGGGATGTTTACTAAATTAATTTATAATCATGAAGTGTTCCATTTAAAACTAAAAAAATTTTTCGAAAGAGAAAAGGCTCCTTATAATGCTGAACAGACTAAAGAAGCATCTTCTTTTACGGTATTTAATAGGGCATGGAGTTATATAAACGTTATAGATTTATCAAAAAAAGATCATATCGATGCTATTTGGGATTTTAATTCAAAACCATTAATAGCTACTTTAAATAAAGCCTTAGAATATTTTGAGTCTATAGAAGAATATGAAAAATGCGCAAAGTTATTAGAAATCAAAAAACTTAAAGAAACTTTAGAAAATTCCTTGGATATCTAATCTTTCCCATGTACCTTGGGAATACGGGTTGTATGAAAAAGGGATTAGGAAATAGAGGGTAATAAAGGGGGTTAAGGGATACCCTGTTTAAATAAATAATAAATAAATTATGAGAAATAAAGAATTAGTACAAAAGAGATTAGGACAACTAGAAAGTGGTTTAACTGAGTTAACAAGAATAGTTAATACTGGTGAGCCAAGACAAACTTATATTGATCAAATTACTAAACTAAAAGGAGTACTAGAAGATTTAAATGATCTAGTCGAACATCAATAGTGAAGACTTTTCCACAGAAATCCAGATTAAAACATATTGCCCATAATCCAACTGGGGAATTAATTCGTATTATTACAGAAAAATTTAAAGAAAATAAAAAAAGAGGTTATGAAACTAACAGCAGAACAAATTCAAAATAACTGGGTAGAATTTTTAGTAAATATTGAAACATATATTTCATCTCCCAGAAAAGAAAAATTAATTGAATTTTATAAAAAATATGAGGAGCGTATTATACTAATGCCTGCTGCTCATAAAAAAGAATACCACAATTCCTTTCCAGGTGGTTATGTAGAACATATAAACAGAGTTGTAAAAGCAGCATTATCACTTAGTGCAACATGGGAAGGATTTGGAGCAGACATGTCTACCTTTACCCAGGAAGAACTTGTCTTCTCTGCTATTAATCATGATTTGGGAAAGATGGGGGATGAAGAAAATGAATCTTATATCCCCCAGACTGACCAGTGGAGACGTGATAAATTAGGTGAAGATTATATGTTTAATACTAAAGTACCTTTTGCCTCAGTCCCAGACCGTGGTTTATTTCTATTACAATCTCATGGCATTCAATATACGTTTAACGAGATGTTAGCAATCCAAACACATGATGGTCTATATGATGAAGGAAATAAAAAATATCTATTTGCCTTTATGCCCGAGCAAAAACCACGTACTTCACTCCCTTTTATTTTACACCAGGCGGACTTAATGGCTGCTCGTATTGAATTTGAAAGAGAATGGTTACCTAAATTAAAAGGAGAAAATAGCGTGGAAAAGCCAAAAGAAAATTTTACATTGAAGTCAAAATCTAATTTAAAAAGTAAAGCTCTTAATACCATAAAAAGTGAAGGGTTAAAAAATATGTTAGATAGTTTATGATATTAGAAATTATAATTGGGGTTTTAAGTGTTTTGGTCGTAATCTTAGGATATACGACCATCAACTTATTGCGTAAAAATGAAAAAACAGAGGATATTATTATGCGCCAATCCCAATTTATAGAAGAATTTTCAAAACAAATAGATATAGCAGATAAAAGGTTACAACAAATAGACGAAAAAGGTTTTTTTAAAAGTGACGATGAAATTGGTTGGTTTTTTAGTCAAATAAAGGTTATACAAAAAAGTATATCTAGATTTAAAATTGACTAATTAAAACAATGATTAAAAAAAGAAAGAAGAAAAGTAAAAATTACTTTACTCAAGAAACTGAAGATTATATTGTATTATATAATAGCTTAGACCCTATTGAACAACAAGAAGAAAGAAGCAAAATATATGAAAGATATATCCATTATGCCTTTTTTAAGTTAACTCAAAATATAATCCATACATTTAAATTTTATCATACTGAAGTTGAAAACTTAGAACATCTTCAACATGAGATAATAACCTTTTTATTATCAAAAATTCATTTATTTGATTCAACAAGAGGAGCTAAAGCCTATTCATATTTTGGTACCATAGTAAAAAGATGGCTTATTTTATATAATAACAAAAACTACCAGAAAAAAATACAGAAGGTAGGAGTTGAAGAATTAGTAAAAGATGGATCTGATCATTCCTATAGTATAAATGATGATTCTAAGAAAGATGAGTTAGGGCAATACATTGATTTATTTGTTGAATATGTTACAGAAAATATTTACGAATTATTTCCTAAAAAAAATGATGCTCAAATAGCTGATTCAATTTTAGAACTATTTAGAAAAAGAGAAACAATAGAAGTATTTAATAAAAAAGCTCTTTACATTTATATTAGAGAAATAATTGATGTAAAAACTCCTAAAATTACTAAAATAGCTGATAGACTTTACGAAATATTTAAATCTCAATATGTATTCTATTTAGAAAACGGTTACGCTAGATTCTAACCCCTTTCTATATCCATATTTATAATCAAAAATATTATGGGAGCTTTAGATAATATTATATTCAAAGATAAAAAATTTTCTGATATATTAAGTGAAATCTATGACAATCAGAAAAAAAAAGAAAAACAAATTACTGCTTTAATATCTGAATTAAAACCCTTAATTTCTGATATAGGTGATGCCACTTTAATTGTTCCATTAATTAAAGAATATATGGAAATTGGCGTTAGAAACGATGAACAATTAATTAAAATGGCAACTATAGTGCAACGTGTGGTTAATAACTCTAACAATGAAGATACATTGGGTATAACCGAAGCTGAAAAAGAAGAATTAATGGCTGAATTAGATAAATTAAATGATAATTTTCAAAAAGAAAAAAATAAAAATAAGTAATGCCCACTAAAACTGGAATAGCACAACTTAGAGAAGGTATTAGCAATTTTGCAAATTTTGCTAATACTGCTACTGCTGTAGCTCAATTATCTAATTCTATTATTATAGGTAGAGTTAGAGATGTCTGCTTAAACACAGACTCTGATATGTTTGAAACTAGTGGAGAATATTTTGGAATAGGCTCTATTAAATTTCAAGACATTAAAGTCAGTGTTAGTAATAAAACAGATAAAAGTACTTTTTCAAGTGCTAGACCTCTTTTACCTTATATTAAAGAATATCCTTTAGTAAATGAATATGTACTAATATTCCAAGGCCCTGCACCCGAAAACCCAGGAATATCTTCAAACCCTACTTATTATTATCTTAATTTAAAACTATGGAATGATAATGAACAAAACGCATATCCAGATCCCTTATCAGTTTCTAATAACATTCCTGTACAAAGTAATAAATCCTATACCGAAATAGAATCTGGTTCTCCTAGAGAAACTCAAAAAACAAATACTCGTATAAACCTTAATGGAACATCAGGAGGTAATTTTACTGAAAAAGGAAATATTCATCCTGTATTACCCTTTGCGGGAGATAGAATTTTAGAGGGAAGATTTGGGAATAGCATTAGATTAGGATCTACAGCCAAAAGTAAAGGTGAAATTAAAAATAATTGGTCTGTTACTGGGGAAGAAGGTTCACCTATTCTTATATTTAAAAATGGGCAGCCTAATTCAACAACTCCAGGATATCTGCCAATTACAGAAGATATTAATAATGATCCATCATCTATATATTTAACTTCAACTCAAAAAATACCTATTAAAGTAGCAGTAGCTACTCAAAATGAAGGAGAATTAGCAACTATCCCATTTTCAGGAATGATTAAACAAACCCCTCCTTCTCCTCCTTCTTATAATAAATCTCAAGTTATTCTTAATTCAAACAGATTATTATTTAATACTACTTCAGATAGTATTTTATTATCTTCTCAAAAATCTATAATTTTAGACTCTAATGAAGATTTAGGATTAAGATCTAAAAAAGGAAACTTAAATATACTCACCCCAGAAGGAAATATATCTATTGGAAAAAAAGATGCAGATGAAGCAGTAATATTAGGTACTACTTTTATAGCTCAAATGGATTCTTTTTTATATAATCTAGATGGTTTATTACAAGCTTTAAGTAAAGAAGCAGGTCTATCTATTGCTGCGGGGTTTGCTTATACCATGGCTTCTACTAGTGTTCAAAAGTTTAGAGATAATTTACAAAATATGTTATCTCAAAAAGTAAAAGTAGGATAAGATGGAAGCAGATGTTTTACTAAAAGCCGCTCAAACCTTCCTTCAAACTCCTGAAGGATATAAACTTATAGAATCTCTAGCTGATATTGATCCTAAACTAATTGCTGAGGCTGCCAAAAAAGCCGAAGAAGTAGACAAAACAAAAAAATCAGAATTAACCGCAGAAGAAAGAAAAAGAGAAAGACAAAGAAGAAGGAGAGAAAAATTAGACGAAGGCAGAACAAAAGCAGGGAATGAAATAGCTAAATATTTACCTTATATAGGTATTTTTAGAACTAAAGGAAGAATATATGATAAACAAACCAAAGAACCTATACAAGGTATAGATGTATTTCCTCAATTGTGTTTATTCCCCGTTAGATCTACCCAAAGAGAAAATCCTGTAACTAAAGATCCTTTATTTGATAATAATGATAAACCCTTATTTAGAGCAATAAAGGATGAAAATTTATCATCCCCTAGAAACTCTAAAGTTGAAAATATTAATGGGAAATTTGGTGTTAAAACTGATGAAAATGGAGAATTTGAAATTACAATAGGACTACCTGTTATTGATGCCATCCCAAATGTTAGTTTAGCATCTGTAAAAGCTAAACCTTTTGTATTTTACCAGGATAATACTAAATCCTTACAGACTGATACTCAAAGAAAAACAGGAGAAGGTGCAGAATATGCCCCTTCAATACAAGTTATTGTTCAACAAAATGGAGAGGTTCCTCAAGAACAAAACATACACGGAATTTTAAATTTAACTACGGCGAGCGAATATGCTGCTGAAGAAGCTAAAAATGAAATTACAAGGTTTGTACTAGAAAAAGTTGATCCATACCTAAATTTTCCTGAGCAATTTTTAATTAAATTAAGAAATGTAGTATTAAAGCCTGCTACCGTAGTTCAAAATAGACTTTTACCTTTAGCTTTTCAATTAATGTTATATTTTGGGATTGCTAAACAAGAACAAGCAAATGAGTTACAAAAACAATGTCCTAGTAATGAAAGATTAAAAGATATTTTAGCTAAAAGAAATTCTGTAGTAAGACAAATAAATAATATTTACGGTATTATTATAGCAAATACTGCTTTAGCAGTTTTATTTGCTTACTTATCCCCAGTTTTTAAATCATTATCAAATACAATAGCAGGTATCCCTATACCCTTACAATTTGCAACATACCCTGTAACCTCCAGACTAGATAGAATTTCAGCATTATTAGACCAACTTTCAGAAACTAATAAAGAATTAAAAAAACAACTTTTAATATCATTAATATTTTTAATTATAAGTTTAATTATAATTTTAAGATATTTAAAAACTATAGATTTACTTATTGAAGGATGTGAAAATGTAGGAAATATGGAAGAAATTAATGGGGAGTTACTAGCGCTTCAAGGTCAATCTGAAGCCCAAGGTAATAGCACATTACAAAATGTTAATGGATTCTCATTATCAGTAGAAGTTGTTGATAAAGCTCAAGTTGGTGAATTACCAAGAAGACAAGCTATAGCAAAAAATTCGAGAGGTATTATAGTATTAAGAGGAGAACCTTCATTTAGTGCTGAAGACCAAATATTGCTTGATGAATTAGCATTTTACATACAAATAAATAATTTAAAAGCAAATTAACCTAATATTTATAACAAAATATAATTATCTATGAAATTAAGTCAATTAAAATCGATAGTTAAAGATGCAGTAAAAGAAGCGATTCAAGAAGAAATGAAAGACATTTTGCTTGAAGCGGTACGTGTACCAAAAGCTACTGTACAAGAAACAGTCACCCAAAAATCCCTCCCACAAGCAGATAAAGCTCAATTAAGAGAAAATATGATGAATGTGTTAGGAGGCATGATGCCTAATATTAATGGAACAATAAGTGCTAATACTAGCAATATTCCATTACAAGTAAATGGAACTGTAGATACTACATCCCCTAACGGTAAATTACCTGAGGGAGAAGTATCAATGGATCAAATTATGGGATTAATGCAAGTTAAATAATTATGGCATTTGGAGCTCAAATACAATTCCCTAATGATTTAAGACCTAGAGTAGGTATAGGTGTAAACTTACCTATGTCTGAAGGAGGTGTTTTTACTTCAAATTATACAACTAAAGAAGCTATTAAATATAATCTAATTAATTATTTCTTAACCAATCCTGGAGAAAGACCAGGTAACCCTACTTTTGGGGGTGGATTAAGAAGATTTATCTTTGAACAAATCTCTGATAATACAATTGAATTTTTACAAGAAGATATTCAAACTAAAATTAAAAGAGAATTCCCATCTGTAAATCTTCAAAATTTAGATGTACTTAGAGATCCAGATAATAATACCATTACAGTATCTATATATTATTATATAGAAGATACTAATATTGAAGATGAAATAAACTTAAACTTTAGCTAATGGCTGTAAGAAGAAATATAAATTACATAAATAAGGATTTTAATGAGTTTAGAAATCAACTTATTAATTATTCCCAAACTTATTTCCCATCTACCTATACAGATTTTGCTAACACTTCTGTAGGTATGATGTTTATAGAGCAGGCCGCCTATGTTGGGGATGTCTTATCCTTTTATATGGATAATCAAATCCAAGAAAACTTTTTGCAATATGCCAGACAAACAGATAACTTGTATGATATGGCTTATATGTACGGATATAAACCTAAAGTTACAGGATTAGCCGAAGCTACTTTAGATTTTTATCAACAAGTTCCTGCTACCTTATCTGCTAGTGTTTATGTCCCAGATTATGATTATGCCCTATATTGTCCTTCTAATACTCAAGTATCAACAGCCGCAGGAAATATAGTTAATTTCACTACTCAAGAACCAATTGATTTTACAGTATCTAATTCACTAGATCCTACAGAAGTATCTGTAGCACAGTTATCAGCAGGTGTCCCCACCTATTTCCTTTTAAAGAAAACTAGAAATTCATTTTCTGGGACTATAAACACAGTTACTTTTTCAGTAGGTGCACCTCAAGAATTTTTAACTTTAGAAATTAATGATACTAACATAGCAGGCATTTTAGATGTAACAGATTCAGATGGAAATAAATGGTATGAAGTAGACTATTTAGGGCAAGAATTAGTATATGATAGTATAAAAAATACTAATATTAATAGTCCTCAAACTTCTCAAAACACAGATGCACCTTATTTATTACAAACCAAATTAGTACAAAATAGATTTGCAACAAGATTTTTATCTTCTACTAAACTTCAATTACAATTTGGATCTGGAAACCCAAATGATACTACTGAAAATATTATCCCAAATCCAGCTAATGTAGGGTTAGGTTTACCTTTTGAACAAAATAAATTAACAGCAGCTTATTCACCTACCAATTTTATATTTACAAATACTTATGGAGTTTCACCTACAAATACTACTTTAACAGTAAGATATTATACAGGAGGAGGGGTTCAATCTAATGTTTTATCTAATACTATTACTAATGTTAATACTTCAAATATAAAGTTTTTAAAAGGAGGACTAAATAGTACCACAGCACAGTATGTGTTTGATTCTTTAGCTGCCAATAACGCACGAGCTGCAAGCGGGGGTAAAGATGGAGACACTATAGAAGAAATTAGACAAAATTCAATTTCAAACTTCTCTACACAATTAAGAAACGTAACAGCAGATGATTATTTGGTAAGAGCTTTAAGTATGCCCTCTAAATATGGTAAAATCTCTAAAGCATTTACCCAAAAACCAGATGCTACTTCATCTAATACAACTTTAGATCTTTATGTATTAACTGAAAATTCAAATAATAAATTAACGACTGCTTCTGATACTATAAAAAATAATCTTAAAAGATATTTAGAACAATATAGAATGATTGGTGATACTATTAGTATTAAAGATGCATATGTAATTAATTTTAGAGTTAATTTTGATATTATTACTTATCCTAATTATAATAATAATGAAGTTATTGAAAGATGTATAATAGCACTTCAAAATTATTTTGATATAGATAAATGGCAAATAGCTCAACCTATTATTGTACCTGATTTGTATGTATTATTAGATGCCTTAGATGGTGTACAAACAGTAAAAAAAGTACTAATATCAAATATAGCAGGAACAACATCAGGTTATTCACAATGGGCTTATGATATGAATGGAGCTAATCAAAATGGAACTATCTATCCATCATTAGATCCAAGTATTTTTGAATTAAAATATCCTAATGTTGATATTAAAGGTAGAGTAGTAAACTTATAATTATGGCAGTATACAAATTATTTCCTTCCCAAGATGCTTCAATTTATAGTGCTTATCCCGCTATGAACACAGGGTTAGACCCTATTTTAGATATAGCCAATTATGTAACACAATCTAATCCTGTAGCTAGAGTAGCTAGATCTATTATACAATTTGATCAAAGTGAAATTGAAAACGCAATAGATTCAATTGCTAAAGTAACAGGATCTTGGAATGAATGGTCAGGAAGTTTAAAAGCATTTGTTGCTAAAGCATCAAATGTAATTGTAAATTCTAATATAGAAATCTACCCTTTATCAGGCTCATGGAATAATGGATCAGGCCAGTATTTAGACAATGTAGCAGGTGAAAATGGTGTAAGTTGGAGATTTTCAGCTTATTCTGGATCAAGTCCTTGGCCTGCAGCTGGATTTGTACCCTTAACAACTGGATCATTTTCAGGAAGTAATAATGTAGGTGGTGGTGTTTGGTATACTGGATCAGGGGGATACACTGGTATTGGGTCATTAAAAGTAACTCAATCTTTCAACTTAAGAAGTGAAAAAGATTTAGATGTTAATGTAACAGATATACTTAAAGTTTGGTATTCTTCATCTAAAGATATAAATGCTGGGCAAATTGAAATTTCTAATAATGGGTTTTTATTAAAGTGGGAAGATTCTAAAGAATTTGTAACTGAAAGTGCAATTTCACCTCAATTAAGTTATTATTCTGTAGATACAAACACAATATACCCCCCACAACTAGAAATAAAGTGGAGAGATTATTCTTATGAAACTGGAAGTTTAAATGTAATCGATACACCTGATTTATTTGTATCACTAGATAATAATGAAGGGGTATTTTATAGTGAAAGTATAAATAAGTTTAGATTAAATGTAAGACCAGAATTTCCTGTTCGTACATTTCAAACTGCTTCATTATACACAACTAATTATGCTTTACCCTCATCATCTTATTATGCTATAAAAGATTTAGATACAAATGAATATGTAATAGACTTTGACACAGAATTTACACAAATTAGCTGTGATGAAACAGGAAGTTTCTTTACAGTTTACATGAATGGCTTGGAACCTGAAAGATACTATAATATCTTAGTACAAACTGAAATCCAAGGTCAAACTATAGTATTAGATGAAAATTATTACTTTAAAGTAGTTAATGGGTAAAGTAAGCTATGGAAGAAAGAAAAATAGATTTAAAGAAAAAGGGGTATAATAAAACTGTTTATCCAACAATCATTAATACAAGATTTAATGAATTAGGAGTTACTTCTATTAATACTCAAATAGAACTTTCACCTACAGTGACTGATTTCTTTAATTTATATAATCAATTATTTTATGAAATTCCTGCTTATGGCAATTCTAATTCCCATCAGTACTTAATACAAACTAGTGCTGAATACATAGATTATCAAGCTAATCAAGAAGAAATAGAGGCTTTAAGATTAGAAATTACCCAATTAAGAAGAGAATTACTAGAATCTCAAATTGCCCAAGCTGAATTAGCTTCAGGACAAAAATTAAATATAGATTTAAATTCATTTGATCAAACTGCATTTGAAGATTCTGGACAATTTGCAGATATATTGAATAATATAGGAGGCCTAAATTCAAACCAAGGTACTACAGCACAAACTTTAGTAACAAACTCTCCTTCAAATCCTAATTCAACTAGTAATGCTGGAGGAAATTAATTATGGAAGAAAATAATATCATAATAAACCAGGTTGATCCAACAACATTTGAGTATCAACAATATACAGAGCAAGATAATTTTTTAATATCTTCTAGTAGGTATGATACTGCTTTTTCTTCATCTATAGATTATATTGAATATTATGCTTATGATGGGAATAAAAATTTAATTTTTCCTAATTTAAGTGATAATAAAGTATATAATCAACTTAATTATAAAGTAATAAATGGTGATGTACTTATTGATCCGATTTATGACTTAGAAGATTTAGGGTATGATCAAGGTACTTTTTATTCCACTTATAATTTCTACAGAAAAAGATTAGGTTCTGATATTACTGTAAACTATTATATTAGTGAAATTAGTAGTGATAGAACAGAACTTAGATTAAAAAGTACTGCAATCCC
>Ga0208160_1000589_pt1 | contig 16858 bp, 20 predicted proteins | sample CB_VirMetaG_FD_184536 | JGI IMG/M metagenome (GOLD analysis project Ga0208160, IMG submission 184536) | Freshwater to marine saline gradient viral communities from Chesapeake Bay - CB_1504_1 Viral MetaG (SPAdes) (version 4) | ecosystem: Environmental > Aquatic > Marine > Coastal | place: USA... | reverse complement strand
ACGACGGCTTTCTGTAGGTTCTAGTGGAACTTTTTCTAAATCCTTATCAGAGAATCCACCTCTGTTGTAAGCATCAACCAGTGCTTTTGCAGTTTCTAATCTCGACGCAGCAAAAAATACCTTCATGCCATCTTTGGTAATACCTAGCATTCTGCCATTAACTCCTGATACACTTGGTTGTACTTCAAAGTGATCAAATGGTTCTAGGTTTTCTGGATGTCTGTGTGACTCTATGTATTTTGGCAAAATAGCATTGTGTGTGCCACGATCATATACAGGAATATCATCTTTAATTTCTTGATAAAAACGATATTTGGTTTTGTTCTTTTGTTGTTGCTTTAGACCAAACTTGTGTTTAACAACATCGCCTTCTTGTAAATCAACATAATGACTATCTAACCATTTGGCAATAATACGTTCTACGTTGCTGCCGTATGCTTTTTGTGGCGGATAACCAGTAACTTGAAACGCAATTTCTTTGCCCTTACGTATAGCACGTCCAATAGGTTTTTCGCCTGCTAAAATAGCGTAGGTTCTTACTCCGTTATCGTTGCTCAAAGCTAATATGTGAAAGTCTTTCATTTTAGCGGTGCGTGTCTCATTTGTAATAGGTTTAATGCAGCGCGAACCCCAGCGGCAACATCTACAATTTTGCCGCTTGCCATTACATCTTCTACAGCATCAATAATAGCTATTTCGTCGTAATCTTGTGCGTTATTTGAAGTAATAACATTCATTAACACAGCGTCAATTAATCTTTCACGTTCGGAGTTGGTAAATTCTTTTGCACGCATTTCTGTAATTAATCCATATTCGCCTAACAACTGATCACGGATATCCGCAAAGTCAGTGTTTTCAAGACTGAGTTCTAGATCTTCTAGTTCAGCACGATGTTTCCATAGTCTTCCAATATAACCCTGTGTACGCAACATCTTAAACGCTAGGTTTTCAGGACTAAACTCGCCGCCCTCTGCAAGTCCAGCACGACGATAACGTTTGATAATGTCAGTGACATCTTCAACCATGCTTAATTTTTTGCTGGCCAATGCAGCCATTACCAAACCCTTGAGTTTATCGTATTTTTGGCGTGTTGCAAAATCGTCTAGGTTGGCACGTTGTTTTGTTGGAATACGAGTCCACTCTTTGCGTGCTACACTATATTCACCTAAACTGGAGTGTGGTTGGTCTTTGTCTTGAACATATAGTTCTACATCAAACCCACGAACTTTGATGTTGTGTTCTTGGTTATACTGGAATTTTTTTGCGTTGAATAGTTCTTGATACACTGCATCGTTGTTTAGTTGATCAAAATCAACAATTAAATGCAAGTCAATATCTGAATGTGGTGTGTATGAATACGCTGCGTTTGAGCCTGAAACTCGAACGTCTTCAATTGCTAGATCTTTAACACCGAGAAACTCTTGAAAATCTGCTGCAATGCGCAATAACGCCTTGCGAACATCGGTGCGCATGTCGTCGCCATCCCAAAGTGCGGGATTTAACTCTTCGTGAAAGTTTACGGCGTCTTTGAGTTTGTAATTATCTAGCTCTTTTAAATTCATGATACTGTATTTATTTAAAACACAGTACTACATATTTTCAAGAATCCATAGATAAATTGGAGTTGAAAAATTTAAGGTGATTTCGCCATTGCAGCCGGCAGTACCATAGAATTTGTCAACAGTTTCTTCACCATTACCATTGTAATTATGACGGTATTCCAATGGAGAAACCATAATAATATTAGATATATCTATTTCGTCAAACTTCATGTTTGTTATAGAAAGTTCGGTACTGTCTAAAACGTTACCGTCGGCGTCGCGCACGACATGTGTGTCGTTTTTGTCTGAAATTAAAAATTTTAGTGTATGCTTGCCATCATCTTCGTCAAAATCAAACGAGACTGTTTCTTCTGCTGTGATGTTTTTGTTAAACATAACTGCATCATCTAACAAAATTTGTAAATTTATTGGGTTTGCAGGAATGTTGGTGTTAACAGTACACAAAAATTTTACTTTGTCCATTATTCACCTTGATAAATTTCGATTAATACTTCTTGACCAGCTAACTCTTTAAGAATAACTTCTAGCTGAGTTTTTAAATCGTTACTAACAAGTTCTTGTTCTAATTCATTGTCTTTTAGTAATTTACTAATCTTAATTGTTAATACTTCTTGTTGAATTTTAGCCATGATTAATCCTGTGTGATAATTTCTAGTGTTTCTTTGATTATTCCAGGAACCGTCATTTCTAAAAATAATGCTAGCCCTTGATCGTTGTAATCAAAGAAAAAGTAATCTCTGCAATACTTATATTCTTTATCTAACCAGTCGCGAAAAGTTTTGCTTAATCGGGTTTCATTTTCGTGAGTGTTAAAAAATTTAATCAATTTATTTTGTTGATCTACAGAAATTACTGTGTTTGACAGATATGCTCTGTAACGATAATTGCTGCGTTTTCTTACGATTGTTTTTGCAGGGTGTGTTACAACTGTTTCAACCACCGGTCTAGCATAAACTCCGTCTGCCGCTAGAATACGATTAACGTCATCAATACTATTAGTATAAAAATAAAAATCGTGCCAGCCTAACACTATCTTGTGATCATTTTCGATACTTTCCAGTAAATCTAAAAAGTTATATAAACACAATTCTGTTTGATCAATGATTGGTTTTCGATCACGGCTATAGCTATAAAAAAAGTAGCCAAACTCATTTTTGGTCATGGACCGATATGTTTTAATTCGATAACCCAACGTTTCTCGATCAAAACCGCGAAGTAGTTTAGCATAGTTTAACTCGCCTGCTGCACAATAACGATACTGATCGTAAAACAGTTTGTTAGAGTTTCTGATCTTATGCTTTAGGTTTGAATTGGTCCAGAACAATGAGTCCATCTGAGTTTACTGCGGCTTCCTGACCACCGCTATTTTTATTTACAAATTCTATGGTTTTTTCTGCGGTTAACTTAACTATAATATCAGTGTCTCGTAAACTTTCAAATAAAATCTTTTCTGACAGCGGAACCTTGAGCAATTCATCAATCTTGCGAGACAGTGGACGTGCGCCCATCTTTTTATCATATCCAACATCTGCTAGATATTCAACTACCGGTTCAGTAACGTTAATGGAGATACCTTTCTTAGACAAGTTCTTTTTGAGCTGACTTAAGAATTTGTTAACAATCTTCTTGATGCTCAGTGTATCCAATTTATTAAATTTAACAATGGCGTCAAGTCGATTGCGTAACTCTGGTTTGAAGTATTCTTTAAGTGCTTTGTCTTCAGATCCGGTACGCTCTAAGTCAGTACCGAACCCAATGTTATTGTTTTCGTTATCTCTAGCACCCAAGTTTGAAGTAAGAATAATAATTGCATTAGTGCAATTTACTGTTTTACCTGAGCTTGATGTTACTTTGCCCTCATCTAGCATCGACAGCAAGATATTGCTAACATCTGGGTGCGCCTTTTCAATTTCGTCAAACAAGATAATACTAAATGGATCTTTGCTTAAATCGTTGATTAATTTTCCGCCGCCTAGATTGCTATCATCATAACCTACATATCCCGGGGGAGCACCGATTAATGTTGCTACTGTATGCTTTTCCTGATATTCACTCATATCATAGCGCAGCAGTTCCATGTCTAGATTTTCGCTTAATAGTTTAGCAAGTTCAGTTTTACCAGTACCAGTTGGTCCAAGGAATAAGAAACTTGCTACAGGCTTGTTGTCCGAGTTAAGTCCAGCAAAGCTAACATTAATACGCTTTAGCACAGTATCAACTACTTCATCTTGCCCGTACAAGCGTTCTTTAACACGAGATTCCAGATTGCGAACCTTGTCGCAATCTTCGTTTTTCAATCGTTCTGTGGGGATACCAGTTAATTTATTTGCTTCTGTGTAAATTAAATCTGGTGTAATAATTACGCCTGCGTTGTCTTTGGCACGCTGTTTGGCACAGGCAGCGTCGAGTAAATCAATTGACTTATCTGGGTTCTTCCTGTCATGAATATAACGTGTGCCTAGATCAACTGCTGTATTAATAGCAACAGGATCAATGTTTACATTGTGATATTCTTCCAGTCGAGTGCTAAGTCCTTGTAGAATTTTAATAGTAATATCGTGATCTGGTTCGTCAATTGAAAGGTTATAGAATCGACGCATCATAGCACGATCCTTTTCAAATGTTTCGTAGTATTCTTCCCAAGTTGTTGATGCAACTACTTTTAGTTTGCCTTTGGTAATTGCTGGCTTGAGCATGTTGGCCATATCAAGACTACTATTTGTGCCGGCGCCTGCGCCATGCATAGTATGTGCTTCGTCGATAAACAAGATTGCGTTTTCGGTGGCTTCTAGAGCCTTAATAACATCCTTAAACTTTTCTTCAAATTCGCCGCGATATTTAGATCCAGCAAGCAAGGATCCTACTTCTAGACTCCAGATCTCGTGACCTTTAAGGAATTCAGGAACATCACCGTTTTCGATCTTTTGAGCAAGTCCTTCTACAATCGCAGTTTTACCTACACCGGGATCGCCAATCATTAGTACATTAGACTTGAACTTTTTAGCAAGAATTTCAATAGCATCTTGTAATTCGTCCGAACGTCCGATAAGTGGTTCCAGATCGCCTTCGCGGGCCAGTTGGTTTAGGTTTGTACAATGCTCTTCCAGTACCTCTTTAATTTGATCGTCGTTGAGTTTAACCTTGCCTTGCTTGTAATTTTCATTCCAGAACGCAGTGAATGCTTCCTTTTCAATACCATATTTGAGCAAGAAATAACTTGCATGACTGTTGGTTTCACTAGTAATAGAAAGATACAAATCAATAGTTGTAATATATCGGCGACCGGTAAACAATACCTGTGTGCCAGCTCGATTAAACACACGCTCTAAACCATTTGTGCGCTTGGGTTGGCCATCATGATCTTTGCTAGTTAAATTTACCAGACTATCCAGATAATATTCTAATTCTCTGTCCAGTAAATCAACTTCAACACCGTATTTTAATAAAACATTATTGAATGATTCGAAACGTATTAGACTAAGCAGCAGATGCTCAATTAACACATAATGATGTCCTTTTTTCTTAGCAATGGTAATTGCATAATCGGTAATTTGTTCAATTTCTGGATTGATTTGCATCCTGCTTCCTTGTTGTGGATAATGTCTGTATATTATACATAAAAATATTTAGTTACGCAACTGTTTTATTTGTTCAATTATATGATCTGGCAACTCTGCAGGCAATTTGGCAGCAAGTTTAACAAACATATCGCCAGTTTGCCCCACGTATTTCCCTCGCATGCCCTTTCCTTTAACACGCATCAGTGTACCAGGTTGAGTGCGTGGCGGAACAGTTAATATAATAACATCTCCATATACAGTTTCCACATTAATTTTTGTGCCCAGTATAAAGTCCCAAAAATCAATATCTGCTTCACGAGTAAGATTGTTTCCTTGTCTGTGCCAGATCTTATCTGGATTTATTCGAAATGTCACCTGTAAATCACTGTGGCCTAGTATTTGTGGATAACGCACAGTATCACCGTCGTTGATTCCCTGCGGTATTTCAATTTCCACCGCTCGAACGCCAGTGTTGGTTTGTAAACTTACCAATTTTTCACCGCCTGTTGCCGCTGCTTTTAAGTCAATGTACAACGACATTCTGACCGTTGATGTTCTTTGCTGCTGTTGGTGTCTGAAAAATTCATCAAACACATCATGAAATCCGTTTGTTGTGCTTCTGAAATTAAATCCTGGATTGTCATACTGTTGTTTACGTTCAGGATCGCTCAATATAGCGTATGCTTCGTTAATTTTTTTAAATTGTTGTTCATCACCGCCACGATCAGGATGATGCTTCATGGCTAATTTTTTAAAAGCCCGTTTAATTTCTTCATCTGTTGCATTTTTTGCAACCCCCAGCGTTGCGTAAGGATTGTTCATTAGTTTAGAAGTAACTCTAGAATATTTGAGACATGCGAGTCGTCCCAATCTGAAATATAATAATCAACGTGTGCTGGTACTTCAAATACCGAATCTGTATCGGTGTACTGACTGGATCCTATAGTATCTACCCATACCGTAAAGTTGGGTTTAAAAATAGCTCTCTGTTGTGCCAAGGGCGCAATGAAATCAACAATCACAATATTATTGGGTGCATCATCTGCCAATCTGCGCAATGTGTGTGCTTGTAGAATTCTTCCTTCTTCTGAAAAATCCCAATTATTTGTAAGAGCACGTATTTCATCGGCATTAAACCATGCCACATCAAACTGAACTTCTTTAAGGCCCTTAACAATTTTGTTTGCTAGCGTTGTTTTGCCTGCACCAGACAGACCCATGATTAAAATTTTAAATGCCATTGATTTTCTATTATGTATTCAAATGCTGCTTGGTGTGCTTCTTCCAATGGATGATCGTTCTGCTTTCCTCGAGAAAACCCGTGTTTGACCGACCAATAATAAAATCCGTCGTCATCAAACCAGTTTATGTGATTCTTAACCTCGTCTTGTGCATGTGTTATATATGAAGGATTATGAAAATTTTTATCAAAAGGTAGTTTGTCTTCTAAGGTCATAATAAAATCGATACCCCGTGATTTAAGCAGATATACTGCCAACATAATAGCTCTCAATGATTCCCATTTATTCCAGAGTTCACTTTGGATAGCTTCAAAATAAAATTTTTCAATTTTTGTTTTATTGTTCGATGTTGGACGCAGGGTTTTCCATTGTTTTTCAACTCTGATTTCATTGATGTCAAAATAATCCCATCTGTCTATAAACGTCCAATTAATTACAATTAAATCAGAGGATGTTAAATCCGGAAGAAATTTTACTAATCGGCGAATAATAGACTGATTGCTAATACCAGGACTCGCTACACATTTATAATCTAAATTTAACTGATTAGCTAAAAGGGCAGGCCAGGTACTGAGACTATATCCTAAACTTGGTGTACATTGTTCGCCATTAAGGTTTATTTCAGAACAAGGTCCAATTTTTCGATCTTGGAATATTTTTAACTCTTTGGAGTACCTAGTTGGGTTATTTAGAACTTCGATAAGAGGGGTTTCTATTTCTAGACAATCTTCTAATTCGCTACCCCAAACAAAACTATCACCAAAGGCAATTAATCTATTATGATTTTTCACATAGTTATATATTACAGGCCAGCAAGAGCAACGAAGTTTTTAATGTCCAAATCGTTATTACGAATTGATTTTGGTGGTAATCCGGCTGCAATTCTCATTTCATTGAGTCCTGCTTCTTTTGCTTCGCGATATTTAATAGGGCTAAGAATAACACGAGATTGAATTTCTTCAACAGTAAACGGAAATTCATCCCCTTTATACCCAACAGTCCATGCACTTTCTGATTCGTGTTCAGTTAATGTGCTCATGTCGTTAAGTAATTCTGCGATCCATTCTGGTAGTGAATTACGACGCTTCATTTCAACATAGACTAAGTAACGGTTTGGTTTAACTTCGCCTGGGCTGCGGTCAGCATCAAGCACAAAGTCGTAGCCTTTCTCAAACCAGTTAACTAAATCGTCTGCTGCTCGATTATTACGAACATAGAAACTAACAACTGATACTTCATCATCTGATCCCATTTTGCTGGCAAATTCATCAATAAACACAGTAGGCTTTACTATTCCTTCCATGTCTTTAAATTCCAACCCTTCGTTAAGTTTCTTATTATCCATATTAACCTTCACGTGCTTCGTCACGTTCTTCTTGTGTTTCGATATCTTGAGTTTCTTGTTGATCCAAGTCCTGCTCATATGCTGCGTCTAGGTCTTCCAGATCAATGTCCTGCCCTTCTAGTTCAACAGAACCAGTACGGATGTCTGACATTAGATCTTTGGGCATGGTGATTTCAACCAACCAAACAGTTTGATCGATCATTTTAGGCTTTTTGGTACCTGGTTTAAAATCATCGTAAGATTGTACCCGTGCTGGTACTTGTAGAACTGTTTTTAAAAACGATACATCGCAGTCAAATGGCAGCAAACGTTTAGCACCACGTGGATCTGGCATACGCTTTTCAGGCCACATAAATGTGCAGGCGACTTTATAACGTCCAATGTCTGGTCCTTTGACTAATTCACCGTCCTCCCAGTTTGCAAACGCATAAATGTCTACTTCGTCTAGCACACGCTCAAAGTCAATTAAACTTGCCATTGAGCCATCGCTCATGTAAATGCCTTTAACTTCGTCTGTGATCTGCCAGTATGCTTTATCGTCTTTGAAAAAATCTTTATCCATAATACTATTTATTATAGATTAATTTTTGTATTTCATTTGGTAACCAGGGTTGCATCATTCTTTCTGGGTGCCAGACTACACCAGAAACTGTGCCATCTATCCAGGCTTCTGTATTGCCGTTGCTGTCGTGTGCTAAAGAGGTTCCAGATGGATTTGTGATGCTTAACGTATGGAAACTGTTGACTGTTATTTTGGTATCATTATAAATTACCACATGATCTACATCGTAGTGTCCGTCAATTTGGTTAATCGTTCCGCCTAACACATCTTGTAACAAGAATGAACCATGACAAACACCCAGAATAGGTTTTTGCTGTTTCATCATTTCTGTGGCTATTTTTAGCTCAGTAACACGTCGTAAAGGATTATCGTCACCGCCTGTGATTATAAGGCAGTCTAGCGTATCCGCTAAATGTTTAAAGTCTTGATTGATTCTATTTGGAATAAAAGAAAGCGTATGACCCTCAAGATAGCGATACCACGCTTGATCTGTTGAGTCATACGCTTGTTTATTATGAACTAAGACTCGTTGTGTGAGTCCAATGTTCATTATGCTGCTAGGGCAGTGTTCTCATTGCTGATGTGCATTAGGTCAGCACGCATTTGTGGTGCTAATTCTTCAACACGGGCAACTAGAGCTGGGTTAGCTTCTAGCATCTTTTCTAGCTTCCACGCACCAATGTTGCTGTGGAAACCTTCGTCACGAGCGATCTTAGCATAACGGCTAGATACGTAAGTATCCGCAATGCAGTTAGCCATTTCGTCCCAAACTTGCTCAGCACGACCTTCAGCGATTAGCTGATATAGTGCTAATGAAACTGGATCGGTAGCTGCTTCGTACTTAGCCAGTAGGGTAGCACCCTTGGCGTAGTTACCTTCAGCAACTGCGTCACCTGCTGCTGATTCAATCTTTTCAGCAACGTTGATTTCACCACCGGCAATGTGTTCGATAACTTCTTTAACTAGCTTGAAGTGAACTGCTTCATCAAAGGCTTGCTTTGATAGCATTTCTAGTTCTTCTGGGCTAGTGTCAGCTGGCATAGAAGCAACACGGTTTGAAATCTCAACCATGTTCATGCGCTCGTTAACCATACGACCAACGAAGTGATCTACTAGTTCTTCTTTCGAAGGGTTGCTAGCGAAGTATTTGTTTGCGTTTTCACGGCTTGCTGCGAACAGTTCTGCGTTGTCCGCCTTAACTTGTGCCACGTAGGCTTTTGCGTTAAATGACATTTTAGATATCCTTTTATGTTTAAAGTGTAAATGTTTGTCTTATTAAGACTTTACTCTAAAGATCAACAACACTCGTTGTTGTAAATAATTCAAACACAAAACGGATAGTATCTTGCGATACTGTATATATTTAGTTTACAAATAAATCGTGGAAGATAAAATAATCAATCACAAAGGTTAATTCAGCACCTAAAAATACTGCTGTCCAGTAGTTGCCCGTCCAGTTCCACAATTGTTTGATTACCCACCACGCAGCAATAACACGCAAAGTATACAGAAAATCTGAATACAAATAATCTAGTATGTGTGGTAATTCCTGTGCGTTAAAGTAATAACCAAAAACAAAGGTATCATACGCAAAACTCAACTGTGCCATTACAAACACAGCCAAGTAATACGTAAGATACTGGTTTAAAAAGCGAACGATGGGACCGCTGACTAACAAACGGTATGATACATAAACGATGTTTGTTAGCAGCAGTTCCATTTAGAACAGATCCTTGATCCACTTAATAGCACGGTCGGTTGTGCTAAGTGCAGAATCTTCTGTACTATCTAATCTGCGTGCAGTTCTGCTCATCATGCGTTCAGCAGCATTGGCGTCTACTGTAATGTCTGCTTTGTACACAGCCTTAACACCAAGTGCTTCTGATTGGAACTTAACAAGGTCCTGTAGTGCTTGACGCTTGGTTAGATTGTTGAGAATGTCAACAGCCTTGAGCAAATCATTACCTACGTTCCAACCGTACTTGCCTGCTTTCTTTTCAATAGCAGCCTGTGCTTCTGGGTCAGCAAGCATTGCAACAAGTGCTGTTTGTACTTTAGCCGCGTTTGGGTTGCCTTTGCGCATCCACAATGCCTTTTGTAGTACATCGCGATACTGCTTTACAAGAATGTAAGCATCATACATCGGACCACTTGGATTTTTGCCATACTTCTGGAAGTAGAACTGATCAAAACTGCCAATTGGGTAGTTATCGTCTGGCTTAATTAATCCTGTTTCCAGATCCAGTACACCATGACTGAACCAAAGTTGTGCTTCGCCTTTGTCAATTAACGGCTGCACGTGCTTGATAAACGCAGCAGTTGATTCACGTGTAGCATTTAGTTCGCCACGCATAAACGCAAGACGACGATCTCCTGACTTCATGCCCTTAACAAAAGTTACCTTGTCCTTAAAACAAGCAATGTAGTCGTCAATAGACGGTAGTTCGCCACATGCAAGTAGTGTGAATGCCATTACATCTGGGTTATTCCCTGAACCAGATGCAAAACGAATTGCTTCCTTGGTTGGATCAATACGACCAGCAGTTACAATTGACAAATTCATGCCACCAATTGGTTCATATTCTTTGTAATTGTAATCAACTTCTTCAATGAGGAAACTTTCAGCATTGCCGCCGTGACTTACCATAATAGTCTTGTCATCGTTCTGTAGTTCATTGTGGAACTTGTTGAATGCTGGAATATCACGAGCACCGGGAATGTGCTGTAATACAATTTCTTCACCCAAATGTTTTTCCAAGTGTTTGGCAATAATGCTTGCCCATACACTGGTTCCGCCACCTGCTTCTTGCGGAATAATCATTGTATATGTAGCACTTGCAGGCAGTGCCACCATCATAGCCAATGCGGCCAACATCTTCATCATTATATTCTCCTTGTGTTTATGAAATTTATAATTTTTTCGTATACTAATTTATTACCTGTATAGGATAAATGATTAGCAAGACCCGGGTGTTCATTTCTTATTTGATCTATAAAAATTATATTGTTGTCAGACAATGCAAACGATTTTAAATTTAAATTGGAAACAATCAATATATTTTTATTTTTTAAAATTCTATGAATTTCATTTTTAATTAATAAGTAAACACGCTCTTGATATTCTGTATCAAAATGATATAGAAAATATTTAAACGCTGTTCTCAATGATCTATTAAAAATATTCTTAAGTCTTCCTTTGTGATATTCAATATCCGTATAAATCAAATCTGCATTTTTATGCAAAATATCGTCGTGGTGCACCGGATGCAATCTTGTATTGACTCTATACGGCGATGTGTGCGATATTATTACTAAATCATACTCATCTAAGTTTGTTAATGTTTCAAGTTGCCTTAAAATTTTATATTCGCCAACACCGGCCTGTGCCAGATTGGTTACGTTATGATCTTTTTCCAAAAGATTTGGCCATCCGATTAACTCAGGATATTTTACAGTCCAGTCTGCTGCAAAACTATCGCCTATAATTAAAATATTCATTAGGTGAACTCAACTTTGTTTTTATGAAAGAATAGTCCATAAACTAGCGCAATTACAGCCAACACCATAATTGTAATAAACCCTGGACGTGCTAGTAACTGATCCATGGTATATAATGCGTTAACTTGTTTAGTTAGTGCTTCAATCTTGTCCGCTAGTATAAATCCAATAACCAATGCCGGACGACTAAACTTGTATTTTCTAAGTACGAGTCCTAGAACTGTAAAAATTGCTAACATAGCGTAGTCTTCCCAGCCTCCTGTGTACTGCACACTGGCCCACACAATTGTTGCCAGGATGGGCCAAAAGAAATACTTAAATGGCATTTGCGTCATCATGGTTAACCAACGTATAGTTAACAATGCTAGTGGAAATGTTAGCACAAGTGCCCACATATAACCAGCAGTTAGACTCTCAAAAAACTGTTTGTCGTCAAGCAAGCTAACGGATCCTAGTTCAAATCCCAAATACGCAAACAATCCTAACACAACCGCAGCAAATGGTGCGCCTGGGATTCCAAATAATACTGTAGGCAAGTATGCTGTTGCTTTGTGTGCATTGTTAGCACCTTCTGCACCAATTACACCTTTGATGTTGCCCTTGCCAAACGGAATCTTTTCGTTCTTGCAAGTAGCAGTTGTTTGTGCATATGCCATCCAGTCTGCAATATTGCCGCCCAACCCAGGCAATGCGCCAATCACAGCACCAACGGCACCACCGCGTAGTCCTAACCAACGATGCTGCCAACTATCCTTAATGCCGTCCCATACTTGTCCCCACTGTGTTCTGGGTGTAAGCGGAGTGGGCTTTCCGTGATTGCGCAAGCCTTCGATAAGTTCTGGAAATGCTAGTAATCCTGACAGCAATGCCATCATCTGAATACCGTCTTCTAAATAAAACCATCCGCCGGTCCAGCGTGCGGCATTTGTTTCTGGATCTGTTCCGACTAGCCCTAAAAATACACCTAGTGCAATAGCAACAATGCCACGGAACCAATATTGGCTGTTTAAGAATACAATACAAGTCAGTGCTAATACCATTAGTGCAAAAATCTCAGGAATACCCAGTATCATCATTAAACTGCCATAATAGGGCAGCATGTAAAATACAATTATTCCCCAGAGTAATCCATTAACAGTACTTGTAGTAATGGCAGCACTTAGAGCATAAGCACCGCGTCCTTGTCGTGCTAGAGGGAATCCGTCGATCATTGTAGCGGCACTTCCGTTTGCGCCCGGAATATTCATTACAACACTAGCAAACGAATCGCCAATGGCACTTGACGCCACCAGAGCCGTAGTGAATACCACACCCGCATACGGATCACCGTATTGAAAGATGCCTATGAATGAAAATACTGTGATTAGTCCGGTAGTAGCACCAGCAACAGGAATAATACCTATTACTAGTCCATATACGATACCAGCCACTAACCATAAAATGTGATCAGGGGACATAATTTCCTATTATAGCATATGTTTGTATATTAAGCAATCGCTATTAGGAATCTTTTGTCAAAGAAACAAACAACACTCGTTGTTTAAGGATATTTAGTTCTGCTTTTCAAACACAAAATATAAACGCTCGCCGTTTAATAGATTTTGAGTTTTTTCTTGTGTTGTGTCTGTTCTAAGTTGTTGCACACGGCAGTTTAGCGCATGTGCTGTGTTTAATATAAATGCTGTATCCCAGTCAAAAAAATCAATCCATTTGCTTTCTCTAGCACCGTGTTGAATACCCGGATTGACACGAAATACAATTATTCCGCCGGGCTTTGTTAGACTCACTACTTTTTGTACTTCTTGAAAAATTTTATCTGCTGTGCCAAAGTTAATACTTCCTAAACAGATAACAACATCATATTTAATGTCCGTTTCATAATCTAGTATGTGTGTCTTAACATCGGCACGATCGTTAAATGGATCAATACCAATTAGATTTTGTATTTTACCTTTAAATTCGTTATACCCACATCCGGCATCCAATACTGCGGCTGGATTAATCGCGTTAACCTGATCAATGATACTCAAACCACTGTATTTGTATTTTTTTGTTTCCGGTTGCCACACACGAGAAAAGTATTGTTCTAATACGGCTTCATCAACCTGATGTGTAAGTGTTACGAGATCATTTGATATTTCTTCTAGAGCAACGTCAAATTCGCCAGCAATAGCGTTAGCAAACGTGTTTTTGTCTAGCAGTAGTTGAGGACTCTGCTTGATCATTTCACTTAGTTTATTAAATATTTTTCTATTCACGGTTTTACCACTGCTACTAAAATGTCGTCCCAGGTTTTTATTTCTGGAATGGTATCATGTGCAATACCAAATGTTTCTGAGACCCAAACCATATCGAAATATTGCCAAGTAACTCGCATATCACATCCAAATTTTAGTATTGCTTTATTCTGCGCTACAATTTCTGCAAGCATGCCGGTGTGATCTTTGTATACATCATAGTTTGGATATTTAATTTGAAAACCACCTGCTTCGTGCCACCATGCTTGACTTGATAAATCAGGACGATATACTAGCATCAGCCAATCGCCGGTGCTGCATATCGTGTTGTATACGTCATTTAATTTATATGCCCAGTCGTGACTTTTGACAATTTGTGTACCGGCTGCGGGATCGGTCCAAGCACTGTCAATCATGTCTAATTTAAGTTCCGCTGGAAATTCCATGCCTCGACCAAAATAAGCACCTAAATGACCGGTGTATGCATGATGATCGTATGTGCGTTCGGGTGTTCGATCTGTGCTGTTAAATCCGGGAAGTGATTCTAATACCTGGGCAATACCACTCCAGCGCGATCCAGGAACGCCTGTGAAGAATAAACGATCGGGCAAATTCATAACATTATGTATCTAAGATAAATTTAAAGACATAATTTTTGAATAGTAAAGCCAAGTATTTAGTGCTAAAAAATTTTCAATAACTGTGCTGTAATATCACCGCAAACAACCACTTAAATAATTTTAAGTCAATAAGGGAGACATATGGCTAGAAACAAAAGATTACGTAAAGAAGAAAACACTATTAACTTTAATACAGCATTAAAAACATCACTTAGACAAACAGAGTTAATCCCAAAAAGTTTAAATCAGGAGAACTACATTTGCAGTTTACTTGATCACAACACAGACATCGTTATTGCTTATGGCCCAGCAGGCACAGGCAAAACATACCTAGCAATGCAAGCAGCAATCCGTTGCTTGAGATCCGGCAAATGCGAACGCATTGTTCTTACAAGACCAGCAATCGGCGTTGAAGACGAACAACACGGCTTTCTACCAGGAACATTAGAAGAAAAGATGGCCCCTTGGACACGCCCATTACTAGATGTGCTACGCGAATACTATTCAGCACAAGAAATCACAAGAATGCTAGAAGAACAGATCGTGGAAGTTGCCCCACTAGCATTTATGAGAGGAAGAACGTTCAAAAATAGTTGGATCATCGGCGACGAAATGCAAAATGCTACACCGGGTCAAATGAAAATGCTACTAACACGCATCGGCGAGGGTAGCAAAATCGTTGTAACCGGCGATGTTGAACAAACAGATCGTAAAAAGGATCAAAATGGTCTTATTGATCTATGTGCCCGACTCCAAGAATCAGTAAACGGTTTTAGTGTATGTAAATTATCAGTAAAGGATATTCAAAGACACAGAATCATTGATACAGTATTGAACATTTATCAAGACTGAACGATAATTTCGTAAACTTCCTTCCAGTTTTGCACACGACGCACGTTATCACTTACATGATCGGCGTTGTGATCGTGTTCCATTAGCAGTGGGGTTAGACCCATCTCGTGTCCAAGGTCTGCATTTTCTGGCTTGTCTTCGACCCAGAAACAACCAGTATCACGATAAAATTCTAGGGCTTCGTCCTTGTCTGCGCCAGTGTCTAAGTATACATATTTTTCAAACACAGTATCTCCAAACAGTTCACGCAAGTTCTTTGTGCGCAAGTGCTGAGAATATTCATCATCACTAAGTGAACTAATCACGTGAAACACATACCCGTGTTCTTGATGCAATTTCTTTACATAATGAATAGCATCTTTGTGTGGTGGCAATTTACGAATCCATGCTGATTCATTAAACATCTTAGCAAGACGCTTGCCATCTTCGGTTGCATATCGAATTGCTACCGAATATCCGTTTGGATCTTTAAGTTCATAGCCGTGGCGTTTCATCCATTGATCAAACGCATAGATCCAGTCCAACAAAACACCATCAGCATCAACTAGTATTAATTTTTCTTTTAACATATATGTTATTATATAATAGCTCGTATTGGATGTCAATAAATAATCGCATGAATGTTCTACTGTTAACGCCAGATCGGGTTGGATCTACTTTATTACAACGTGTGTTAACTATCTACATGCTCAGGCAAGGATTTGACAAACCAGTTATTAATTTACACGAATTAACTAATGGCCTAGAAAAATATATTAATCCTACTCTCAATCAAGAGGTGTTAGGGAAACCACGAGGCACCGATTGGGGTTACTATCAAAGTTTAGAAGAAATAACGGAACTATTAAAATCAGTTGATCACTATAAAACCAGTAGATTAGCACATTATCATATTGAAAGAAGAAAAGATAGTATCGCTGATCAGATTAAATTTTATGAATATCTCAATAAAGACTTTTATGTTATTAGTTGTAGAAGAAAAAATTTACTAGAACATGCGTTAAGTTGGATTATCAACGATCACAGTAAACACTTAAATATATATGATCTAAAAGAAAAATTTCAAGTATTCGATGATATTTACAAAAACGGCATTATTGCCTCCAAAGAACGCCTAATATCACACCTTGATCGATATAAAAAATATATCAACTGGTCAGACACATATTTTGGTATACAATCATATTTCAACTACGAAGACTCTATTAATAATTTGGAAGAATACATCTTAAACCTAGATTTTATGAAAAATACTCCGGAAAATTCATGGCATGAAATGTTTGGAATTGAGTTTGACACTTGGAATCAAACACACAAAGTTGTATCCGAGTTGCCTTTTCATCACGGCACCGAGAATATCACTCCATTACTATTAGATAAA
>Ga0208160_1000582_pt1 | contig 16887 bp, 10 predicted proteins | sample CB_VirMetaG_FD_184536 | JGI IMG/M metagenome (GOLD analysis project Ga0208160, IMG submission 184536) | Freshwater to marine saline gradient viral communities from Chesapeake Bay - CB_1504_1 Viral MetaG (SPAdes) (version 4) | ecosystem: Environmental > Aquatic > Marine > Coastal | place: USA... | reverse complement strand
TTTATGGCTACTGAATCATATACAGACTTCGATGTAATATCCACTGTCGGAGCTACTGCTAACTCCTACGCATCCGTTGCGTACACTAAGTCTTTGTGGTCTTTAGATCAGTTCAAAAAAGACTACACATTTACCGACGAAGACATCGGTCGAGCCGTCATATCTGCAACAAAGACATTTGATAAAGCTTACTGGGATAAATATCTCGGGACTATGTACAGCGACGATTATGCGCTGTTCTTTCCTAGAACTGGAATATACGACTCCCGCAAAGTAGCGATAACTGACTACACTGTATTCCCATCTGAAGTAATTGAAGCCACAGCTACTCAGGCTTACTACTTAGCATCTTCAAATAGAAACGCAGAAGTTGACCCTTCCCTCGTTAAGCAAATGAAAATGGATGGCCTTGGTTCTAAAGAATACTTCAGTGTAGGCTCTCAGCTAAACGCCAAAAAGAACATTATCGCAGAGGAAGCCTCACTGATAATTGCTCCATACATATTATCATCCGGTGGAAAATATTCCTCCCTTTTCTTGAGAGGCTGAATATATGGGCGCACTTAGTGATTTTAATAAACTGTTTGATGAATTTCAAGCAGATGAGTTTTTTAAAGATGCGCTACATACTCTTTCATGGACTGAATCCGTGAGTGGCGGTATAGACAGAATAACTGGTATTCAAACTACTACCGATACGGTCTACTCTGCAGATTCATTCCTGCTAAGCCCGTCAAAGTCAGAGCGTCCATCTGCTCAGATATTTAGAGATATTCAGGCTGGTGATATTGTAGTTGTATCTCAAATAACAGAAATGATAAAGAAGCCAAAACTAAATTCAATAATGACATTTGACTCAGAAGATTTTACTGTTAAAGAGATTGTATCTGACTCCGTTGGCGTTACATGGAAATTCCTTCTAAGGAACTAGAATGATTAAGATAGATACAAAAGAGATGGATTTAATGATGGATGATTTCATAGATCTTGTAGATGAAGACATTCAAAAGGTTGCTAGCGTTGCATCAAGGTACGCTGTATACGCCTCACCGGTTCGTAGCGGACTGTTTAAAGCTAACTGGAACGCTTCTATAGATAAAGAGTATAACGGTCAGGTAAGCAACTCTGGAGACCCTAGCGGCGCTTCTGCATTGGGTGAAATGATCTCCAATATAACCAAATTCACATTAAAGAAAGATTCTGAAATATTTATTCAAAACAACGTATCAAACGAAGATGCGTTCTACGCCGAGACTGTATCTTTCGATGAGTCTGGTGATACTGCAGATAAGCTTGTTAGCAAGGCTGTGACCACGGCATCAGAGGCGATCAGATAATGGCTCTTACTTATAATGAAGATTTAACAGCTATGTTTGTTCAGGGTTTTTCTGAGCCGGTAATAACTAAATTTGTAGATGGTTATTATAATGGCGCAACAGACCAAGGTAGCACTTTCATAGATATGTCCACTTTTACACCCGGACAATCTCAACCGACAGACGCTTACTGGATGAGCTTTCAGGTTACCGAGTCATTTACATTTAATGACTCAATAATGGATGGAGTGACTAAAAATAAAAGATTAGTTGTCTTCGTTGATTTCTCAATATTCTGGCCAGAAGAATTATCTAAGAAGTATTTAAACACGACTATTGAGCCAACACTGGACTCAATCTTCCTTAACGCATCATACAGAGGAGCTGATGGCTCTGAAGTATACAGCCAGCAAGATCAGCCAAAGGATGTCACAGCCGTTGTTAGGGCTACAGGGACGAATAAATGGAACAGAAAGGATATTACCTACTCATTCGTAGTAAGGTATATATGATATAATGACAACACTATATTGATTTCTCATTAACAGAATAAGGTACAATTATGTCAAGCATTCAAGGTAACGCGGTCAGCTACTGGGCTGTAAAGCAAGTCAGTCCATCATCTGGTGTCCCCGCGACACCAGCTTGGAGTAATTTGCGACGAACTTCAGGGGATATTGATATCTCCAAAAGTTTCACTCAATCATCCGAAGTTGACGTAACTCGTCAGCCCGGCTTTAACGTAATCACCAGCTCAGAGGTCTCTGGATCTGTAGAGCGAGAATTATCCGTCTCTGATCCCGGCCTGCTTACTCTTGTAGAAGCCGCAATGCAGAATTCAGTATATGCTGAAATTAATTCAACCGGCTCAACCACATTTGCTAACTCAGGTGCAACCATTACCCAGACTGGTGCTTTTGCAGCAGCAGTTGTTGGTCAGTACTTCGTACCGTTTGATTCGGCACTGAACGAGCGTGTATTCACCATTACAGCCGTAACCAGTGATGACGAAGTTGTTGTTTCTCCTGCGCCTGTAGATGAAACCATTTCAGCTACCGTTGTTGGCAAGTCTGTCCGTAACTCTAACGTACCTGTCGGTCTTGCTGTTCAGAAGCGAATCCCTACAGACTCAGGCATTGTCTACAAGACCTTTGAAGGCTGCCAGATTGGATCTATGAGCCTTTCAATCACTTCTGGTTCAATTGTAACAATGAACTACGACATGATGGGCCTTGGTCAGACTGCTGGAATCACTCAGATCGCCGGAGCTTCAGATAACGCTGTAAACGCAAGCCGAGTAAGTGGATCAGTTAAAGATGTTGTTGAATTCTTCATCGACGGAACCCCACAGACTCCAGCTGATGTTTGCTACACTGACTTCACATTCTCTCTTGATAACGGCGCTCAAAGTAACCCAGCAATTGGTAAAGAGGGTGCTTGTTCAATCTCTTTCGGCCCAGCAGCTATCACAGGTACTTTGACCTCTTACGTTGACGGCACTAGCACAACTACTGCTCAGTCTGAGATTACAAAAAGAGACAACGAGACTTTGTTTGGTTTGGGTGCAGTATTGAAAGATGCTGACGGTAACTACTTGGTTGTGAGCGTCCCATCTGCTCAGTACACTGAAGTAAGCCAGTCCGATACTGCTAACGGTGACGTACTTAAAAACACCGGAACTTATGGCGCTACTGGTAAGTCTTTAGGTTACGCTGCAGAGTTTAACTTCATCGCTAAACCATAATAAAAAAAACATAGTATAATAGCAGGCGCACCATAAGGTGCGCCTTTTTTATTACTCGATAGGAATATTTAATGAAAAAACTAAAGAACGGATCAGTCAACCGAAATGCGCAGCCTGTAGAGATTAGTGGAGCTACTTTTTACATTCGGCCACTCAGTGGTGAGCTATATACCTCATTCACTTTGTACATCGGCGAGTACACAGACATGATGCTTTCACCTAGAGACAAGCGATCATTCATTAAGGGTCACATTACCGACTGGGAAGGTGTTATCGCAGAAGAGAACGGCAAGGAAGTGCCTGTTGAATTCTCAATGGCTGAAGCCTTAGCGCTTCTTATTGATGAGGATGCAGATGACGTTATTACCTATCTTTACTCTGAGTCATTAAACATGCGACAAGAGCTTGATTCAAGCAAGAAGAAAGATGAAGTAATTGCAAAAAAGTAATTAAGTTCTCTCTTGAATCATCTTCAATGAAGGATCACGAGGTCGCCTCCTTAAAAAAGAGCGGCCTTTTTTTGGAGCCAGAATCAAACGAAGATGTTTACGAGGCCATCAGGTGGTATTACGCATCAATGCGGTACAGACGAATAGATTATGAATCCGGCATGTATCTCAATATGATCCCATCTGAAGTGAGAGAGCTTTACGAAATAGAACAAACAAGGCTTCATATAGAATATCTCTACTACCTAGTCCCGTCACTGGACTCGGAGTATATTGCCCACTCAAATAGGATTAGATTGAAAAACGCAAAAAAATGATATAATGAACTGACTTCAGAAAAGGCCAAAAAAATGAGCATTGAAAAGAAAATAACAATAACAATTGACGCTAAGAATGCCCAGCGTCAGCTCAAGGCTATGAATAAGCTAATAAAAGATAACGCAAAGGAATCTAAAAAAGCTGCAGATGACAGCATTGCATCCAGTAAAAAAGAAGAAGCTGAATTCGAGAAGCGAGTAAGCAAACGCCTTTCATCTCATCAAAAGCTTCAAAAGGCGATGAAGGCAGAAGCTAAAGAACAGCAATCAATAAATGACAGAGCTACAAGGGATTCAGAGAAACTAGCAAGATCTTATAAGCAAGAAGCAAAAGATCGGCTGGCTTCTCATAATAACCTCCAAAGAAAACTTGAGGCTGGTCTTAAAAAAGAAAAATCAATAAATAATGAGGCTGCAAGATCTTATAAACAAGAAATAAAAGATCGAATGTCTTCTCATAAAAGCCTACAAAGACAGCTGAAGGCAGGAGCTAAAGAACAGCAATCAATAAATGATAGATCTGCAAGAAATGAAAGGCGTGACGCCTCTGAATTTAAGTCATCATTAAAAGAGCGACTATCTACCCACAACAAGCTTCAAAAAGCAATTATTAAAGGGGCTAAAGAAAAGGTAGCGGCAGACAACAAGGCTATAGTATCCAGCAACAAAAGAGCTGCAGCCGCAAGAAAGCTTGGCCTTGCAGAAATAGCCGCTTACAAAGAAGCCAACAGAAGAGCTAATCCGAAAACATCAGCCCCTTCTGGGGTTGGCCGTGCTGTCGGAGCAGTAAGTTTGGCAGTGACCGCAAGGCAGCTTGTAAATCTTGTTGATGGATATGCTGAGTTCACAAACAGACTTAGAACAGCTACAAAGTCAGAGCAAGAGCTTCTTGACGTTCAAAAGCAGATTGTTGATATAGCAAAAGAAACAAGAACTGGCCTAGAAGAGAATGGCTTGCTTTACTTGCGACTTGCCAAGGCAACAGAAAATGCTGGCACCTCAAGTGAAGACTTGCTTAGAATCACAGAGACAGTAAACAAGGCTGTACAGATTGGTGGTTCATCAGCTCAGGAAGCTGCAGGCGCTATACGCCAGTTTACTCAGATTATCTCTGCCGGATTTAGTAGTGGTTTTTCTCAAGAGATCAACTCATTAGCAGAGCAGACTCCGGGACTTTTTGACGTAATTGTTGACGGCCTTAGAGAGACTAGTCAAGAGTTTAGGGATCTTGAAGACAGCGGAATGTCTGGAATAAAGATCTTAAAAGAATTCTCAGAGAAGGGCATCGGTGACCTTGATACTTTGCTTACAGCTGTCGGGTCTCAGACTTCTAATGTTAATAAAGAATTCTTGGCAATAAGACCGACAATAACAAAGTCAATAAACGTATTCAGAACATCGCTTCAGGCTTACGTTGGTTCCGCAGACCAAGCTACTGGCTCATCAGCTAAGTTAGCTGATGGGATAATATTTCTAGCAGACAATATACACTTATTAGCAAGAGGAGCAATGATAGTAGGCGGAATAGTTAGTGGGCTACTAGTAAGAAGCATGCTTGCATCCGCAGTTGCAATGAATGTAGCTAGGGTAGCTGCAATTGGGTTTTGGGCATCCGCCGTCCCGGTGGCTGGAGTAATAGCTGGTGTTATAGGTGCTGTAGTAGGTGCTATAGCTGCATTTAATTCTGTAGAGGCACCAGTGGCTAACGCTGCCGATAGGATGTCTGATTTTGCAAAGGCTACAGCAGCAGCAAACGGTAGGTTGCATGAATTATCTCAATTAGAGTTAATTAGATCGCTAAAGTCAATTGCTACAGAGATAGAGTCGATAAATGAAGAACTTTCTTTGGTTGGCGTGGCTGATCAAGATACGAAGATTTACAGCCTTAGGTATACAGAAGCTCTTGCCGCTGCTGAAGAATATAAAATACATTTAGATGAAATAATGAGTCGTGCCGCCCCCGGAGATGACTCACCACGGGGTATGAAGTTTACCAAAGCTAAATATGAAGAGCAGCTTGCAATTGCAAAAAGGTACGGAGCGTTAACGCTTGCCTTTAGTGAGGGTCAGACAGAAAAAGCTCTTGCCCTGCTTGAGGAGCTAAAAAAAGCTGAATCTACTCAAGCTAGGCTAAAAGGAGAGGAATATAATAGAACTGAGACTGGCGCTGAAATGGCAGCTAACGCTGCAATCGCAGCGGCAGAAGTAAAGAATAGCAAGCTTCTTACAATACAAGCAAAGTATGCCGCTAAAATATCTGAAATAGAAAAGCAAATATCACTGGCATCCGAGGGTGCGTATCAGGAGCGTGGTGCGGCTTTACTTAAAGTAATTAAAGCAAATAGAGATGCAGAGATTGAGGCCCTAAAGCCAGATGAGGAAGATAACTCATCGGATATTAAGTCATTCCGTGACATGCTTCTCACAAAAAGACAGCTTGCGCAGCAAGACTTTAAAGATCAGAGAGCCGAAGCAATTAGGATCTTACCTGACCTAGCAGAGGCAAATAACGTAATAATAGAGCTTCAGGCTGAACTTAACACAAAGCTCGACGCGATAAGAAAAGAAGAGGCTGATAAGGCTTTTGAAGATAACCAAAAGGCTAATGCGGTAGAAATATCTGCATTGAGGCAATACAATGATCTTAGGCTTCTAGCAATTGAAGATGCAAAAGAAAAAGAGGCAAAAGCTTTAATTTCAGGTACCTCAAGGATTGAAGTCTTAAAAACATCTTTCATGGCGGAGAAGGAATTAAACATAGCTAGAGCGTCTGAAGATGTAGCAATAGTTAGCAAATATGTAGAAAACGCAGAAGAAAGAAGAACTTTAATAGTTGCTATTGAGCAAGCTCTAACTAATGACCTTAATAAAATAAGAGATGAAGTTGCAAAAAAGGAATATGATAGACATATGGCTGCTGCAAACCTAGCCTCGCAGGCTGCAGCGGGAGTTATGGGGCTTATCGGAACCATGTCCTCACTGAAACAGGAGGCAATAGACAAAGAACTTTCTTCTAATAAGGTTTTTACAGAAGAGCAAAGAAAGAACAAAGAAATGCAAGCTGAGAAGGCATTTGACAGCAACCAAGCTATGATAAAAGCAACGATAGCCATGCAGACAAGCTTGGCAGTCATAGGCGCCCTCGCTGAGCCGGGCATACCTTTCTGGGTGAAAGCCGCTAACGTAGCTATAGCTGCTTCGACTGGTATCGCATCATACGCTCAAGCTAACGCGCAAAGCTACAGCGCACCAAATGCACCATCAAATGCAACCCCGAGTTCGGCATCTTCATCAAGCTCTAGCGATAGCAACGTATCAAACAATACATCCAGCACAACCATCAACATCAACGCCGGAAACTCCTCTCCTGCGGCTATAGCATCAGCCCTGCAGAGTTACATTAACGATAATGATGGTATAATTATTAATCCAGACAGCAGCCAAGGAAGATTATTAAATGCCTAATATGTACATAGAGTTTACCCCAAAAAGGGCTTTAATATACCCGCTACCAAGTCCGCAGGCCGCTCCTTATGACCCACTTATTATCTCTTTGACTCTTGCTTCTTTCGATAGGAGCACGGAGACAAAGAAGACTGAATCAATAACCCTGTCTGGGTTGAAGTCTTCTTCTTTATATTACTCAACAAAACTATACGCATGTCAGACAGCAGTTGGCTCGGTAGTGGCTAACGATGTCACTGACGGGGATGTAACCGATGAGGTTATGCAGATGTTCCTTGAGTCTGTTTCAAACAATGAAACTTTCTCTGCATCAAATATGGACGACCCAGACCCTGACTTCACCAATCCAACCGTGGAGTATCAACTGCAGGGTGGGTTTTCAAGAAGCAGGAACTCAAACATAGATATTGGCAAGTTTACTTACTCATTCACAATCAGGGAGGTTCTAGTTTAATGAGAATATTATCGCCAGAGTTCATGAATAAAAATATCTCTACTGAACGAGAGCCAATTATTGTCGTAAAGATAATAAACGACAATAAGAATATATACTTAACCTCCCATCCGGTAACGATAGTTGATGCAGGATCATCGCAATTTCAAGGGTGCATTGTATCAGCTACAGGGTCGTCTCAGAGCATAGTTCCTGAACGCGGCTTCAGTACTATTGGTGACATGAGTATTACCCTTCAGGATGTCGATGGGGCCTTTACTGCCGAACTTAGAAGTATTTTGAACAACTTTTCAGATACTATAAACAATAACAAGTCCGAGTTTTACACGGGCTTAGGTGACATGCTGTTTCAGGATTATGTAAAGATAACCCCTGTATGGGTTTCTGGAATAGCAAACAGTGATCTTGAATATACTCTTACATTCTCAGATACTCAGAGATTGACAAAGGCTTCTTTATTCAAGACTCCAGCAAAAACAGAATTAGTTAACTCTCCTTTATTTGCTACAGAAAACATCTCATTAGAGGTAATATCAACAGCCGACTTTAATGACGTGCTGCATGATGATAACTGGGAGTATGCTCCGGGTAAGAGAGTCGGTTATGTAAAAGTTACCGGTGTTACAGAGTCTGGTGAGAGCGCAAAAGAAATAATGCAGTGGGAAGGCAAAACAACAACTCACTTGCAAAATATAAAAAGACAATTGTTTGATACTCCATTGGTAAACCTCAATGGCGAAGATAAGGTTGAGATAGAAGAAGTAATATACCTAGACCTGTCTGTCCCAAAGATGATAATAGCTCTTCTTACTGGTGATCTTTACGGTCAGGCTGGAGAAGGCATTCCAGCCTCTTGGAATGCTGGTGTGTCTGCCGACCTAATTGACATAGATAGTTATGAGAATATCGGGCAAGACTTATGGGAGCAGCAGGTTGCTTTTGTTGATATTGATAAGCAAACGGCAAAAGAATTTATAGCAAGTCAGTTACTGGCACCTTACGGTTTGTTTAACTATATAAATCAAAATGGCGAGCTTCAATTACGCAGATTTGGTTTTCAGTCGCAAGATTCGTCTTCCGACATTGTGCTTTCATATGAGTCGCTTACATCAGTATCTAATATAAGCAGAGATTTTAAAAAGATAAGAAACAACTTTTTAATAAACTGGGAGTGGCGACCAGATAAAGATTTCTACGCAAGAAAGGACGGCTATATTGACGTAGTTAGTCAAGAGAAATTTAACATAAAGTCAGATACATATGAGATAAAGCTTCGTGGTTTAAAAAACAGAAGTAAAGGATCTAAGCCAACTCTTGATTATGTAGCACAAGGTATCGCAACTCGGTTCTCGAACCCTTCAATAAACATTACCGCTGAAGGCTTGATGAGAGACATGATTGCCATTGAGGTTGGTGATACTGTAACTATAGACCTACCAAATCAGCCTGATTACGCATCAGCGGACTCATTGCTTGCGAGCTTTGAAGTTCAAGGCATGTCGTGGGATTTCCTGCAGGGTACTCAGTCATTAAAGTTATTTACAAGCTCTGGTGCTCCGTCAGAGTTTGGAGTAACTAGCGGGTCAAGCATATCAAACATAGGTCATGCAGGGTGGACTTCTTTGATTGGGTCTGGTTATGGTTCCGTGAATGGTGAGGGTGAGTTTGTATTTAACAGTACCAGCACTATACCAACTGGCAAGTATTACTTTGACGGTGATGTAAAGTTCCCGGATAGCTCAATAACAACAATTAGTAAAGATTTCTTTCTTGATGCCTCAACAATAAGAATGGGTGTTAGCGCAGTAATTAACGGTGTTGGAACTGGTGGCACAGGAAAGAATTATTTTGGTGGTCAAGATGCAGCTCAAGAAGGCCTATATCAGGACAAGTATGGATTCCTTAATGGGTACGTTAGATTTAGACGAAACCAAAACACGCAGTCTCCAATTGATGCTTCAAATACAAGTATAGACCTGTCTAAAATAACACGATTAACCGACGGCGAACCAATAGATTCATTTCTACCTTCAACACTATCTGGCAATGGCGGTGGTCGAGGCGGAAACTCAAGAGTTGAAAATTTGGATGACCCAGCTGGCGGAGCGGCCTCATCAGGTGGCGGTGGTTGCATGTTTGTATGCGACAGTTTCTTTTTTGAAAATTCATCAGTTATAAACCTGTCTGGAAATCCAAGTAATCTCGGTGCTGTCGGAATAAGATCTTCAATGGCATGGCATGCAGGCTCAAGTGGATACGGCTGGCCCGGTGTATTTGTTTGCGCCCTGAAAGACAGATATGCACCAGAGCCATTCCTGTATAATCTTGTTGTCGCAAAAACTGGCGAATGGACTCCAATAGTAAAGTCATACTCAAATGATCCTTTATATCCTTGGGGTAGTGGTGATTACAGAAAGCATACTCCGGGCAATACGGACTACATATCATCGCCTCCACCAGCTGCATCTCAAGCAAATAAAAACTTTGCCTCAGAAGGCGGAACTGCAATAAAAGTAATAAGGTTCATTCAGGCGGATGACTTTGTTCCAGCTCCCGGTGTGGATCTTGTTCCTAGATCTCTCGCACCCGGACTTGCCTTTCAGGTAGCCCCAAACACCCCTAGAACACCGGGTGGTGATCAGTCTACAATAACTATGACCGCTACAGCCAATCCTTCTGACAGCTCTTATAGCTACGCCAAATTCGAGTACAGAATACTAGGTCAGTCTGTTTGGTATCCTGTTTCATATAAGATAAAAAGCGAGGCTACAATAACAGTAGCATCTAATGGCTTGTCTTATGAAATAAAAGCAACCGCATACGGATTGGACAAAAGATCTGGCGCATCCACAATATCAACAATAGCTGTTGGCTTTGTATCTCAAGATCCAAGATACTCAAGTGGTGGCCTACCTAGCGCCCCGGAAGATATAAAAGTACCTGCGATTAAAAGACTTGAACTGATAAACAGGCTTGGAAATGTTGCAGATTGGGATAAATTCAAATCCCCTGACGCTGAATTCAAATGGGCAAAGACATCTGTAACTGCTGGCGGCAGCATAATTACAACATCTGGCCATAGAGACCTTCACTTAACCGGCTACAAAGTTAGAATATTTAGAACTAACGGAAGCATATTGAGAGAAGAAATAGTAACTGATTCTTATTTCATATACTCTTTTGAGAAGAACAAAAAAGACACTGGCGGATACCCAGTAAGAGAATTTAAGATAGACGTTCAGCCTGTATCCTCTACTGGATTTACAGTAAAATCAACGTCAATTACAGTATCAAACCCAGCTCCCGCTGCCGTGTCATCACCAAGCGCAAAACAGACCAAAGATGGCATAGATGTTTCTTATACTCTCCCGTCCGATGCTGACTTTGTTGGCATAAGAATAAGAGATAAAGTATACACTGGTTCTTCAGTTACTATTGATCCATCAACGGTCAGAGATGAAGTTCTTACTCTTACATCTGTTGATCAGTTCGGTGACGGCGCGTCTGTTTCAGTTAATGCCTTTAATCCAGCTCCAGTAGCTGTAGCTAATGTTTTATGGACTCAAACAAGAACTGGTATAGATATATCATACGATCTACCTAATGATGTTGATTTTGTTGGCGTTAAAATTAGAGGTATTCTTTATACTGGATCATCTGTAACTATAACTCCGTCAACAATTAGAAATGAAACTCTAGACCTTGTTTCTGTGGATTCTCTCGGTGATGGTGCTGTCTATGAGCTACCAGTACCAAATCCAGCTCCAGTAGCTGTAGCTAATGTATCTTGGACTCAAACAAAAACAGGTATAGATATATCATATGATTTGCCGGATGATGTTGATCTCAAGGGAATTAGGGTTAGAGGAAAGGTTTACACTGGGTCGTCTATAACTGTAGCTCCATCATTATTTAGAAATGAAACAATAGATTTAGTCTCGGTAGACGGTATAGGCGATGGATCAACTTACGAGCTTCCGGTTACAAACCCAGAGCCTGTCGCAGTAACTAATGTTGAGTTAATATTTTCACTAGAGGGAATATCAGTATCGTTTACTCCTCCTGACGATGTAGATCTAATTGGTGTAAGAATAAGAAACGAAGTTTATACCGGATCATCCGTAATGCTATCCCCATCGACCGTTAGGGACGAGATACTAACGATAGTACCAGTTGACGGAATCGGGGATGGAGTTGCAGTTACTATAGGGGCCCCAAACGATCTACCCCCGCCACCCACAGAAATACTTCACGAGGCTGGTATTACAAGTGCGAAAGTTTCGTTTGTTCAGCCCGATGATTTTGATTTACTTGGTACGGCCTACCGTTATAGAGTTGAGAATGGTACTTATAACGAATATAAAACAGCCAAGTCAAATGAAATAACACTAGAGGGTCTAACGCATGGAACAAGGTATCAGATTGAGCTTGTAAGTGTAGATACGCTAGGGCTGGGTAATGCGGTATCTATATTTCTTGACACGGCAACTATTATAGCTTCTGAGATAGAAGGTCTTGGTAATTGGGCGACTGCAATAGACCCCGTGGATTCAGCGTTTATTACAGCAAACATGGAAGGCGAATCAATATCTGGAGCATTAATTGCCGCTGGCGGCATCACCAATGAAAAGCTAGGAGCTTTAGCTGTTGATGCTTCTAAGTTGGCAGCAGGTTCGGTAATAGCAGGTAAGCTTGGAAGCTTGGCGGTTGACGCAGAAAACTTAGCCAATGGTGCTGTTCTAACTGGAAAGCTTGGCGACCTTGCTGTTGATGCTGCGAAGCTGGCTGATAGCGCTGTTACTGCAACTAAGATAGCAAACCTAGCAGTAGGCACTGCAGCAATTGCCAATGCTGCCATAACATCCGCAAAAATAGAGAATTTAGCAGTTGGCACAGCAGCCATTGCAAATGCCGCGATAGATTCAGCAAAGATAGCAAGCTTGGCGGTAGGTACGGCAGCGATACAAGACCTTGCCGTTAGTGATGCAAAAATAGGTAGCCTTACCGCATCTAAAATAACAGCAGGAACTCTGCAAGCTACCGAATATATTCAGGTTGGCAATACAACTGATGGCGGTGTTCTTCTTACGGCTGGCAATGGCATTGACGAAGGTGGTTACATACAAACCATTGCACCAACTGTTGAGGGTACGTCTAACTATCTGATGACAATGGGGCCTCACATTGTTGGTACTGATGTATATTCATTGAGCGCATCAGACGGCCTTACTACTCCTTTCTTTGTAAGCATAGACGGCAGTGCTAAGTTCGGTAAGCTTGCACTATCTGCCAATGGAGCTATATCTTCTGATAACTTTTCTATAAGTAGCACTGGTGCTGCTGAGTTTACTGGCTCAGTGACCATTACTGGCGGTAGCGGTATAGGCAGCCTTACGGATGCCGGAGCATTAGCTACTGCGGATTCAGTAGCATACGCAGACACTACAGGAACCAAGCCACCAGTAGACGCAACTAACGGCGCGGAGTGGGGTAGCACTCTTAGTGGTATACCAGCTAGGATTTCAGATACTGCATCTACTGGCCTAAACCTAACCGCAACTTACCTCGGATATTATGACGGGACAAACTTCCAGTCCTATATAGACAGCTCTGGTAACTTTCACTTTGGTCAGGCTGCGAATAACTACATAGATTTCACTGGTGATAAGCTTGTCATAGATACTGACAACTTCGGATTGGACGCTTCGGGTAATGCCTCCATATCTGGCGTAATTACAGTTCAGACTGGATCGAACGTAACGCCGTACGCTGACGTGTCAACCGTATCGAAGATAGGCTGTAAGATAAATTATTCAGCTTTTAATACATCGAATGGTGGTGAAGTTTACTATCACGGGTTCTTATCTGACGCGAGCGCTGCAGATATAAATCCCCTAATAGTTGTTGATGGTATACCGACATTTATCGACAAAGGCAGATTAAATACAAACTTAGCAACTGGCGTGGCTTATGTGGTGTATGAGTCTACACTTGCTCAAAAGTATATGTCATGCGTAAGAAGTGGCGGAGTTTGGACTAAGTACTACGAAGGCACAAAAACAGAAAACTACTCAATACTTGGAACTGAGATAGTAATAGGCTTGGTAGATCAGCGAGATACAGAGGTTGTTCTTAACGCTGTTGTATGGGGTTATGGCGTATCAATGGAATCACTTCCAGATACTCTGTCAGACACCACTGAGGCGGCTTTAAATACTGGCACAACTACTATGGGTGCAGGTACGCTACACCTTGAAGGTACTGATGCCAATATAGCGATCGGTGATTCTACAACATTCGGAACTAAAGGCATTCAGCTTCAGTATAACGAAATCGACTCTTTTGGCAAACCTCAATTCTATGCAGGTAATGGATCAAACGACTATGTAAAATACACAAATGATAATGGTCTTGAGGTTTCAGGTAAGATAACAGTGCTACCCGGATCAAACATAGAGATATATGACCTTCTTAATTACCAAAACAATTGGGTTGCTGGGACGAATGGAACTCAAGGTATATTCTCACAAAATGGATCAACTAATGAGAACAGAGTTGTCGTAAATGAAGGGCCTTGGATCGCCAAAGAAACTGTTTGGGAGATGTATCCTGAGACTGATAACAGCTCTGACGGCGGATGGAATGTAACGCTCGATATTGACCACAATAAGAGTTACGTTCATGGTGTTTATGTAAAAACAGAAGTAAATACTGGAACAACTTACCTTGGTTGTTCCGGGGCCTCAACCTTAAATCTTAACGGAACAACAAACACAAACCCATATCACTGGAATGGTGATCTACCAACTAACAGCGAGTGGTACTTAATCATTGGTGTTATACAGTCTTCTGCTGGATCAGTAAGTACTGGATTATCTGGTGTTTATAGCTTAGCTACCGGTAAACGAGTACTTCCTGGGGATGACTTTAAGAATAAAGCAACAGCATTAAATCAACAGCAAAGGCATTATAATTACTACAACGAAATGAATGGTTCAACTTTAGCTCAAACATCAACCCGTCCATTTTTTATGGAGTTATCTAAGTTTGGTGACGTGGCTAATTGGACAAAATCAAATTCAAATAACGATAATACAAAAGGTGCACTGGAAGCTAGCACTACGATGGGAGCTGGTACGCTACACCTAAATGGAAGCAGCGCTAATATAGCAATTGGCGCTGCAACTACTTGGGCCTCTAATGGTATTCAACTTCAGTACAATTCTGGTACACCTAGAGCGCATATAGGCAGTGCTACTAACTATGTACAGTATAACGGATCTAAGGTTATAGTCGAAACAGACAACTTTAGTATAGACTCTAGTGGTAACGCAACATTCTCTGGTGGTGGGTCTTTTACCGGCGTAGTGACAGTTCAATCCGGTTCGAACGTAGCAATAGGTGCTGACAAGACGCAGGATGCACTAGAAGCCAGCACTACTATGGGTGCCGGAACACTGCACTTAAATGGATCAAATGCAAACATAGCGATTGGTGCTGCAACCACTTGGCAAAGTAGTGGAATTCAATTGCAATACAACCAAGGGTCTCCAAGGGTTTTTATTGGGTCAACTGTTGATAAGTCTTTACAGCTTTCAAATGACGAACTTGTAATTGGTGACAGAGTAGAGCTTGTTGGTGTTAATGGATATAACAACAATGGAGTTAAATTAGATTATATAGATCCGTACTTAATTACAACGTACTTTAGGGATGCAACCAGCTCATTCAGCACTCCATCCAGCTCCGATCCAAGAGTTTTTAGCTTGTCAGGTACTAACAGGTATGGCTTAATTAGCAATCATGGTGCAATAGATGGCGGGTCTTATTTTGGAGCTGGGTCGCTTAAATTTTCGTTTGATGCATTCCTCTCAATACCATTGGGTTCTCACTTAGACTCAAGAATTGAATTTGGATTTGGTCAGATGAGATTAGACACAACAGGTTCGTCAAATCAAAGGATTTCCTTTAAGTTTAATCCTACGCCAGGAAGAACGTCAGCCGGAAGAACAACAGTAACTCCAATATTTAGATCAGTTACCGGTGCGGAAATATCTGGGCCATCGCATGATGTAATTTTCTCATCGCCTTCATTTGAGATGATCTATACAAAAGAAGACGTAATAGAAGATAGCACTATAAAGTATTACTTAACTGACTCGTTTTATGGTACTACGCTTCTATTTACTATAACAAATCCAGACATTAGTAATTATTTTGGAGGCGGTTGTGGAGTTATAATAGATCGTATAGATGGAAATACCTATCCGGCAATGGGCGTTAGGTTGAATGGGTTTAAATTAACTGGAAAGGGTATTTAATAATTTATTATTTATTATTTATTATTTATATTTTACAAAATTATATTAAAAGGCATTAGTTGATATGTTTAAAGAAATTTATATTGGTGTAATGGCGTGGTATGAGGGAGATATTATTGAGTATAAATTCAATAAAGGGGAAACTAGGCTTGATTTCATCCGTGGCGATAAAGTATTAAGAAGCAGGGAGGTATTTAACTCGGTAGAAGTTTTAAGTGCTGATGGTTCTGGTACTGGTGAATTTGAAAAAACGACTACGGGTGAATTTAAAATGGTTCACGTTGGTGAATTCGAGCAGACACCAATTCGTATTGATTTATGGCAAGAGGCACTAGACGCAGGAGCTATAATGCTCAGTGATTTAGATAAAAATAAAATACAAAAAGAAATAGATAGGGGTATTTTAAAGTCAACTCTTAACGAGAAGTTACTGGATCTTGAGTATAAGTTCCCAGACGGAAGGGTTATTCAAACAAGACCAAGTGATCAGGTATTTATTAGTGGGGCTATATCCCTAGGCGGAGCTGAATGGATACTGAAAGACAATACAACAGCATATGTAACATCTAGCGAGCTTCAAGTCGCAATGAAGAGTGCGGCAGAAGAAATTTCCGAACTTTACCTTGAGTACTCGAAAACCCTAGATCCTAAGATAGTATAAATATTTCATTTACTGTCTGACAATAGACTTTACCAGCATATGGTACAATTAACCCATTAAACAAGTGGGTTTTTATTATGTCTCAAGTACGCATCGGAACAGTAGATGTAACCAATGGAAGTCAGGTTGTCTCTGGTTCCGGTACGAATTGGCTTTCATC
>Ga0208160_1000574_pt1 | contig 17038 bp, 22 predicted proteins | sample CB_VirMetaG_FD_184536 | JGI IMG/M metagenome (GOLD analysis project Ga0208160, IMG submission 184536) | Freshwater to marine saline gradient viral communities from Chesapeake Bay - CB_1504_1 Viral MetaG (SPAdes) (version 4) | ecosystem: Environmental > Aquatic > Marine > Coastal | place: USA... | reverse complement strand
CATCAGTGAAACAGCTTCTGAAGCAAACAAACGGAAGTTGGAGATGTGGTCTAAGAACAATCCAGGGGTCAAGGAGGCTGCTGCTGAGCGTGGTACTGCTGTCCACTTTGGCATGGAGCAGTACCTTAAAGGGAATAAAAACCCTGAGATCCCTGATGAGTACAAGGATTTCTGGTCGGGAATGCCTGCTATCCTTGATCAGTTCACTGAGGTCCTCTGGGCGGAATCCCCTGTCAAGGACGAATACAAATTCACACTAGGTGCTGATGATGTGGCGAGGGTTTGGGGTTGTGATGATGAAGGTCGGGCTTGGGCTGGTGCTCCTGATATCATCGCTGTGGTTAACAATAAGCTTACTCTTGCTGACCTCAAAACCTCAGTAAAGCCATACAGTCGCAAGTGGCCGAAGGAACATGAGAAGGGCTCGCAAGAATGGCGAGACCTCTTGGGCGGGTACATGAAATTCAAGAAGACCTGCAAGCAACTTGCCGCATATGACATGGCGATTGAGCAGACCCTTGGACTAAAGGTAAGTCAGGCTGCCATCTTAGTCTCAACGCCCGTTCGTACTCAGATCTTTAAGATCTCCAGGCGCTTCCTCGATTCTCTGCGGGATGACTGGCTAAAGATTGTAGCTGAGTACTATGCACAAGTAGATAACTGTAACGTATATGATCAAGACCTTATTTAGGGACATCATCGACGCCATTATCAAGTGGTGGAAGAAGACCTGGTTTGAATCCAAGCTCAAGGCCAGGTTGACGATGATCGAGTGGGAGAACCAGATCGAGGCTGAGATAGAACGTGAGAAACAAAATAAACCGATCTATATTGAACATGACATTGATCCTGAGCTTCAGACTGGTGAGTCTCAGAAGCTTGGTGGGGCAATGCAGTTAAGGGCGCCTTGGTACACTGATGGCTCGGAACAAGAACCAAAAGATGGAGAACCGTGAGCGACACGCATGGGACATCGCCTGTCAAACCGCTGTCGTCACCAAGGAAGATGCACTGCAGGTGTACTACAGACTGATGCAAAAGTTTGAAGAAATGGACCCAATCCAAACTGATATTGAGTCTAATAAGACTTGCTGATTTACAGAAATCTGTAAGGGACTGATTGGATTGGCGGCCGTAGGATAAAGAGACAAACAACCCAGCCCTCCCATGGACGTTCATACCGTCGCACTGGGTGAGTGGATCAGTAGTCTCATGAGTCGCATGATGCATGCGGCAGACGGGGACTGTTTTTATCTGCCCACACAGATGCATCTGCACGCCTACATGCTATTAAAAGAGGGCTCTTTTGCAGATCGAGACTTTAAAGTAGAACTCAAGGATCAAGAAGTAGCATGACCAGTCGTAATCAGCAGGCCCTTCGTCCAGGTGAGATCCGCCTCGATTACATACCTGTCGACTGGCCCCTAACACCCCTAGGTGAAAATAAAAATCCTTACGTCAGTGGGTGGCAAAATAAACCATTCAGCTCCAAGGAGATTGAGGAGGAGCTGATTTCAGGCAAGTGTAAAGCTGTTGGTCTGCTCGGTGGCCCGGTCTACAACCATCCCTATGGATTGGTATGGGTTGATATCGATGGCCCCAGCGTTTACAAGCTGGTAGAAGAGCTGTCGGAACTGCCGCTGGCAGAAGCTTTGCCGCCAACACTGACTGTTTTCAGTGGGAAAATTGGCCGGGAACGTAAGCTTTATCGCCTGGATCGGGAAAAACACAAGCATTTCGTCCGTAACAAGTACACCTGGCACGCAGAAAAGGACAAGGAAAAACTCGAAATTCTGTGGAAACGGCACCAAGGGGTGCTCATGGGTCTCCATCCTGAAACCGATGGTTACTTCACAGGTGAAGACGAAGGCTTTGAGTGGGCAGATTCGCTGCCAGAGTTTCCCGATTGGCTGATGAACGCCATCGTTCAGAAGAATGTCAGGCATGGGGTGCCAGCCAAAGAGGTTACTCGGATGGTTGGTCCTGGTTTCGTTGTGCAGTCGGAGATCACACCAGAGCGTGACATCCAACTCGCTGCAGAAGCAACTTGGGGAATGCTGGAAAAAAATCCGCATGCCCCTGATGACTATGACATCTGGATCACGGTGGGTCAGACCTTGCACCAGGTCGATGAATCCCTCCTTGAGGTATGGGATGAATGGTCAAAGCACTCTGAAAAGTACAAGGAGGGTGAGTGTCACCGCAGGTGGCGTTCCTTCTCTAAGAATGGTGGTCGGGGTCTTGGCACTCTCGTTCACATGGCCCAGGAGCAGGGCTGGCAACCGTCTCAGGATTACCGCGCCATGAATGTTGATGATGCGACACTAGATCACGTTTCAAAACTCTTAGAGGAACTGGAAGAAGATTTAGGTTTGTCTCCACAAAAAGAGGAGAAACCATCTCGCATTCCTCCTGTTGCGCGATTGCCCCGGCGGGGAGAGGGCTCAACAAGCACAAAGAAAGACCAACGAACCAGAAACCCTTCATCGAACGTAGTGACTGATGTCCTGCTGCAGATGTATAACGGCGATCTGCTGTTCAGTCAACCCCATGGTCAGTTTTTCTTATATGAACACAAGGGTGTTGGCCTCTGGTCTTCTCTGACCAAGGTTGAGATCCTCGGTGACATCCGTCAAAAGATGCAGGAGCTGGGTGACTTCCTCCCCAATGGTTTCAGTAGCAACCTGATGAATGACGTATGCTCGCAGCTCCAGTCCGTACTGACCTTCGATGAGTGGTATGACGGCTCCGAATACCTCCTCTTCACGAACGGTGTACTGGATGTGGAGACCAGGGAGCTGCTTCCTTTTAACCGGGAGCTGCACCTCACCCAGCAAATGCCGTACCCATACAACCCGGCGGCTACTTGTGAAGAAATTGTTAAGTGGCTTAAGCACACACAACACAACAGCTGGGAGCGCACTCAAGTTCTACGGGCGTGGCTACGGGCAACCCTACTTGGGCGTTATGAGATCCAAAAGTTCGTTGAGATCGTCGGCCCTGGTAAGTCGGGTAAGTCAACCTACGCAAACCTGGCAGTGGCCCTAGTTGGTAAGAGTAATACCTACTCGACCGACTTCGACAACATGGAGAAGAACCGCTTTGAGGCAGCGGCCTACATGGGGAAAAAACTTCTACTGTTCCAGGATGCTGACCGGTGGGGTGGTTCTGTTTCCCGCCTCAAGGCCATCACTGGTAACGACTGGATTCGTTCGGAACGTAAGTATCAGGGCGAAGCACTAGATCCATTCCAGTACCACGGGGTCGTGATGATCACCGCTAACGAGGCGATTCAGTCCACTGACTACACCTCTGGTCTGGCACGTCGTCGTCTCACCATTCCTTTCGACCGCCCTTTTGAAGGTGGCCAATCGGAACAAAAAGAACTGATCAAGTTCAATTCCAAGGGGGAGCCGCAAGGTATCTTTGCTCCCATGCTGTCCGGTCTCGTGAACTGGCTGCTGGATATGACGGAGGATGAGATGCGCGAGTACTTAATGGAGACTTCCAAAAAGGTGAAGTTTTTCCAGAAGTACGAGAAGATGCAAAACCTTCGTTCCAATCCGCTGCTTGATTGGATGGAGCACAAGGTAGTGTTTGATCCAGGGGTGCGTGCATCTGTTGGTTTTACCAAGTCGGCACCAATGGGTTCATCTCACATGTACGCCAACCAAGACAAGTGGTTGTATGCCAGCTACGCAGAGTTCTGCCGTAACTGCAACGTGGGCATCATGTCCCGTAACCGTTTTGAACCTTTGTTCCTTGATATCTGCACCCACCAGCTCAAGATGAACGTCTATCCCCTCCGCAATTCCCGTGGCATGGGTGTCATTAATGTTGCTGTTCGGGAGTCTGATTCCAAATACGAAGGCTGGCCCTCCATCGTTGAGGTGTCCTCAGACAAGGAAAAATACAAAGAGTTTTACGGCGTTGCTCTAGATGCAAATACTGATGAGAAAATAGAAGTTGTTGAAGAAATGCTGTGAGCAATGGCCGCCACCTGATCTTGGATCTCTATGACTGCGATCCAGTGATCCTCAATGATTATGATGGCCTGGAGCAGATCATGCTGGCAGGCCTCAGTCTTTCCAAAGCCAACGTGCTGCGGATTATCGGTGAGAAGTTTCAGCCGCAAGGTGTCACCCTGTTGGCACTACTGGCTGAATCGCACTGCTCGATCCATACCTGGCCTGAGATTGGCTATGCCGCTGTCGATCTCTATACCTGCGGGGATACAACCAACACACATAAGGCTGCTGAGTTCATTCGTAAAAAGCTCGGTGCCCAGAATGCGGACGAGAAAGAGTTAGTACGTTCTATTACTCCGTCAAATTGTGTATAGTTAATCGAAGAATATCCGATTAACTGTGGATAAAAAACCAAAGCTTTTGTGGATTGGTGACGTAGTTGCCATGACGGGTTTCGCTCGTGTGACCCATAACGTGGTTGAGCGGCTGGCTGACAAGTACGAAATCGTGATCCTGGGCTGTAACTGGCATGGTGATCCGGATCCGATCCAGGAAAAATTCAAGGTTTATCCAGCTACCAATCGCTTTCAACAAGCTCCATTCGGGGAAGATCGCATCCGCGAGATCGTTGAACGGGAACAACCAGACATCATCTTTACCATTAACGACTGCTGGATCATCAACGAGCAGTACCGCCGTATTGAAGACCTTCACAAAGCTGGCAAGTTTAAGTTCGTGGGCTATATGCCGATGGACTCCTACAACTGGATCACTGCTCTTAGTGATACTGCCAACGATTGGGATGCTGTGATTTCGTACACCGAATTTGGTGCGTACGAATTTATTAAAGGTGGGATCCAGAAGCCGATTACCGTCATCCCCCATGGCGTAACCGCTGGTCAGTTTTATCCCAAGGACAAGCTGGAGGCTCGTGCTCGCCTTGGTCTTCAGCCGGAAGACTTCATCGTCTTCAACGGCAACCGCAACCAGTTCCGTAAACGAATTGACATCACGATCAGCGCCTTTGCTGAGTTCGCTAAGGACAAACCCAACGCCAAGCTTTACCTGCACATGGGTCTTAAGGACCAGGGCTGGGATGTGATGCCTGTCTTTGGCCGCGAAATGCAGAAGCGGGGTCTTGATCCAAATGGTCGCATCATCATGACCTCTCAGACGGGCGGTCCACCGAATGTTTCGGTTGAGATGCTGAACGACATCTATAACGCTGTGGATGTTGGTGTCAATACCTGCAAGGGTGAGGGCTGGGGTCTGGTCAACTTTGAGCACGCTGCCTGCCGTGTGGCCCAGGTGGTGCCTGATCACACCTCCTGTAAAGAGATCTTCGAGGGATACGGCAAGTTGATCCGCTGTGACCACGTTGATGTGGATACCAACTTCGCACGGGAGATGCCCTGCCCCTCCGACAAGCACCTTGCGGAGATCCTGGATGACCTCTACCGCAACCCAGAGGAGCTAGAGAGGACTGCTCAGCTTTGCTACGAGCGTGCAACACAGGAGCAGTTTAACTGGGATACGGTTGCTTTCCAGTTCGATGAAGCATTCTCAGAGGTCTACGAACAGAATCAAAGTGAGATTCAGCTAACTCCGAAACGGAAAAGGAAAGGAAAGAAAAAAGAGCAGGAGCTGGTTACCGCTTAAGGTGTAGCCGGAGCGATCCAATGGGAACCAAGGCCTCCTGTGGGTGCAGGGGGCTTTTTTGTGAAATGCCTGTCTCAGGTCGAGACTTAGATGTCGGTGCAGAGAATGCAGACTTTGGGGGTGTTTCAACCCTTACGTAAGCTAAACGACAATAGGGTGTTGTGCGTCGTCTACCTTATATAAAGATAAAAGTAGGGTCAAACTCTGCATCCCTGCACCCACCACGACAAAGCGACCTATACTGTCCCTGTTCAGACCTTGGTTATGGCCAACCTTCTCTCCAACCTGCCCTTGTTCCGCCACGTACCAGGAATCGACCAGCTGGAAGAAGACCGTCTCAACGAGCTGGGCTACTACCGTGGTTTCCCTTGCCCTCACAACCATCTCATCCGAGACTCATCCAACCACTGGTGCTACGAGTGCGCCAATAAGATCCTCAGCAACGTCTGTGGTTTCGACCTCAACTACCTCAATCCCGAGTACCGGATCAAGTACGGCAAGCTCTGGAACTCAGTCCAAATCGGATTCCCTGATGAGTGTTGGGAGATCAAGGGACCTACTGGTGCCACGCCCAAGAGGGTTTGTATGCCCTCCTACAGGTCTGAATACAGCAAGCAGAAGTCCGATAACGTCAATGTCCACAAGGCCATCTACCAGTGCGCGTGGGGGGATGTGGGGGACTTAAAGGTGACACGCCTGTGTGCCAACCCCAAGTGCGCTAACCCACTTCATTTGGTCTCCAGCTTCAATCGCACCTATCCCCCGAAGACCATCTCACCACTAGAGGTGGAATTCAAGGCGGAAAAACTGATGCTGTATCACCGCCGTCAGCAGCAGGGTCTCGACATGCAGCCTCTCAACCGCAAAGAACACAAGAACGCCATCACAAATCCTGAATATGTCAAAGATCGTGAGGAGTAAAATAGAAAAAAAGAAAAAGAATAGAAGTGGCCAGAGTATCTTCCAGTGCTCAAAGAACTAGGACGCAGAAGGACCCTCTTGTTATCGGGACTTTTGATGCCCTGGCCTTGCGTTACTTGACAGGTACTCTGGGACCTAAGAATCAGCTGATTGGTTACGCTGACACCAACTCAACATCTAATGGTGGTTACGGCGGCGGCACCTATAACCACTGGTTCCAGGTCAATATCCTTTCTCCCGCCTGGATTATTGTTACCAAAGGAGGGCCACGTCCTCAGTACATCCAGACCTCGTTTTACGACATCAACTTCAATCCGATCCAAGGTCGCGGAATCTTTGATGCTGATTCGGTCACTCCTGACGGCGCTTATTTTCCGTACCTCAATACTGCAATGGCAGCAGGGTCGGATCTTTATAACTTTTATTCCCGTTTGCGCCTAGATCGTGGTGATGAACGGTACTATCCACTGCCTCCAGGAAGCTATCTACTTTGTGTATCTAGCACGCGTAATGAGTTATTAGATTACGCAGTCGGTGTCATTGTTGAATTTCCGTCTTTCGAAGGTTTCTTTGAGCTGGAAGATGGCGACGGCAGTGTTGTTCTCCAGGAAACCGAGGTTAATGCTGCCAATATTCCAAGTCCTGTTACTATCAACACACTGATTCCTCCTGGTGCAAACGCGTTTACTCAGGCGCTTTGTTCAATCAACTCTGGCGTAACCGTTACGGTCTCCTCTGGTTCGACTTGGCTAATTGGCTTTGCTATTCCGGTTGGTGATTTTGATGATTACAAAATCTTCCTTGAAGTAGGAGACGAGGGCTACTGGGATACGATTCACGATCACTCTCTGGCAGAATGGAGAAATGCGTGGATTGCAAGTCATCCACCTGATGATCCATTCCCGGATCTCTTTATTCCTTTGACGGACAGACCATGATCGGTTTTTATAACTGGCTAATCTGTAAATTGTTTAAACGTTGCCGTATCTATAATGAAACTCCGGCTGAACAATTCAACCGCTATTGTGAAGACAATCCAAGCGCTGTAGAGTGCCGTGTATATGACATCTGAGGATGGGGATCTTTACCCACTTAATCAAAAAGAAACCCAAAGTAAGAATCAAAAGAAGAAAAACTGTTACCTTCCACCGGTTGGAGGATGGTTCTCTGGTGAAGACCCGCCTGATCCCGTGGCTGAAAGTTGGAGAAACATGGGTTTGGCTGGGCTCCATAGCAAACTCCAACAGCACCAGGCAAATCAACGATTGGTTGCAGCGGAGAAAGAACCGTCGTACCCGCCGCCTGGATGGGAATTTGACCGGTAAGTCTGGCAACAAGGTACAGGCACTGGCAATTAGAGCGCTGCACCAGTGGATTGACTACATACCACCAGGTGATTCAGTTGTCTTCCGTTGTGAAGCTGCTATGCCTGACAAGCAGTTCCGTGTTTGGAAGAAGTGGATTCTGCGTCACAACTACTACTTACAACCAGATATAGACGAGGAGCTTAAGTCTTTCTTTTTCTATAAACCAAGAGGGATAGAATAAGGGAAACGGGAGATACCCATGGATTTTAACAAGTACATTGAGCTGGCTCTTGCCATTCACGCAGCTGCTTCTATTATTGTTTCTCTGACCCCAACTCCTGCTGACGACAAGATTGTCGGCAAGCTCTACAAGGTCATTGAAACCCTGGCACTGGTGATCGGTAAGGCCAAGCAGCGCTGATCAATCAGGTAAAGCTTGAAACCAGAACACTGTTCCATTTTGTTGTTCTACCCAATCACGAGTTGCAAGTGCGTCATTTTTACTTAGAGTGACGCACTTCTTTTCATCTTTAATTTCCCAGCACATATTGACACGGATGTGTGGATCTTTTTTGCATTTCATTTTGAGATAAGAATCGCCCACCCTGTGTTTTTCCCGTCGCATTCCCAGCGCCTCAACCAATTTTTACGGCTGTACTGTACTGCAGTCCCACGTTTGCGATCATTGCTGACATAGCCACCACTGACCATATCAGCCTCCCCATTGGGATCATGGAAAACAAAAGTATCTGGCGTAAAACCAATACAGCATGTCCAGTGGCCACCACCTGTGGGATAAGAGACGTTTCCTTTGTGTAACCAACCAACAGCTACAGGTCTGTTGTTACGGATTTCGTTTTCCAGTAAAGCTGCGTTGCCATTGGTAACAAACCTTGCCGTTAGTCCCAAGCTGCGCAGAGCCGCTAGCTGAGCATCTTTATTGGTTGTGTCTCCATACTTGGCACGGATGGCGCTGTATTCATCATCGCTTTTCACCTTGCCGTAATAACGTGCGATCATGGCACAGGTGGAAGAGAAACACTCGCGATACCCAGTTCCTGATTTGTTATCTAGTTGATACTCATAAGGAACAGACAGTATTTTTTGTTTTTCTTCTGTTGGTGTAACAGTGCCTGGGGTGCCAAGCTGTCTGTCAAGGATCTGGATTAATTTGGTACTGTAATCGGGGTCTGTAGCGTAACCTTCTTTGACCAAAAGTTCGCAACATTCATTGCGGCTATTGGCTCGGTTAACGCCTTTAAAACGCCCAAAGTCCTTGTACCAGCGGTCAACAAGGTAAAAGACTGCGGTGCCTAGGTCAGGAAAATCAATAAATCCTGCTTGGATGGTAATCCATTTGCCGTTGATGAATTCCTGTGTGCTGACACTGGTACCAGATCCTTTTAATCCAAATGCGTTCCAGGTACCAGAGAAATGCTTGCCCCAGCCCGACTCAAGTGCCCATTGAGCACAAACGCATTCAGGAAACTTTGCACCAGCTGCTTTCGCTGCGGCGTATACACCATCCCAAGTGTTGGGGTATTCTTCTTTTTCTTCTGGTTTTGTTCGGTATTTAACAGCAAAAGACTCCAGCTGCTCAGGGGTTAGCTGAGACTGGAGCCATTTCCATGCATCTTTTTGATGCGGCAATTCTTTATAGAACTTGGCCGCATCCGTCAATTCAATTGACATTGGCCTAAAGCTGATATTACAACTCTAGGCCAGGTGTATTAACTCAAGCTGGTTCGGCTTCTTTCACCTCAACCTCTTCTGCAGTTGCTTCCTCAGGAGCAAACTCCAGGGTGTCAATCAGTTGACCGATGAGATTACCAGCAAAAGCAACAAGGTTACCGTCACCAGTGGCACGTGCAGCGCCAAAAGAATTGATGGCGGAGATCAGTTCAGCTTTAGTGCAGGCCATAGCTAATAAATGACTTCAAAAAGTATAACAAACTTACCAAGGAACTCCTGCGGCATGTGTCGGATGTAATTTTTCTTGAATCTGCGCTTCCAGTGCGGCTTCAATGGAGGCAACTTGCTCATCACCAAGAGCTGCTTTCACCCAGCCGATTGCTTGATCTTTGGTGATCTGATCGTAAGGGGTGAAGTTATCGGGGTCAGGATCACCGAGACCAATAGAGCCATATGCACCGGCAGACTCACCTTGATCGTAGTGAGTTACGGTGTAATGGATGGTGTAGATCTGGCCATCAGGCGGTACATCACCATCGGGAAGCTTACGCTCCATGTTGGCGATGTCCCAGGTGGTGAAGGGGAAAGTAACCCCAGGTGCAGGATCAGGCATGACTAAAGAGTTTTCTTTATTTTACCAGGGGTATTAGTGAAGGTGGTTAAGAGGCTTGGCTTCGGTACACAAAGCGATCCGGGTCGTCGCTTGATTGGTCGTAGACGTACTCCCGGTAATTGCAGCCAGTGCCAACTGGGTAGGCAAACGTTGTGAAGTAAGCAGGCACCGTCAACTGCTGCTTGTCTCCGGGACCACCAAGTAGGTGGATTTGTTTTGTTGGTAGTTTTGGCATTGGTAAAAGCGGCTACTTTAATTCAAAGGATTTCCTAAACTCCTCCCAGTTTTCATCGAGCATCCGTTCGGTCCAAGCTGCTACACCATGATCGTATAAACCATCAATGCCAGCAAGTTCAATCTCTTGCCGAATAATAAACCGTAGCATTTTAATTTGTTCTTCAGTCATAGAAGTGGTAATGACTACTGGTCTTGGGATTCACGCTCTTCAGCTCGTCCCTTTTCGTATGCCCATTTGGCGATTTCCCAATATGTGGCGCACTTGCCTTTTGTTCTGAGCATTTCATCCCACTGGTCTGCTAGTGCAAACGGGATCTCAAGCTCATGCGTGTAGTCTTTCTTGGTCATGGTTTCTAGGGAACTGTGGCCAGGGGCAGGGTGTTGACGCACCGCTGTCCCCACCACATTACCACCATGTCAAGTAGACTAGTGGTTCACCCAGTGGCGCTACGGTGTCGGCTGTTGCCCCAGGCTTAATTGTCTGGGGCTATTTAATGCCGAGCTAGACCTCGATGTGAGTAGGACTACTAGGCAATGCCAGCATCATTTAGACGCTGTTCAAGGGTTTCGATCCGCTCCATTGCTTCTTGCAGTGCCTTGACTGCCTTCATGTAGAGCACCGAATAGTTGACGCCTTTGGTGACTTCGCCGGTCTCGTTGCCCTCTTCATCGCGGTCAGGGGTTTCGTAGACGAGGCCGGGGGAAACCTCTTCCAGCTCTTGAGCGATAACGCCAATTTGGCGGTGCGTTTGGCCTTCTTTGAAGTTGAAATTACGGACACGAACAGACTTCAAATCGCTCCACTGAGAAGCAGCATCGACGATGTTTTCTTTCAGCTTGATGTCGGAAATTTGGCCGTAGCTGTTGTTTGTGTTCTGAACGTTGCCGTTTGTGTACACATAAAAACAATCGTTGCCAGTATCGATTGTGGTTGCGCTATTCCTGCCAGCGTAAAGTACATAAGTCGTGCCAGCGGGCTGAGTGGAATGACTGTAAAAGGTGTTTGAAGTTGAAATAACAAATGTTTGCCCACGATTGTTAATCCTCATCCGCTCCGTCGGGCTGCTCGCTCCGTCGGCGGTAGTGGAGAACACTAACATGCCAGGGCAATCATCACTCCCAGGGGTTCCATCGACTAATGCAGCAATTCTTGCAAACTGATTATTTGAATCAGAACCATCATATCCATAAAAAGCAATAGATCCCAACTGATCGCCGTTGTTTACTATTACAGGAGATGCAGCAGTGCCTCTTGTAGACCGAAAGTTAATTTGAGGACCGTAAATATCAGTGACCGCTCTGGTTAATGAGAACGCATATCCAGTGGCCGAATCAGTGGACAACTGAAGTTGGGCAGCAGAGTTGCCAATCGTTTGACTACTAGACGTGCCAACTAACAACCTGCCGGAGCTGTCGATGCGGGCGCGTTCTGATGCGTTAGTTGTAAACCCTAGATAATTATTACCATGGTTATAAACAATACGACCGACATCACCGTCCGCATTATCACCAAAGTCAATAGCGCATTCTGAAGAATCCCGCGATTGTAGTTGGACCGTAACAGTACCAGTTGTGCGTTCAATATCTAGTTCTACGGTGGGCGAAGCGGTGCCAATCCCTACGCGGCCAGCGCTGTCGATGCGCATCCGCTCGGTGGGTGAGGAGGAGCCGTCGGCAGTAGTGGAGAACACTAACCTGCCCGGCATGTCGTTAGCGCCGGGGGTGCCGTCTACTGCCGCACGAATTGATGCTGCTGGTACAAATTCAGTTCCATCGGAACCTTGAAAATTGATTTCACCTAAGGAGTCCCCATCGACAACAACCGTTTGGCCTCCAACCGTTGTGGCGCGATGTTTTGCAAATATAAATACACCCGAGTCAGTGTTACCTTTGCCATAAGTAAGAGACATGAAGCGACTTGCCGGGTCACCTGCTGATGCAGCACCTTCTTGCTGCAATAAGGCCGAAATCGTGGCGTTGTAGAAATTCGTACGTGCACTAGACGTGCCAACTAACAGCCTGCCGGAGCTGTCGATGCGGGCTTTCTCTGTGGGCGTTCCAGATGTAGCGGTGTAAAAAGCGAGTTGGCCTTCACTGTTACCACCGCCACGAAGAGCCTTCAGCGATGCTGAAACGTTGGATCCAATACGGAAAAAATCAATTTGGGAAACATCAGAACCCCCACCCGAACTTCCACTAATTCGCAGTGTTGTATTTCCTGTGCTGTAAAGATCAAGCAACTCTTGAGGCGAAGTAGTGCCAATCCCTAATCCATTTGCCGTAAGACGCATCAGCGAAGCGCCTGTGCTTGCATTGCCAAAATTGAGGCCAACAGTCGGTGTTAATGCAGGGTCGTAATCCTTCGCAATATAAAAATCAATGCCGGGAGAAGACGAAAAATGAATGCCACCTTTGCCTGCTGTGCCAGTAGTTGTTTGAGTGTCGCGGATACGGATAATTCCACCAGTCGTTGCCGCAGGTGTTCCGTGAATATCTAATGTTGTACTAACACTCGTGGTGCCAATCCCTACTTTTCCGTCCTGATCAATAGTTAGCCTTTGAACAGTTCCACCACCATCTTTAGTTGTATGGAAGCTAACAACAGAATCGCCAACAGACCCCGCTCCTGTATCAGTAACAGCGATACGCATACCACCACGGAAGGTGGACGACTGACCTACACCAACCTCCAGCGTTGGTGCTTCGTTGTTTCCGTACTGGCCAAGAATACGTGAGGTTGTGCCCGTAGGCAGACCTAAACTAAATAGATTCTGAGGGTTACTAGTCCCCAGACCTAAGCGGCCACTGGAGTCCAGGCGCATCTGCTCGGTTGTGCCAATTTTAAAGATTAACGAGTTAGTTGTACTTGTGCCAATAGAGCTAGCAATGCTTCCATTTTTCCCAAATAAAATATGATCAGCAGCCGCCGTATCATCACGACTAATGTTTATATAACCTCTACCTATTTCAACGCTATTGAGATCAGCAGGAGTTCCACCAATACCTGCTGCTGAAGTTAGACCAACAAGTAGGTTACCGAGGCTGTCAATGGTTACTCGCTGAATGCCATTAGTCGAGATGGCTACTTGGTCTGTGCCGGGAGAATATAAACCGTTATCGGTAGCACCAATAGAAACAGACGGTGCTGCTGCAGTACCAGAAGCAAAGACACCAGAAGTTAAAACAACGGTCGATCCACTGATATTTGTAAATACACCGCTAACTGCATTTACTGTTCCCGCATTTACTGTGGTGCCAGTAATTGTCGTAAATTGACCATCTCCACCAGTAATCGTTGCACCAGAAACGGTCTGACCTTGGATCAGGTCACCGGAAATTGTGCCAGTAACAGTAAGATTGCCTGTGATTGTCGGGTTCTGCGTCAGACCAGACACCGACACGCTCTTGTCTACTCCACCATCTGTAAAAGTGATGGTGTCAACTTTTATAGTGCCGTACGACATTTCTTCTGATACTTTTTCCTTATTTTAACCGAAGGAATTAAGGAAGGATGATTAGTGGACCTTGAATAACAAAACCTTCCGTACTACCCGATACCACGCCAGAGCAAACGATGGCTGGGGTAGAGCCAGAGGGGGTGGTGATTGCAAGAGTTACGCCAGTGATATCTGTGAATTCAGCAGTGTTACCTGTGACCGTAGTTCCCGTGATCGTAGTGAAACCAGCGGTGCTGCCAGTCAGTGTTATGAATTGGCCCAGGTTTCCCGTAACTGTCGCTCCGGAAACTTGAGTGGTGCCAACAATGTTGACGCCCGTAATGTTAGTAGCTTGAACCGAGGTACCAGTAATTGTTGCGCCTGTGACTGAAGTAAAGCCTGCAGTTCCACCTGTTAATGTTGTGAATTGAGCTGCATCACCAGTAATGGTGGCGCCTGAAATAGATGTGGTACCAACCAGTGCTGTTCCTGTGATGTTGGTTGCCTGAACAGTGCTACCCGTAATAGTTGTTCCGCTTAAGGTGCCGGTGATTTGAACGCCTGAGCTGAAGAATCCAGAACCTTCGACACTTAAGTCGCCAGAAACCAACAGATTGCCTGTAACTGTATGAGAAGCTGCGACCAGGGTTTGGAATACACCTGTGGTGAAGTTTGCAGTTGTACCGGTAACTGTTTCCCCTGAAAGCTGGGTGGTAAAAACGCCGCTAACAAAGTTGGCCGTCGTGCCAGTAATTGTTGTTCCGGTCAGCGTGGTAAAACCTGCAGTTCCGCCAGTAACCGTGGTGAACTGAGCAGTGTCGCCTGTGATATTCGTAAACTCACCACTGGTTCCAGTAATGGTCTGGCCACTGATGGTACCAGTGATGCTGATACCGGAACTAAAGAAACCTGAACCGCTTACAAAGAGGTCACCGTTAACAAGGGCGTCGCCAGTAACCGTAATATTTTCCCTGACAATGCCAGTGGTAAACGTTGCGGTAATGGCATTAAGGGTTGTGAAGTTACCAATGTTTCCAGTAACTGTTGCTCCAGAAATCTCGGTAGTAAAGACGCCACTTACACCTGTGATATTACTGCCTTGGATCGTGTCACCAGTGATGGTGGCTCCGCTTAATTGTGCAGTAAAGACACCACTGGTTCCGGTGAGGGTTGTGGTTTGAACAGTATCACCTGTAATAGTTGCACCGGAAAGGGCGGTGAAATAGCCAGAGATAGCCGTAAGATCGCCAAAACTTCCAACATCTCCACTGATAACGGCACCCGAAACTTCAGAGGTAAATACTCCACTTACACCGGTGATGTTCGTCCCCTGGATCGTATTACCAGTAATGGTTGTGCCAGAGATTTGAGACGTGAAGACTCCGCTAACACCAGTGATGTTGGAGACTTTGACGATGTCTCCTGTAATGGTGGCACCAGAGAGCTGGCTTGTGTAGACGCCGCTGACACCGGTGATGACGGTTGCCTGAACCGAGGTGCCGGTAATAGTCTGGCCACTAACAGTTCCGGTAACACTGATACCAGACGCAAAGAAACCTGAACCACTGACTAGCAGGTTTCCTGAAACCGTGTGGTCACCCGTGGTGGTATGGCTACCAGCCGTTAGGTGTTGGAACGTACCGCTTGTGAAATTAGCATTGCCACCTGTAACCGTGGCACCGGAAAGCTGAGTTGTGAATACGCCTGAGATAGCGGTTAGATTGCTGAACTGTCCAGTATTACCAGTGACGGTTGCTCCAGAGAGCTGGTCAGTAAAGACACCTGAGACGCCACTGATGACGGAGCCACTGATAACACCAGTTGCTTCTAAGTTATTTTGAACAACAACACCACTAAACGTCGCCAGTCCAGACGTTTGAAGCGTGTAGAGACTTGTATTGCTATAAACCTCAAAGTCACCGGTAACCGTTAAGTTACCGAGAACAACGTCACCACTTAAATTGAGGTAGTACTGGTCCAGGTAATTCCTGAACTCAGAAAAGGTAATTTTTTTGTTGCGCAGAACAGGGTCCACTTCAAAGACGTGGACAAGCGTGAGCAAGTCCGATTCGTCAATATTGGTCCCATTAATGGCAGGGAACTCTGAGATTCTCCTATTTGCCACTACTTCTTTTGCGCTAGCCTATAAAATGAATTATAGTCGCAGTGTGTCTAGCTACCTTGCTTTGATTTCAATGCGAGGCAGTGTATTAGATACAAAGTTCCAGCCTGCTTGAACGCCTGTAACTAGGCCACAAGCAAGGAGGAGAACCAAACCTAGTTCGGCAACAGTCAGGTTGCGACGGACGTAAATAAATTGAGGCTGAGCCTGTGGAACCTGAATCGGCTGACTGGGGGGAACCTCTGCTTGAGCAATGGGGAGATCCTCTGCTTCCTGTTGTTGGGCCTGCTTCTGAAGCATGGTCATACGAATTGCTTCCTCTCGAGCGCGTGCTTTCAACGCCTCCAGAACTTCAGGGGTCAGGCCACCAGGAATTGTTTGACTCGGCTGAGGGGGAACACTGGAAGGAATTTGATCTTCCATGGTGAAGACAGAACGTTTTCCCACAGACTAGCATCTAAACAAAGCGTTTGATTATGGCGTACGGAATCCGCAAAGGCCTAGAGGATGTCGCCTTTGAACTTAAAGGTATAAAGGCGGTTCTTTCCTCTCTGTGGCACAGCAAGTACTACGACGAAGAGAACGATCTCTTGAATCCAGAGGCGTTTGCTGATGAGTACATCTCTACTGAGGAGTGTGCCAGACGCCTTGGTATTTCCGACCAAACCATCCGTAACTGGATTTCGGTTGGCAAGAAAAACAAAGACAAGGGTTGGAAGGAAGGGATCCATTACGTCAACATTTCGCCCGATACCGGCAAAAGAGTTGTCATTCGGATTCCCTGGAACTCTTTAGTCCATTCTTTTGCTCGTAATAAGGTGGTGGAGTTAAAAGACTTCACGCACCCCAGCAAGTACAAGTCAACCCAGGAGAAGCTGGAATGACTTCCAACCGTTTTCGTTCGCTAGACATCCATGCGATAACCGTAGAAAACGCAGAGGAGACTCTGCCGGAATCCCTATACAGACAGGTAGAAGAGTTCTTTCCTCCTGGAGGGTCTTTCGATACGGGATGCCTCAGGCGTTATTTAGAGAACATTAAAAACTACGAAGAAGAGGATGCTAATTCCAACATGACCTTGG
>Ga0208160_1000571_pt1 | contig 17045 bp, 20 predicted proteins | sample CB_VirMetaG_FD_184536 | JGI IMG/M metagenome (GOLD analysis project Ga0208160, IMG submission 184536) | Freshwater to marine saline gradient viral communities from Chesapeake Bay - CB_1504_1 Viral MetaG (SPAdes) (version 4) | ecosystem: Environmental > Aquatic > Marine > Coastal | place: USA... | reverse complement strand
AGTTATTTTGGATATTGCAAACTTTGTTTATATTTGAATATGCAAAAACCAACATACGCCTACCTCAACGGGAAAGTTGTGGAGGTCATCAAACAAGAGGACAACGGAACATTCCTCATCAAATTAAACGAACGCCTATATTGGGTGGAAGCACACGAACTCAAACACATCAAACTATGATACCAGCAATTTTAATCATCCCGGTAACCATCGCCATCTTGGTGATCAGTTACCTGAAGTTCATCATCAAGAAAGGCATTGAGTCCTACGATGTCCCTCACCAACCAGTCCCTGAGCGTGACCCGTTCATTCCTCAATTTAACGAATGGCAGAAACATCTCAAGACCGAACGCAAAAAATTGTATAGAGGGAAAGCACTATGAAAAACAAGATTGAACAACTGATGCTCAACTATCCCAAGGCAATGGATGATGACAACTTTCTCCAAGCGTTGGTTTGGAAAGGAGAACTTGGAGCAAACCCAAATATGTCAGCAATGGACTTTCTGAGAATGTATGCTGCTGGGGCTTTCACCTCACCGGAAACAATCAGAAGGACTCGTGCTAAGTTGCAAGAGGAGAAAGAATATCTCAGAGGAAGCAAGTACAAGATTCGCCACGAGCATCAAGAGAAGTGGAAAAAGGATTTGGGATATTGATCAAATCTTTTATCTTTGCATAACCATACACGAATAGTTCATCACCGAGAGAGAGTCGGTTCAGAACAAAATACATTCGCCCGTTGTGGTTAGGTGTCTCTCTCACGCCTAACTGCTTCGGGCTTTTTTTATGGCTGAAAACAAGAAATCATTCGTTCTGTATTGTGACCTGATTCACACGATAGAACAACTTAATAACGAACAAGCAGGGGACTTGTTCAAGCATATCCTCAGATATGTCAATGATCAAAACCCAGAGGCTGAAAGTGTAATCACTAAGATTGCTTTTGAACCAATCAAGCAACAACTCAAGAGAGATTTGCAGAAGTATGAACAGATACGAGAACGCAACTCCGCAAACGCTCGTAAGCGATGGGATGCGACCGCATCCGACCGCATACCAAACGATGCCAAAAATGCCGATAATGTAAATGATAATGTAAATGATAATGATAATGTAAGAAAGAAATTTGTTCCTCCTACGAAGGAAGAAATCAATTCAGAGTTTCCCGGTTTTGATGCTGAACGCTTTATTGACTTTTATTCCTCAAAGGGATGGATGGTTGGCAAGAACAAGATGAAGGATTGGAAAGCGAGTGTGAGAACTTGGCTTCGTTCTTCCGACCAAAAAACCGAACTTGCTGCACCAAAATACAAAAAAGCCACACTATGAGTCCAAGTGAATACATTCTCGCCTCGGCAATGTTTGATGAAACCACACGAGTCAAACTCCTTGCCGTCAATTCAAAATGGTTTGAGTCACCGATAGACAAAGCCATTGCTAAGGTTCAAGAACTCTACCTCGCTGGTAAGCCTTTGAACAATCACAACATCTTGATTGAACTCAAGGAGACAATGGACTTCAGACGCTTGGTGATGATTCAAGGAATGGCAACTGAGTATTCTCAGGTTGATGCTTACCTAAAACAACTCGCCAAGAAATACGAACACGAGCGACTCGTTGCAGGACTTGCACAAATAGATACCAAAGGAGACATCGTTTCTCAATTGACTACCTTAATCTCAACCGCAACGATTCAGATGGATAGAGAGCCTATCACCTCACGCAAGGCAATCAACAAGGCTTGTGATGACATCTGTGAGGCTTTCCAAAGACAAGATCAAACCAACGGAATGATCACGGGTTGGAGATACCTTGACAAATACTTGGGAGGTTGGAACAGAGGAGACCTTATCATCTGTGCAGGAAGACCGGGAATGGGTAAGTCAGCCATCGCAATGACTTGGGCTTTGTTGGCGGCCGAGAGATACAAGGTTCTTTTTCTTTCATTAGAGATGTCTGTTGATCAACTTGCACGAAGAATCCTAACCCACGAAACCCATATTGAGAACTACAAAATCAGAAGCAACTCTCTTTCTCAAGGTCATATTGATAGGATAGTTGAATACACCATCGCTGACAACCCGGTTCTGTGGTTAGATGATGACACCTCCATCCGAATAGACAAACTGCTTGGCAAACTCAAAATCCACCAGCAGAAGAACGGGCTTGATATTGTTGTCATCGACTACATCCAATTAATGAAAGGAACAAAAGCAAACCGCCAAGAGGAAGTTGCTGAGATTTCTCGCAACCTCAAACTCATTGCAAAGGAGTTGGGCATCTGTATCATTGCCCTCTCGCAACTTTCAAGAGCCGTAGAGCAACGCTCAGACCATAGACCAATGCTTTCAGACCTTCGGGAGTCAGGAGCGATTGAGCAAGACGCTGATGCAATTCTTTTCCCTTACCGACCTTGTTACTACCAAGATGACAAACCAGCAACAGAAGACGCTGAGTTAATGATTGCCAAAAACCGACACGGAGAATGTGTGACCATAGATGTCAAGTTTACGGGGTCACTAACCAAATTCACAGAATGAAAGACCTATACAAAGAAAACACCGAACTCAAAATCCAGAACACTCGCCTTCTGAAGAAATGCCAAACGCTCTGGTCTAACCTTGCCAACGCAAGACAATCAATCAAGGAATACAAAATTCTCTTGCAAGATTTAGAGAACCCGATTGACCGTAATGCACCACTTGAGGAAATAGCAAAAGCCGTTTCTCAAGCCTCCGGTGTTCCCATATCTGATATGAGGTCACCAAACCGAGAGCGTCACAATGTCATTGCAAGACAAGTGTTCTTCTACATCGGAAGACGGGCAGGATTCTCTTGGTTGCAGTTGGGTCAGTTTATGCTTCGTGACCATTCAACCGCCATTCACGGATACCGCCAAATACAAGACCTTATCTCATTACCTAAATCAAATTTCGTTGAAGTCCAAACCTACATACACGCCAGGGAAATCTTGGCTGCTCGTGATGCGGAAAGGTATCAATCAATCTGACATCTGTTGTGCTACAGAAGCCCAAGTCAAATTTTATCGCAAGAAGTACGAGAAAGATGGATGGGAGTTTTACGAGTTGAGAACTTGTGGAAAATAAACAACAAAATTGAACAAACTTTGAAATATCACAAAAGAGGAAATCATATCGGAGTTGACTCGTGAAGAATGGGTGAGAGGCTTCTGCATCAAAGTCGGCAAAGACCTTGCATCTGACCTCTATCAAGAACTCTTTCTTATCCTTTGCGAGAAGTCCGAATCTTGGATTGTTGAGAAGTACGAGTCAGGCTATTGGGCTGGGTTTGTGTCTCGCATCATCTTAAATCAATTCTACGGCAAACGGACTTCCTTTGAAAAGAACTTCATTAGACCTATCGGGATGGAGGACACAAGCCAAGTAGAAATTGAGTGCGAAGATGAACCATACACCGAACATCATCAAGAGGCCATTGATGCCGTCCTTGAGAAGTGCGATTGGTACGAGTCACGAATCTGGGAACTCTGGTCAAAAGGCGATGACAACATTAGACCTCGGTCAGCAAGAGCAATTGCACGAGTCACCGACATCAGCCGTCAAGAAATCCTCCGAGTGGTCAACGAACTAAAAATAAAAATCAACGATGAATACCTTATTAGAAATAATCGGAGTCAGTTGTCTCTCAATCATATTTGTCTCCGAGATAGGTTGGAAGGCGAAGATTAAACCTTTCACCTGCGAACTATGTATGGCGTGGTGGATGGGGCTTCTGCTCTTTCTTCCGCTTTATGGGTGGAGTGGCATTCCCTTTGCTGCTCTCTCTGGGTGGCTATCAACGACCATTAATAGATACTTATAACCTACAATTGAGCCATAAATGAAACATTATAGCCCAAAAACAGACATCAAGTGGGTAGCATTCCTACTCGTTACTCAAACCCTTTATTCTTTCTTTATATGACCCAAGAAGACATTCAATTCATCCTTGACATTCGCCATCTGTTCACTCAATGGAAGCAGTCAGGCTTTTTCCGCACCACTCCCGAACAAGGAGTCCGACTTAGAACCATCTACCAGAGCGAAATGGGCAGACCGATGCCAACCTGCTCTACTTGCTTTGTAGATGCTTTTTACTCTTTGATCATTAGAGCAGAAGCATTGTCAACCCCAACCCCTGAACCAACTCCCGAAATTGAAGCAGCACAGATAGCAGATGATGAACAACCTACGAAGCGTAGACGAACTCGCAAGTGAGGAATGGTTCTTTGCAAAACCTTGGTTGGTAGTTGGTACTGGTCAGAGTTTGGAGAATTGGAAACCTACCGATGAGTACAACATCTGGACAATCAACGCTGCTATTGATGTGACTAAATATGCAGACATCGCAGCACTGCACGATCCTATCATCTACCAAACCCCAACCAAGTTCATAAAGTCACCTATCAACGCTCGTTACATTTTGACCCGTACTTGTTCAACACCCATAACAAGCAACACTATCTTTGTGCAATTCGCTATTGACCCAAACAAAGGACTACCTCAGCACAATACCCACAACTCGTCTGGGTTTGCGTTTTCTTTTCTATGCCCAAGAGTAAAGACAATCTACACTCTCGGCATTGACGGAGGCAGAGGTACTTTCAAGGGACTCAAGGAATCCTACCAGCACAACGAACGAGCCGAGGATTTCAACGCTCACAACCAAGCGATGAGCAACTATGTCAAACAACACGGAACAGAGATAATTCGCTTATGAAGAATCACACCAAGGTATATCTGAAAGAAATGAACTACCACGAAACCGACTTCATCCCTTGTGAGATGTGCGGTCAAAAAGCGGTGGATATTCATCACATAGATGCAAGAGGAATGGGAGGTTCAAAAGAAAAGGATGTAATTGAAAACCTGATGGGGCTTTGCCGGTCTTGTCATATCAGATACGGAGACAAGAAAGAAGAGAAAGCAATGCTCCGTGTCACCCACCTTGTAAAACTAAGCCAAAGAAAATGCAAATAGTAAAACTGAAAGACATCAAACCCAACCCCAATAACCCTCGCATCATTAAGGATGAGAAGTTTCAGAAGTTGGTAGCATCAATCAAGGAGTTTCCTCAGATGCTTGAGATTCGCCCCGTAGTCGTCAACAAGGATATGATTGTCCTTGGTGGTAATATGCGACTTAAAGCCCTGAAAGAAGCCGGACTGACGGAAGTTCCTTGCATTATTGCAGATGAACTCACCGAGGACCAGCAGCGTCAATTCATTATCAAAGACAATGTCGGTTACGGAGAATGGGATTGGGAGATGTTAGCAAATGAATGGGACGCCAATGAACTAACGGAATGGGGCATTGAAGTTTGGCAACCACCAGTTGATGCCGATTATAGCATATTGGATGATCTTGATGTTGATTCCGTATTAGATGATATGGAAGGTAGTGTAAAAAAAGCCATACAGATTGAATTTGATATTGAGCATTATCCAGAAGCACAAGAATTAATTAAGTTTTGGAGAGAACGAGAGGCATACATAGGAGGTATGATTTTAGAATACTTGAGGGAGGAAAAAAATAAGTTATGAAATGTCTCGTAGCCATACCTTCAAAATCCAGATCAAAAAATATTGAACGCTATGTTTTGCCATTTGTCAATAAATTAGGTTTAGATTATAAAATTTTTATAGAGCCACAGGATTATGAATCCTATAAGGCGTATAGTAATATTATAATTCTTCCGGAGAACAACAAAGGCTTAGGCTATTCAACAATGCATATTAAGAAATATGCCGAAGAGAATGGCTATGATTTAATTTTTAAGAATGATGACGATGTCAAAAGTATTGGACAGATAGAGAATGACATAGATAAAATTTTGTCAGCCTTCCAATTAAAAAAAATCGGAGCAGTAGTTTTTCCATATAGTTTTGAATTTTATTCAAAAACGGAAAAGTTGTTTACCAGAATAAACAAGAGAGTTCAAACATCATATATCATACGAACAGACATTTTTGAGCCGAGAGAAGATGTAAGTACATTTGAAGATTTCTACGAATATCTGATTTTAAGAAAAAAAGGTTATGATACTTTGTTTTGTTCCAGACATTTAATTGAATGCGCCCCGGTCGGAGGAGGACAAGGTGGATTGCAGTTGTTTGACAGATCAGAAATGGCTTTAAAGGAAATACAAATCTTCAAAAGTATTGATCCGACAATAGCAGTAATATCTAAGCCGGATAAACCTTGGAAGTACGAACCAAAATTTACAGACAAAAAATACAAAAGCAAATCTCTATGAAACGAATAGATTTAATACCAGTTGAGCATCAAATCAAAATCGGTGACAACTGCCCATATATAGAACCAAACATTACAGAAGATTGCATTTTTTATGCTGATGGAGAACCGATTGGATTCTATATAACGAAAATGAACGAAAAGGCTTGTAAACTTGCTGATTTAGCGAACAAAGAGTTCAATAGCAACAATGTTCCAAAATCTATGATGAACAGAAGTAGTTCAGTGAAAAAATTTTATGAAGGCGGTATGGAGGCAATGAAAGAAGGAGTACAACAATTTTCAACAATTATTGGGTCAGTTCCTCCAAGACCTCATATGAGAAGACCATACCCATCCGTTAGCAGCGTACATCAAGTAAAATCTGCAAGAACCTTTATTAAGGCTATGCTTGGTTTGGCTTTGGAGTCTGAAAAAATTATTCAAGAAATATTGCCGGAACAATATAAAACTCAATTAAAATTATTTGAACAAGTCCCAAAGCAATGGAGATTTGCAAATATGTTTACTTCATCAATTAGTAATTATAACATACCAGCAGCGTTTCACCGAGATACGGGCAACATAAAAGGGGCTGTCAATGTAATTATATGCAAGAAAAGCAATGCAAAAGGAGGAGACTTGCATATTCCAGATTATAATGCAACTATTGGTCAACAAGACAACTCTATGTTAGTTTATCCGGCTTGGAGAAATGTACACGGAGTAACTCCAATTTTACCGACACACGAAGGAGGTTATCGGAATTCACTTGTTTTTTACCCGTTAGCAGCCTTTATAGAAAAATAATTTTTGATTTTCAAAAAGTTTTTTTCATCTTCGTTGTATGAATAACCTATCAAAACTTACAAACTGGGAACGCCAAAAGGCAATTTACATTCTTCACAAGGCAGAACAATTCGGCTTAGCAACAACCGAACACACACAACTTGGAGTCAATCCACATTCGGGCAATACTTGGGTCTGGGATGAAGATTGGTTGGTTTGTTTGTATATGCCAATCAACTGCGAATTGCAAACCTCAGACATTTGGGTATGCTGGACAAACCCGGAAAGCGGAGAAGAACACGAATTGCCACTTTCAGAATTTGATAACATCATTGAGATGAACAAATGGGTTCGAGAATTGGAAGAATCTATCTACGATTAAAAAGAAAAAACAACGAGAATGGCAAACGAACAGAACCTCAAACCAATTCAGAAAGGGCAAGTGCTAAATCCCAACGGCAGACCCAAGAAGATTGAGACCATCCTCAAGGATGTGTTCCTTGCCGAATACAACACAAAACTAACAAATAGTCAAGCCCAAGACATCATCAAGGGACTTCTTACCAAGAGCAGAAGCGAACTGATTGACCTTGCCAAAAATGATGACCTCCCTTTCTGGATTTCTATGATTGCCAAAAAAGCGACAAGGGATTACGAGAGAGGGAGCATACATTTGGTGGAACTTTTGTTTGACCGGGTATATGGTAAGCCCAAGGAAACGATTGATCAAACGATTGAAGCCAAGACATTCAATGTGACGCTCAATCTCAAAAACGACAAATAAAACAATGTGAAACAAAACCCTTCATTTTACATATGTAGATAAGTGATGTATTTTAGAAAACTATGGAAAAACTATATTTTGGAAACGGATGGGAAGACCAGTATGGGATGAACATCAGCATCAACATCAAAGCAGTACAAGAGGCTTTGGAATCAGGACAACTTGAAATGAACTCTTATGGAGATATCAAACTGAGAGTCGGCAAACGCCAAGCACCTCACGAGAAATCCAAAGCGACTCACTTTATTTGTAACCAGAAACCCAAAGACCCTCTATTTTGAAGATACTTGTCCTACTTGACGGAAGCAATGGTGTAGCCTATCATAGGTTGTTTGTTCCGTTTGCTCGGTTGCAGCAAGACCACGATGTGACAGTTGATGTGAGCCAAAACCGAGCCGAGTGGGGCGATTTGAAATACACCGACTATGATTGTGTTATCTTCAATCGGTGGCTTGGGGATTTGCAGTACAACATCCTTGAACTACTTGCCAAGAACAAAGTTCCCTACATCATTGACATTGATGACTACTGGGTGATTCCAAGACACAACCCGGTCTACAAGGTCTACCGCCAAAAGATAAAGAACTGCATCAAAGATGCTATCTACTACGCTGATGCGGTAATGACCACCACACCACAATTGGCAAAAGTCATATCAGAACTCAACTCCAACATTACCATTGTCAAGAACTGCCTTGATTATTCCCACGAGCAATGGCAGAAGAAGACCGAACATCCTTTGACAATCGGTTGGGTTGGTGGTATCTCTCACGAGGAAGACATCAAACTCCTTGACGGACAGATTGCCCCTATCTGCGAGAAGTACAATGTCAGATTTTTAATGGGAGGTCATCACGAGAACGAGCCTATCTGGGCAAGAATGGAAAAAGCGGTGACGGGTAAAACAAGAAAAGAGCGACCTGATTGGTTTGTCACTCGTACGGGAACTTCTCCTATCAAGTATGGAGAGATGTATTCCGAGATAGACATTTGCCTTGCACCCTTAACCCACGACAAATTCAATCGCTACAAATCCGAGTTGAAAATCGTTGAGGCTGCTGCTTACAACCTTCCTATTCTCGTGTCATCTGTTGAGCCTTACACCAACCACAAATCCAATATGGGAGTTTTTCAGGTTCACAACAATGATTGGGTGACTCCTCTTAAGAGATTAATCAAAAGCAAGAAGTGGGAGAAGGTCGGAGAGATCAACCGAGCCTACTGCGATGAGCATCACAATCTCAAGGCAGAGAACGCTATCCGAATGGCTTTGCTGAAGTCAGTATGCAAATAAACTATGAGCGACCATATCTGACCTCCTACCAACGAGCCATCTTGGACTCGCCTTCTCGCTATACCATAACCGCAGCAAGTACCAAAACGGGAAAGACTGCATCTCATATCATTTGGTTGTTTGAGCAGTCCTTGACCTTAAAACAAAACCAATCCGTCTGGTGGGTTGCTCCCGTTTACCAACAAGCGGAGATAGCATTCCGAAGGATGAAGACCCAAGTCAGCGACCCTCACTTCTTCCAAGCCAACGAATCAAAACTTGTCCTCACTACCCCAATGGGTTCAAGAATAGAGTTTAAGTCAGCAGAGAAAGCAGACAACCTCTACGGAGATGATGTGTTTGCTGCGGTGTTTGATGAAGCCTCACGAGCAAGAGAGGAGGCTTGGTATGCTCTCCGTTCTACCCTAACCGCAACCCAAGGAAAATGCAAACTGATTGGGAATGTCAAAGGCAAGAAGAACTGGTTCTACAAACTCGGTGAACGAGCAAGGCAAGGAGAACCTGACTACACCTTTTTCAAAATCACCGCATACGATGCAGCCAAGGAAGGCATCCTCACAGAGCAAGAGATTGAACAAGCAAAACGAGACCTCCCGGAATATGTGTTCAAGGAACTCTATTTGGCTGAACCTGCCGATGATCAAAGCAACCCATTTGGCATAGAGAACATCAGAGCGTGTTTCTCGCCCATTTTAAGCGGTTCTGTTGCGTCTTATGGGATTGACCTTGCCAAGTACTCGGATTGGACTGTGATAGTCGGTCTAAACGCAAATAAAGAGGTTGTTCATTTTGAGCGATTTCAAAAGGATTGGGCATCAACTGCTGAGCATATTGCACGACTCGTTCAAGGGACTCCGTGCTTCATTGACTCAACCGGAGTCGGTGACCCCGTAGTGGAGCAGTTGCAGAGGAGATGTCCTCGGATGCAAGGTTTCAAATTCACCGCACAGAGCAAACAACAACTGATTGAAGGGTTGGTGATGGCAGTACAAGGCCAGGAGATAAGATTCCCCGAAGACCCGATTGGGTACGAGATGGAGAACTTTGAATTTGAATACACCAGAACCGGAGTCAGATATTCAGCACCCGCTGGTCTGCACGATGACTGCGTTTGTGCTTTGGCCTTATCTTTGGACTGCTCTCACAAAAACAAAAAAGGAACATTTTTCTTCGTATGAAACTAACTATATCCCAAATACAAGAACTCGCCACTCTGAAAGACCTCAACCCGATTGAGCAGATGGCACACGAGGTGTCTATTTGTCTGAACATCCCCTTCTCAGATGTGGAAATCTGGACAATGGACAAACTCAAAGAGGAACACAAAAAACTCAACCTTGATCAACTACCTGATAAGCGGATTGGATACAAGTTCAAACACAAAGGCAGAAGATTTCGTTTGATCAGAAACGCCAAAGAGATGTCTGCTCACCACTTCATTGAACTGCAAGAGGTGGTCAAAGGAGATATGGTAGAAAGCCTTCATCAAATTATCGCTCTTTTGTCATATCGGGTTGATTGGTTAGGTAGGAAGATTGAGGATGACTACCAATGGAAGGTAGACAACTTCAAGGACTTGGAGGCAGAGCAATTCTATGGCTATGCGGTTTTTTTTTCTCAACTCTTTCCGAGATTATTAACAATTATCCTAACCTATTTGAAGGAGGAGAACAAGGAGATGAGGCAGATGTTTTCGGGTGGCTCTCCATTGTAGACCGACTTGCTGGAGGCAGAAGAGCGGAGTGGGATGCGATTCTTGAAATGAAACTGGTTGAGTTCTTGAATACTCTATCTTTCCACCGCACTATATCAAAGGAAAGAAACAAGCGATTAGAACAAGCAGCCAACAAGGGATTTGAATCCTATGTCTGTGCTTGTCTCAATGAGATGCTCTGATTTGGGACACTTTCAGCCTTTTGCTATTTTTAGGTGATGGCACTATCAGTCAAACATCAGCCAACCGGGACAACCTATCTTCCTGCATACAATGACAATATCTTTATTGTGACAGAAAGTGATTCCGGTGTCTATGGCAACTACAACTTCAAGTTCATTTGCGATGTCAAGGACGGAAGCGGAAACCTAATCTCTCGCCTCCGCACTCCAATCTACTACGGCTCAACCAACAAGGGAGTGTTCAACATCTCTCGTCTATTGGAGAACTATGTAACGAACGATTGGAACTACAACGATTCAGTAGCAAGTGGATGTACCAACTCTGTGTTTGGCTATCAGGCTTCCTTTGGCTATGAGTATTCTACTGGGGCAACTTCTGCCATCGTTCAAACAACGGGAGTCAGCACAACAACGGGAGTCACCATTTGGAATGCTGCTCTTGATCCTTTGACATTCTTGTCCTATGATGAGGATAACTATTGGATGTCAACCTCGGCTTCGGGAACTGCTTCTTTTCTAACCAACAACCAATCAAAAAAACTACCTATTGATGCAAAGGCTTGGCTCTATTTTTTACACGGCTCTAATGTCGCTTCTGTGGATGTTGCTTTTAGTCCTTCGGGAACTGCTTCTATTTCTGTCCCAAGTGGCACTCTCGGTCGTGTACCTATTGGAAGCAATATTCCGGGCGGTATACCAGTTGGAACAACTTCTTTCACTTGTACTCCGAAGAACTCTGGTGGCTCTCAAGTGGGCAAAGCGTACACTATCACGATAGATGACCGATGCTCAAAGTATCCAACAACTGACCTCTATTTCTTGAACCGATTGGGAGGAGTTGACACGATGCGATTTGATATGATCAAGAGAACCAATTTTGATATTGAGCGAAAAACCTACAAAGCGAATCCATTCACCTTGAACAATTCTGCCGTGACTTTTACCTATGACACGGCTGCTCATTCCAACTCCGACTTCTTCACCCAATCAACCGAGAGAATCACTCTCAATTCTAATCTCTTGACAGAGGCAGAAGCCGAATGGCTGAAAGAGTTGCTAATGTCTCCACGAGTATGGATGTATGACGGCACTTTGAAAGCGGTCAACATTCTGACTTCCCAATACGAGCAGAAAACCCACATCAACGACAAGGCATTCAATTTGACCTTGGAAGTGACCACCTCAATCCCTGACAAATCTCAGCGTCTATGATTGAACTCTTAGTATCTCGCCCACAAAGCGAATACACAATTGTACTCGCATCATTTGAGTCAAGAGTTCCTGCTGATGGTGGGTACTTGGAGACAGATTGCTTGAGTGATAGATTGCTCACGCTTGATGATTCAGGCTATGTAAACGAAAAGGTTGATTTGAGTGGTGACTTTGATATGTTGGTCACTCGCTCTATTGCTGAAATCAGAGAGCCACAAACTCGCCAAGGAGATTGGTCAAAGACCATCATCATCCCCGGAACTAAAAAGAACAACGAACTCTTCGGTCATATCTTTGAGGTATCTCAAACCATTACGGGAAGCGGTCAATTTGGAACTGACTTCAACCCCAACTTGAAGGCTGAATGTGTCGTTCTTCTTGATGGATTGGAGCAGTTGAAAGGATTCCTGAGAGTCATCCAAATCAATGTCACGGATTCTGATTTGATTGAGTACGAATGTGCCATCTTTGGAACAACCTCCAACTTCTACTCTGAGATAGAGAACAAGCAACTCAACGAACTTGATTTCTCAACCTACAACCACACTCTGAACATCGCTAATGTGATGGCGAGTTGGGACACTTACATCTACAAGGACGGAGCAACGGCTTCTTTTGACTATGGCGATGGCTATGTCTATCCCATAACCTATCCTCCTTTGGGTGGCTCTGTTGAGGTGGTTTCTGATGAGGACAACTTCCCTGCTCTTTATGCCAAGAGCGTCATTGATAAGATTTTCTCCGATGTTGGCTATTCCTACACCAACGATTCATTCTTTAACACAGACCGATTCAAACGGCTCATCATTCCTTGGACAAACCAAGGCTTAGAGATTGATGAATCAACGGCAGCCAACTATCTGTTCAAAGCCCAACAGAATGCAGGTGTAACGGGAACAACCTATGCTCAAGGTGACCAACTTCTGTTCACTAACGAGATAAGCGACCCAGGCAACGATTACGCAACGGGGACTTCTACATATACAGTTGACAGAGGTGGCTCATACGCCTTCTATCACAAATTTGTTGGAGAGGTAGACATCACCGCTCCAGGCTCTTGGGTGGCTTGTGATGTTGGGGTTGGAGTTTATGTCAACGGAGTTCTGAAGAGTACCATCTCTTTTATGAACTCAGGCAATCCGAGTCCCACGATATTCAGCTTTGATGACATTCGTTCTGCTACGATTGATGTCAAGTCGGGAGATACCGTTACGCTGAAACTTGAATCTGTGGTTGGAATAGAGACCGGGACATACAACACCTATCCTTCCTACCTGACCAATGCTGATTTTGATTTGACGAGTACCGATGACTCTCAATTCTACAACGGCTTCTATTCAAGAGCATTTGCTCACGGGTCTTCTGTTGACTTTACTCAGTTCTTTGGCAAACAAAAGCAGAGTGAGTTGTTCTTGGGCTTGTGCAACCTTTTCAACCTTTATATTGAGGAGGACTATCTGTCAAGCAAAACTCTTCGCATTGTTCCAAGAGATGAGTTCTACAACGGAAACAATCTAAACTGGTCAGCCAAACTTGACTATTCTCAGCCATATTCCATTATCCCAATGGGAGAGGTTGTTGGCAATCCCTATATCTTCTCCTACAAACAAGCAGGTGATGTTGAGAACATCCGATATCAAGACCTTACTGGTGGGGTTTATGGTGACCGCTTGATTCGCATTGCCAATGATTTTGTCAAGGAGGAAAAGCGAATTGAGATTCCTTTTGTCCCAACTCAACTCTATTCTCAGAATGGCAGATACTATTCTTGGATAGAATACGAATCCAACAAGGCTTCTGAACTCCGTTTGCTTTACTACGGAGGATTGGTTGGATGCTCTGTTTATTACACAAGAGACCAAGGTGAATCTTTGACTCAATACGCCAAGTATGTCTACCCATCAACCTTGCACATTGACTCGGTTTCCAATATGCAGTTTGACTTGTCATTTGGAATGCCATTTGAGGTCAATCTTCCTGCTGGGATAGAATACACGAACCAGAATGTTGGGAATATCTATTGGTACAGAACAATCACCGAAATAGCCGACAAGAACTCCAAAGTGTTCAGAGGTTATTTCAGAGTGACTCCAAAAGATTGGGCAACTCTGAGATTCAACGACAACTATTTCTTTGAAGGTCAGTATTGGAAACTGCTTCGGGTCAACGACTACAACCCTCTATCCGATGGATTGGTGGAATGTGAGTTCCTTTTGTCCAAATATATTGAACCCGTTGAAGCGGTCAAAAAAGGCGTAGGAACGAACTCTTCTGACACTTATGACAACAAGTACCCGATTGTCACTCAAAAGCCCATACAAAGCACGGGAGGAGTCGTTATAGGAGGAGGCAACGATACAGATGAGCAAGTCATAGTAGTAGGAACGGACAACAATGTAAACGGAGAGAGGAATGTGGTTCTTGCTTCAAATGCAACTTATGTAGCACCGGGGCTTGACAATGTGGTTGTGATAAACTCAGAAGGGCTAACGCCAACCGAGAGCAACACGATGTACTATGGAAACTACAAGATGTACAAGAACTGGCTCTCTGCTGGAAAGGTCATAACCATAACTGACTCAGATTCTCCCTACTCTGCTACGGCTGATGATTATATGATCATCTGCGACACGGCTCTTGGGGCTATCTCTGTTGTACTTCCTGACCCAACTGGGCTATCTGGCAAACATTTTGTCATCAAGAAAGTCAGCCCGTCTAACCAAGTGGACATCACCGCAGGAGATGGGTCAATCAACTTGGATGGCTCAACTACACACTCAAACAACGCCAACAACGGATTTGACTGGTTCATCTGTGACGGCACTTCTTACTGGTTAATAAGCGAAGGACACTAATGGCAACAATACAAACGGCAGTAGACATTGACATCAAGGTTGATGGAACGCAAACTGTACAACAAGCAGCAAATGCTTATGAAGATTTGGGAGATGCGGTAGCACAAACCCAACTCCGGGCTGAAGAATTAGCACATCAATTCGGTATCAATGATGCTCGTACTCAAGAAGCAATTAAGGTTGCTGCGAAGTACAAGCAAGAGATGGAAGAACTTGACTTTGCTATTGAAGGAGCAAGGGGAGGAATGAATACTATCTCCGGTGCTGCTCAAGGTGTCTTGGGTGGATTTGAGGCTGCTGCTGGTGCTGCTGCTTTGATGGGAGTTGAGTCAGAACAACTTGAAGCGACATTGGTTCAACTACAAGGAGCAATGGCGTTGTCTCAAGGCATTAGAGATTTCAGAGAGTTTCTACCTGCAATCAGACAAACGGCAAGCATGATAAGAAACCAACTTGTCACGGCTTTTTCTACTTTAAGAGGTGCGATTGCTGCGACTGGTATTGGTTTGCTTGTTGTTGGTGTTGGGGTATTGATTCAAAAAATGAGAAGTTTGAAAGAGGCTACTCAAGAAGCATCAGACGCTCAGAAAGAATACAACGACAGATTGCGTGACTTACAAGCGGAACGAATAGCGTTGACAAAAGGTGAATTGGAGGCTTTGAAAGTTCAAAAACAAGCAGCGGAAGCAGAAAAGAAACGCAATGATGATTTTATTGAGCAATCAAAGGTTCGTGAGAAAGCAATAGCAGATTCTAAAAAACTTGGCATTGATTTAACAGATTCTAACGATGAGCAAAGAAGAAAAAATATTGAGAGTATGAAGTTGAGGAATTACGAGTTAGAAAATGAAATAATCAAGTTCAATGCTCGTATAAAGGCAATTCAAGACCAAGAGGCTGCTCAAAGACAAGCAGAAAGAGATAAACAAGCGGATGCTTCGGCTAAAAGTGCAGAAGAATCGTTTGAAGCATATTTGGAGAGATTAAATAGAATAATCAAATATCAAGATGCTGTTGCTTTTGACAAGATGCTTCGCTCAATGGGTCAAGGCTTGGATGATATGAGCAAATCTGCCGAAGATACAGCCAAGTCGCTTGAGCATCTTGCTAATGTACAAATTGAGATGCCCAAAAAAGCCGAAATTCAAATGGCTACCTATGACAAGGTCAGGGCTTATCTTTATCAGAACCAAGAAGATATTGACGCTCTTGGAGGTGCTATTTCTGGGATGTTTGGAACACTTGGAGAAAACAACAAAGCCTTTGCCTTGGCTCAAGTGGCAACCGATACGGCAAGAGCCTTGTCAGGTGCATTGGCAAACGCTAACTCATCAACTCCCGACAACATCGCAACGGGTGGTCTTGCTGGTATCGCCAAATACATCACTTTGGCAACCACGATTCTCGGGAATGCAAAACGAGCAAGAGACATCATCAAAGGAGGAGAAGGGGCAACCATTTCTCAAATCAACCCATCTATTGCAAGTGTTCAAGCACCAAGAACATTCCAAGCATCTACATTAGGACAAGATTTCTCTGGTGGGACTAAGGTCTATGTAACCGAAGGAGACATCACCAAAACTCAAAGAAGAGTTCAGAACAACCAAAGGGTTTCCGTAATAGGAGGCTAAAACACAAAAATTGCTAATTAAAAGAAATGGAACTTCCAATTTACAAACTAATCATCAACCCAGAGGATGAAACCGGGGTTGAGTTTGTTTCGCTTGTGACCAAACCAGCCATTGAGCGTGACTTCCAATACTTCAATGATCAATTCGTTGACCCTCGCCCAGGAGAAAGCAAAGATGACTTTGTTGCTCGTTGCATTCCCATCATAATGAACGAAGGCAAAGACAATGAAGAGGCAGTTGCTATCTGCTATTCAATGTACGACCAAGCCTTCAAGTTTGAGTCCTACAACGACTACCCAAAGGCAGCAGGACAAAACGCTGCAAGAGG
>Ga0208160_1000569_pt1 | contig 17057 bp, 38 predicted proteins | sample CB_VirMetaG_FD_184536 | JGI IMG/M metagenome (GOLD analysis project Ga0208160, IMG submission 184536) | Freshwater to marine saline gradient viral communities from Chesapeake Bay - CB_1504_1 Viral MetaG (SPAdes) (version 4) | ecosystem: Environmental > Aquatic > Marine > Coastal | place: USA... | reverse complement strand
ATGCGAATTTAGCAAAAGTCTAAGTCACAATCAACGTGCCGAACAAATTAGGGCTGATCTTACCCCATGCCCTAATATGTGTTTTAACGGTAGTGTTTACCATTACCCTGATCCTGAACGTGCTTTGCACGTTTTTGTTGATTGCGAATTCTGCAAAGGTAAAGGAGTGGTGACAACAAAAGAAGCAATTGCAATTGAAAAATTATTGTAAAGGTTTGTTTTATTGTATCTTTTATTGTATCTTTGTAAGGAACTAAAAAACAACTCTAATGGAAAATGAAGCTTTCATCAACAAATTTTTTCCACCTTTTAGCGACCAGCGTCGCAAGTTAAGGGAGGAGTGGAACTTGCAAGATGAACTTAGTTGGGATATATTTCTTCTGCATAGTGCTATTGCACAAAGCAGGATAACAAACAATGTTATCAATTTAGATAATGTTGGGACACAAATTGATGATCTTACCATTGAGGGGAATTTTAATATGTGAAATTAATTCCCTTATCATTAGGATAAGGAAAATAAAAGATATATCTTTACATCAAACTAAAAAACAAAAATAATGAGCGTTAATCACAAATGTATTGTAGTTGCTCCAAAAGAAACTGCAATGACTATCTACCCTGAAATTATTGCTAAGTTGAATGCTTGGCAGCGCACTAAATTGGAAGAAGAAGTGAATCGTTCCAATTTTTTAAATCCCATGCACTTCCTTTTAAGTGGGGATAACAGGAGTAAGTGGTCTAATGGAATGAACAAAATCTGTTCCACAGATTTTAAATCATTCTATTTTATTTTCAGTATTGGCGGTAACGGAAACGATGTAAATGTTTTCACCACAAGTGTAAATGATCAAAATTATCTTGCAGAAGGTGAAAAAATTGTATTTCATTTTCCTCCTACTGATAATGGGTTAATTGCACGAGATATTGTGTGTGATGTACTGATCAATTATGGTCGTACTTTTGTGTATGAAATTGATGAAGATCAATATCGAGAACTATAAAAAAAAAATCAATAATAATATACAAAAAAATCCTTTATCACTTGTTTGGTAAGGGATTTTTTTGTATATTTGAGTTATTAATTAATTAAATCTATAAAAAATGAACGTTTTAACTATAAATCCCCAGAATTGTTCAGCAGAAGAATACCAAGAATTAATTGGCTATCTGGAAGCTAATTGTTGGAATTATTCTGCTGAGGATGTCAAAACCGAACCAAGTTTAAATTTCATTGAACAAAGGGTTTTGGACATAATTATTATTTGTTCAGAACAAGCATATTTCTATCAAGAAATTGTGGAACATATAGCTGAGGAGTTGAATTTTTTCAATTTTGTTGTAGAACAAAATATTAACTCCCTTGTTGAGAAAGGATACATTAAGATAGAGGAATATTCTGATTACTCTATCGGGAAAATTAAACAAATTTCTGTTTTAGATTAATAAAAAAATATGAAAAATATGGAAAAAGATGATTTTCATTTGTATCCCGGCCAAGGCTCTATTTTAAAGTCAGCCATACTTGACTTCTAGGACTGTAAAAGTTTTCAACAAAAAAAAATAACACTACTAATGTTTGGTAGTGTTATTTTTTTTTGTTATCTTTGTAAGGAACTAAAAAAAATAACACTATGAATAACTTTACAAGTTTGTGGATTAATTTAACAAGGGCTTATGAAATTGCCCTACTTGGCAACTTTTCTTTATCAATTGTATTTGATAGGGAATATCCTCAAGGGTTTGAGGATTATGAAAATATTAAAACCTTTTTCAAAGGTATTAATTTTACTGGTAAGGGTGATCTTACCGTAGAAATCTGTAAACCTGATTACATATCTTCAAGAAGTTATGAAACACTTGAAGATATTACGCATAGGGTAGATCGGGCAAAAGAACACTTCCTACCCACCGATTATGGTAGCGAAGCTTGTAATACTTTGCTAAAAGTAGCCATTGAGAGATTAAACCTATCTCTCAATAAAATTCAAAAAATCGAAGAAGTAGCTGGTGTTATTGCTCAACTCGGTGCTTCTAAGGTTATAAAAGTGGAACATTTGGCTGAAGCCATCCAGTACTTTACCCACAATGAAAATTCATTTTTCAATGCCGAAAATGAAACACTATGTTTTGGCAATGGGATTAGTATTTCTAATAAAGAGCTAGACCCTGAAGATGTTAAAAATGCAATTAATTATCTGACAAAGTTATATTTTAATTAACAATGGAAGAAATAGAAAAACTTATAGCTCAAATGGAAGGCTATAATTTAAAGTACATGGACAAAGGTGAAATAGCACTGGCAATATCCAGTGATACTTTTAAATTAATAAAATTAATGAACCAACAAATAAAAGAATTAAATAATAAAATTGATTTGTTGGACATAAAAGAAAAATAAATATGTGGAAAAATATTGAAGAATTAAACGCCATTAATACAAAGAACCTATTGCTTTATTATAAAGCTGAAAGAAATAGGTTCTATAGTGCATTTGCACATTATAGGTGTGACTGTGGCTGCGGTGATTTTTATTGGGATATGTACCCCCATTATGAATGGGCTGAATCAGAATATTTTAAATATAAATCATATCTTAACCTAATAAAGTCAGAGCTAAATCAGCGCGAAAACATAGAAAAAAAATAACAAGAAAACCCAATTGAATTGAAAAATTTAGTGGGGTTTTCTTGTTTTATGAAATTTTATATTTATATTTGCAACAATATAGAAAGCATCCACTCATAAAAAGAATAATAATATGAGTTAAGGATGCTTTATTTTTTAATTAAAAACAATTTTATGAGGAAAGTAATTACAGTTGTTTTCTGTCTTATGACAATGTTTGGACAGAACAATAACTATAAAACTAAAATGGTAAAGAATTATTCAAATGAAGTAGACAGGTTCGTTAATGAATCTTTTCTTTTTGAAATGGGGTGGCAATTAATTATTTCATTTGAGAAATTTAACCGTGAAAAATATTTTGATCATGGACACTTCTCAATCGGTTGGGGAACACGAGCAAAAAGCAAATTTATTTCTTTGGCTCAAGCAAATAAAGATTCTCGGACATATTACCGTAAAAGGATTGACTACATTAAAAAACAATATCCACATTTAACTTTGTATCAACAATACATCATTGCAGCAGTAGAATATAATTTAACTGAAGCAAGATGGAAAAAAGCTCTTTTAAACAAGATAATGACAGGTGAAAACGAAATTATTGTTACATCACTTGTTAATTACAATAAAGCTTCTGGTAAAAGCTTAGAGGGGCTTGTAGAACGAAGAAAGATTGAATGCCAATACTTGCTGGCAGAGAATGATATTTGTGCTTTAGAAGCCCTTGTGTTGGACACACAGACCAGAATCCTAAATGATAATGGTGCCTACGTTTTTCACAACGTAAATAATATCTAAGATTTTATTGATTTAATTTGGTTATTTGATAACTTATCTATATCTTTAGGTTATCAAATAACCAAAAAAAATAAAATATTAATATGGAATTTCCAGAGGTTATGAAGATGGAAATGAAAAAATGATTATTGAAAATAATTTCTTTATTAATCCAGAAAAAGATTTTAAAGAACAATTATTATCTTGGAATTAAATTTGGTTTAATCATTCTTTTATTGTATCTTTTATACATAATCAAAATATAAACAATATGGAAACAGTAGCAAAAACAATCTCTTTTTATTTACAGATTGTTTTTCGGATTATTTTTGTTAGTTTTTATTTTAATATTTTTTAAAATTCGAGGTAATTAAATCCTCACCTAAAAAACCAAGTATGTTTACACTAATTAATTTGTATGTTCGAGGGAATGGGATTTATTGGGCCAATAAAGCTGGTGATAACATTATTTGGAATAACGTGATTAAGAGCATTATTGTTGCCGGATTATCAGATTGGCTTCTATTTTCAGTTTTTTGGTATTTTCTAGTAAATTAGAAATAATCAAAAAAAAGAACTATCTTTATAAAAATTTAATCAACTAAAAAACATGTTATGAATACCTGTAGGCATTCTAATTGTAAAAACGAAACTTTGCCCGACAAGGTTTTTTGTTATAAACATATAAAAGGCATAGCACCCATAAATCCGGTTTGGGGAATTATATTACTATATTTTATAATTTTAACAATTTGTTCTTTAATTACAAAAATTTAGTTATGACAATCCTCAATTTAATTAATTTTCTAACAGTGGTTTCATCAGTTAGCAAAGATGAGTATTATCGCTGGAATAAATTAGGCCAAAAAATGCTGGTTTGCATCTTTTTGGATTTTTTGATTTTCGTTATTTGCTGGTATTTTATTAAATATAAAACCTTATGTTAAGTAATTCACAAGAATATATTATCCTCCCCGATGGACAAAAATTTGTTTGTCCGGTAGAAGGAGATGAAATTTATGCTGGTTCTAGAAGTCATATTGTTTCAGATGTAGTCAAAACTACCCATTCTAATGGTGCTGTAACGCACTATTTCTATGTTGATATAGAAGGAGTAGAAGAAACCTATATAGTTGCAGTAAATGCTTCCATGACCAATAAAGAGTTATACTTTTTTAATGTAAATAATTAAAAAAATAGGAACTCAAGTAATTAAGTTGTATCTTTGAGTTATTAAATAATCTAAAAATTTATTTTTATGGAACAATCTATTGATCAGAATACTTACCATTGTTCACCTGAACAAATGGAAAAAATTCAAAAATTTATTCAAAAAGAACTCTTAAAAAGAGGGTTTTTGTGTAAAATAATTGAATTCAGGGAAATTTCTAAAAACCAATACACGAATTTATTCTCACTGAGAACTGAGAATTTTCAAACGACACCTGTAATCTTTGAAACTGTTTACTTGTCGAATTTTGGGGGATCAGTTTATTGTGATACAGATGAAGATGTTATCATTTTTCTATGAGATAATGGATGGAGGTAAAAACAGTACTTTGCTGTTCACGGTCAGCGCAAAGTTGACTACTGACGGCAAATATGTTTATGCCTTCACAATCTCTTAGAAGACAAAAGAGTTTTTTACCATATTATTGTGATTGATGCCCCTCTTTTAGGGGCATTTTTTTTGTTAAAAAACTATCTTTCAATAAATATTGAAAAAATTTTAACATATGTTAAAATTTGATTAAGGGGTATAATATAACATTGATTATCAATCTTTTAGATGTAACAAAAATAGATGAACTCTGTATAAGATAAATAAATCCTATATGATTCTCTCTTTATAAGTGAGCAGCAAGTTTAAATTTATTTAGAGAAAGGTTTGGATGCTAGATTATTTATGCTTATCTTTACATTATTAAAAAACCTAAAAAAATAGTTATGAGTGAATTTCATTACGAAGGTCGTAAAATGCGGCTAGAAAAAAACAGGGTAATATCTGTTGAAAACAATCAGGTAATTCCTGCTAAGTATGAGGAGGATGACGATGATGAAACAATTATTGCAAAAGCAATAATTGTTCTTAATTCACTTAAAAAAATGAGGGGTGATTTTTATAAAATTATCAGCCTTAGCACCGAAAACCAACCAGAATAACTTTCTTCAATAATTAGGATATATCCTCTAAAAGGATTATCTTTGTATTGTTAAATAACCGTAAAAACTTTGATCATGACTAATAACATTTTGTTACAATGCGCCCTCAAGGAATTCTATGAAAATGGCATTACCTGCTATTTTGTAGGCGGGTGTGTTCGTGATCAAATTCTTGGGATTCCCACAGATGACATTGACATTTGTCTAGTAGGGGTAACTGACCGCACCCTAGTTACTGAAATTTTGGCAAAATACGCCAATTCGGTTGCTGCTGAAAAAGGGGCTAACTTTCCTGTTTGGATTGCAGATTTCGGTGGGGACAAAATTGATTTTGCCCTTGCTCGTGAAGAAGAATTTAAAGGAGTTACCCGACAAAATTTTTCAATTCAATTTAAAGGAGTTACCATAGGGCAAGATTTGCTTCGCCGTGATCTCACGGTTAATGCAATGGCAATTAATTGTCACACTGGGGAGTTTGTTGATCCCTACGGTGGTCGTAATGACCTGGAAGCATTGATTGCACGTCCTGTTAGTGCAGCGTTTGCAGATGATCCGTTACGGGTTGTAAGGGCTGCACGATTTATGGTTAAGTTAAATCTTGAAGCCAAAGAGCAACTGATTTTAACTTGTTGGTTTTTACGGCCAGTTGGTATTTCTAATGAGCGTATTGGTATGGAGCTAAAAAAGGTTCTATACTATGAAGTTAGCACCACTTCTACTTTCTTTAAATTTTTGAAGCAGGTAGATTGGCTGAATACTTACTTTGGACAAATCAATAATGATTTGTTTGAAGCTCGGATGAAAGCAATTGACAAGTTAAATCTAAGTCCCCTTGAAAAGGCAACTTTACTTTGTTATGGGTTAAGCCCAAAAGAAGTTGAAAAGATGCTGGGGGGTATTAGCTTACTAGATGGGAATTTTAGAAAGCAGATTAGCTGTCTGTTGAAAAATGCAAAAGTTTTAGGTAAAGCCGATTTTGATCGTTCAACCGCTTGCAAAGTTCTGCGTGATTTGGATCAGCATGGTTTGTCCTTGGACACACTATATAATGTTATCGAACGAATTAATGTTTGTTTTGATGATGGATATTGCCCCAGACATCATAAAATCTTTATTGAAATCCAAAATACTGGATATTCAGTGATTGTAACTGGTGATATGCTCATTGAGCTTGGTTACTCTCAAGGTAAGGAACTAGGTCAAAAAATGGCACAGTTACTAGAGTTGCAAGATCAGGGGATATTACACGCCTCAACTTGGCAATATTATTTTATATTGTTGTGAAAATAAAAAAATAATATGAAGATTAAAATAGAGGATATAACAACTAAACAGCTTATTAAAATAGTAGATGAGCTGCAACAAGATACTTTTCCGGTAGATGCCACTGTGAGAGAACTTGCGATTCAGTATTTTGGTAATGAATCGCTGGTCAGTATTTTACTGGTCAGTCATAAAATTTTGCCGGAAATGACAAAAAGATTGATTTATTATAAATCAATTGTGGAAGAAAGTTATTAAAATTTCTTTTTATCATAAATTATTAGTATATTTGTTTTTTAAACAACCTAAAAAATGAAAATGAACAAACAAGACCAAATTGATCTTTTTCTTTCTCAACCAATTAAGGTTGGTGATGTCATCAAATTTACGGGAGATGGGAATGGTTCACAAGATAAAACCCGTGAATGTCACGGTAAGGTTGTATTAGTAGAAGGAGATATAGTTTATTTTTTAAACTATTACAAAAGAAAAGATTCCAGATCAGTTTCTGATGTAACAAAAGTTACTGATCATATTGGTGCCAATCCCTTTACTGATTGGAGAAGAGTTGATGCACAAAAATGCGAGATTAGAAGTCTTCTTCATGTAATCGGATATAACGAAGATGGCGAACAAATTCCCTGTCGATATATAAGAGGATCACAAACCTGTTCTTTTGATCCTTTTGTAACGCTAGAAGATGGCACAGACTTCTACTACCAACGTGGTTTAGAATGGACAGAAGAGCAAAATCAACTTTTAATTGATTCCATTTACTTGGAGATTGATATTGGAAAGTTTTCTTTTCGAAGCAGAAGTTTTGAATATGTGGAACAACGTATTAATGCTGGCCTACCAGCTTCCTTTTATGATTTGATAGATGGTAAACAACGTATTAATGCCATTATTGAATTTCTTGGGGGTAAATTTTCAGATAGTTATGGGAATTACTGGAAAGAATTATCAAGTAAAGCACAAAAAAGATTTCTTTGTTATGGTAATGTACAAAAATGTGAATTAGGAGAAGATACCACTGATAAAGAAACCTTAACTCAATTTTTGATGGTAAACCACTCTGGCAAACCAATGTCAAAAGAACATATTGCTACTGTTCAAGCCGTGGCACAAAAATTAAAATAATGATTACGAGAGAACAATACCATGAAATGGTGAGGTTGATTGAAGAATATGAAAATGCACAAATTTTTCAGGTGGCAATTAAAGATAATGGTTCGCAAACAACAACTATTCCCGAAGAGCGATGGGGAGTTCACCGCACACATTGTTGCGTGAAACATGGTTGTAAATATGGTGACAAAGATTGCCCGGTGCAAATTGGAATAATTAAACAGGATGATGACTGTGAAGATTATTCTATTATATGAAAAATAACATTTTAATGAATAATAATCACGGGAAATTTTGGAGTATTAGTGATTTGTATAATCTTCAGGGATGGGTATTAGCAAATAAACCCATTGATTATATTGCACAGCAATTAGAACGCACTCAAAAAGCTTGTGCATTTGCTATTTATACAAAGATTCTTAAAGGTACAGATATAGATAATAAACCTAAAGTTATTGAATATTTAGAAGACCTAGATAAAGAATTATTTAATTACGAAATGAAACAGTATTTTATTAAAAGACAACGAAAATATGTTTAATAGATTTTTTAAAAAGAAGAAAAAGGAAAGTAATAATCTTTCACCTACAGTATCAAAAAAAACAGAAGTCCCTGTAGGGTGGTATGTTTATGAGGCTGGCCAAAATCCACTTCACATGTTATGGTATATTCTTCTGGTGAATTTTGATGATGTTTGTAATAAGGTGGAGAATCCGAGCAGAGTTTTTGTGGAGGAATGTGATTCTTTTGATGAAGCCCTAAAACTTGTTACTGAAAAAATAAATAATATTTCTTAAAAAGTTAGGGAATATAAAAAAATAATATTATCTTTGTTTTGTTCTTATAACGATAAGAATTAAAAATGCCCTCATGGTGAAATTGGTAAACACACCACTCTTAAACAGTGGCGCGTAAGCTTCTAGGTTCAAGTCCTAGTGGGGGTACTAATCTATACAAACAATGAAACTTTGTATAGATTGTAAAATACAAGAAGTTGAGGCGACTACTTTAGATTTTTGTGGAGAAAGAAATTTAACAGAATTATCTACACTAAATCTAAAAAACATAATATTAAATTCTAATATTATATATAGTCTAGTATAGGTTCAATTCCTATACTTTTAACTTAAAAAAAATTATTATGTGTAAAAGATGCAACGGTACGGGTCTTGTTTCAACCACTGTTAGAACACAACGGGGGGTTGAACACATAAGGAAAGCTTGTGGATGTGGAAATAAACCTAATCCACAAAAGGCCATTGAAAAATTAAATGATATAAAAAAAGATAAAAAAAGATAGTTTTCTCATCTTTTAAAACATTTATATAATGTTTCAATTTTTATTTATCTCAAAAGTAACTAAGAAATTCTTTGAGAATCCCACCGAACTAAAATTAATAAAATTGTTAAGTTGGATACAACGCCACTAAAATTTTTTATTAGTGGCGTTGTTTGTACTTTAATTATTTCAAAATATACAGATTATCTTGAAGAAATAAATAAAGCAGATAGCGCAACATATATTATGGTAGGGTTTTATTTATTTATCTTTTTATTGTTTTTCCTGTTAAAAATTAGCATTAAAAACTTTAATTCAAAAAATTAATTATATGACATTTTGGTTATATTGTGAATATGTGAATGAGCAGGAGTATGAAGAAAGAAATCCTTATTTCTTACTCACCTTTACAGATTTTGACAAAATGAAAAGAGTTAGTGCAGAACGTAGCACTATTGAGAAAAAGGAAAACCCTACTTATTGTAGCATGTATTGGAAAATTGAAGAATAATAATTTAAAAACCCTGTTACAGTTGTAATTGTAACAGGGTTTTTAAATTATTATTCTGGGAAGAGTTGATTAAAACTTTCGTTTAATTCTTTTAATCGAGCCTGAAGATCAAGCATGAGATCAAAATCTTCCTTTAAAAAAACATTAGCCGCCTCAATAGATTGTTTTTCCATTAATTCTTTCTCGGTAAAATAAACTTTTTGTTCAGCATACTCAATCATTTTATCCTGTGATTGTTTGATAAAAGATTGTTTTTGGCCAATATCGTAAGTTAAATCTTTTATTTCTGATTCAACCTCTTTAACCTTTTGTGAAACTTTCTGTGGAGTATCCATAAATATTTTTATATAAATATTTGGAAAAATAAAATAAATAGATTATCTTTACATCGCAAACATATTTAATCAAAAAATTTAAAAATGAAAGAAGTAGCATTAAAGACTAAAATTGCTGTAACCACTGAAGGGTTCGTCCTTTTAGTGGATGGATATGAAATTTATCCGCTATCTATCTTACCGGAGGGAGTAGAAGATGGGGTGGAACTTAATGTTATGTTCAATGTTGAAACATACATTGACCCTCCTCATGGATGGAAATATGGTTTTCCCAAACCATATGATGGTAGTTTGTTTATAACTGATTTTTTGTTAGCCAATGGCTATCCAGAGGCTGAATTGCAAAATAACTTGGAACATACAAGTTTCTATGATCGAGTTATTAGCCCGGTATTAGTAAATGGTAAACTTGTTATTGTATCTAATAAAAAAGAATTAGAAATGAAAGCAATAACTGAAACGATGTCTATGTTGTATGATCTACCGGGATTTGAAGATATGTATCGTCGGTTTGTTAATACCCTGATTCAAGATCAAAAATAATTTTTAACTTTTTATATAACAAATTAAAATCAAAAAATCATGACTATTTTACTGTTAACCAGTATGATTACTATTGTTGGCGCAGGATTAATTTTTGGCCCTATAATTGCTTCTATGCTTTTTAGTAAAAGAAAGATAAAAGCAGTAGTGACAAAAGATGGAAAAATTAGGGTTCCCATTGATGGTGACTCTCACCAACGAAGAGAAGACATCAATGCTGTAACAAGAGTTGTTAAGGAGGTCAATGAAAAATATGGCCAAAACATAACTTTTGATGATGCCAAAAAAAGCCCACATCTTAACAAAGCTGAAAAAAAACGTCGGGCTGCAAATCGACGCAACAACGGAAAGAAATAAATTTAAAAAAAATAAAAAATAGACAAAGTCTCATTGGCATGGGTATCTTTTTCATTTGGTTTTTGTATGACCTTGTAAATGTTTTACTCTATGGATACTAAGACTAAGTACTTTACCCGTGAAGAGTTATCTAACTTAGTCGGGACAGAACTAGAGTATGTAGGGTTTGGGGGTGCCATTTTACGTGGCATTCTCACCTTTGATAACAACAAATATTGGCTTCCATTTAGTGGGCATGTCAATGCTGAAACAATTCTTATCGTAAATAAAAACTATAAGCAATGAAATTAATGACTAATGAAGATATGAAAAGTCTTCAGTATGGTGATCGAGTTTTTAAAGTAGAAGGGTTTAATTTGATTTCTTATCGTTATGTCGGGCTTATGCCTAGCAATGAAAGATACTTAATTTTTTCATTTGGCGAAAAATTAGAATGGCTTTACATTTCCTACCATCAAGGATTCACAGGTGAATGGTTTATGGGTGAATTCGACGAAGTTTTTGAAGCTAATTTTTTTATTGCTAAACATCAAGCCGCTATTGATTCAATTAAAGCTAGGTTAGCAACTAAATAAAAATTATGAATATTCTAGATTTTTTTATCATTAACGATAAAACAAAATTACTCTTTCCGAAACTCAATTTTATTAGATTATTTTCAGGTAACTTAGTTATCATTAAAGGTTTATATCTAATAATAATGGTGGGTATTTATGACTGGCCAAATTACCCTATATGGGGTGTTTCTAATTTACTTTTTGCACTAGTTTATATTTCGTGTGTTATTTTGATGAAGCACTTTGATAGCCAGATGTCACTAAAAGACAAAGATATTTTAGATCATTTAATTGAAGATCATCGAAAAAATTAGGATAAACAAAATATTTATTGTATCTTTACAATGTGTAAAAACGAACTCTGGACAAATTAGAATGTCAAGAGTTCGTTGCATTAAAAAACATAAATTATTTTTTACCAAGGAATTGGTTTCACATAAAATAAATAAAAAGTCATGTTACTAATAAAAGAAATTCAGACATATGGATTAACAGAAATTATACGCAAGTATAATTTGTTATCTAAATTTATGGATAACAAAGTACTGTTAAAGTATTCACAAATTGATTCTTATGAATTTCGGTTTCTGAAAGCTTGTCGTCAAGCAAGGGGAATTATCTTAGAGATTGATCCTAACAATAAAAACTCAGTACTGGACACACCTATTTCGTTCTCTTACGAACGATTTTTTAATCTTGGGGAATCTCAGGAAGAAATTGATAACTTTGATTGGGATAATTATTCAATTGAAGAAAAAAAGGATGGGTCTATTATTACAATGTATTGGGACACATACAATAACAAGTGGCAAGCAGCCACTTCTGGAACGATATATGGAAATGCCACATTACCTCAAGATTCTGCAAAAACATTCGCAGAATACTTCTGGGAATTAACGGATTTTTATACAACTGATCTTAATAAAGATTATGTTTATTCGTTCGAGTTGTGCTCTTTAGAGAATCAAGTAGTAGTGGCACATACAATTCCTCACGTTACTCTATTAAATGTCAGAGATCGAACTAAAATAGCTACAACTTCAAACTATGGTGAATTAACAAAAACTGAAATCAAGCAAATTGCTAATTCATTTAAAGTAGATACTGTAAAGGTATTTGTTGTTTCCAATCGAGAAGAAATTTTGGATGTGGTAAACTCACAACCGGGACACACCTTTGAAGGAGTTATTTTAGTAGACAAAAATGGGAACAGAATCAAAGTTAAAAACGCTGATTATGTTCAATGGCATCACAATATCTCTGATATTAATGATCTGGCATTGATAAAATTAATTTATACTAATGAAATAGATGAAGCAATTGTTTATTTCCCACATATCCAAGCACGTATTAATACTCTTGGACACATGATAGATAAGCATATACGTCTGTGTCTATTAGTGTATTTCTATTATAATAAACTGCATCAGACTATTCTGCAAGATAAAAGAATCTTTTTCGATTATTTTTTGCAAGATCGAAAAAAATTGGCTATCTTTAAGCATGAAATTGAATCAGCAATATTGAATCAATGTATTCCCCTATTCAACTCTATTGTTGAAGCAATTGAAAATGGGGAAAATGAGAAGCTTAAAAAATATATTAAGTTTCTTGATTCTGAATTTAATTAAATATCTTTTAAAAATTATTTATGATCAAAACAGTAACATTATCCAGAGAAGAATTTGAAGAAATAATTGGTGCAGACGAGTCCGAGAACTTCACATACAGTTTTCGTCGTGATGAAAAGTGGCAAGAATGGCAAGAAGTTGCAGGTAGTGACGCTCAGGTAACATTATATGGGCCAGACAATGATGAGGGGCAAACTATCACAGTTTCATGTGAGGTATGGGTTAAAAACTTAGAGCGTGGTTATCTTAACATTCAAGGCCAACCAGATGGCTGGGGAGTATGTGGTGAATACACTGTAAAAAACAGACAAAAAGAATTTCATCAATCTTTGCTTGAACTCATCAACAAAGAAGGATAACAGAACAATATTTCGTTAAGACCCTTAAAAGTTAAGATAAATTACATAAGGGTTTTAACGAATATTGTTTGGTTTATGTTCATTATCGAACACATAGATGCGATAGCAGCGTTAGGGATTGAAAGGGGGCGATAGTCCCGCAGGGATGAGCGAATAGCGAACCCCGAAAACCTGTAGGTCGCTGCGCTCCTACAAGGGCGCAAGCGCAGCCCGACCCTGCAAGGGTAACGCACAACTAAATAAAAATAGTTGCACAAATCATTTTTTATTCTTATCTTTGACTTATCATAGAGAGTTACTTTATGATGAAAACAAATTTTTATGAGTACTCCAATTCGGGTTTTGTTAATTATTGCAATGTTTGCAATGTTATGGGCTAACATAAATCTAATCTACCATTGGGTAGCTTATGAACTATTAATAGCAATTGGAATATTAATTTGTTCTATTGCATTATTAGTTTATATTAATCGTGAATTTTATTAACAAACAATTTTAAATATTACAATAATGGCAACACGGATTATTGCACAGCCTAATGGGAAGTATTGCATCTTCTCAACATATGTAGATAATATTACTCACTATGATATGTCTGTAGAAGAAATCATAGAAGAATGGACAAATGATGCAAAAAAGGAAATAGCTGAAAGAGTTAATTCTGTGGTTACATCATTCGAAACAGGAGAGCGATCTCCTTACCAATTTACTCAGTCATATGAGGACACACTAAAGTTAATTAAAGAATGTCATGGTAAAACAGAAAGTGAGAAAGTTAAATCTTTAATTGAAGGAAAGTCAAATTAACTAATAATATAAAATAATGAATAGCGAAAAAATTACAGGGTCTTATGGATACTATCAAAAAGGGAATAAGTACCATTGGAGAATAAATGATACTATCCACATCGAAATGGGCTTCAAATCAAAAAAGGAGTGTGATGAATGGATAGAAGAAAAAAGAGCCTCATATGGATTTGAATGGCGTGTTGGATTTATGGTTAAATTCAAGAGCGAACAAATCCAATGGTATCTTGTAGATAAAAAAAACAAAGAAGTAAAAGCATTTTAATATGAAACTTTACGATGAAAATGGAAAAGAAGTGCTAGTGGGAGATGTTATAAAAGACTACTTTCCTTTTGTGCTTGATAATATTATTACTTATTTAGATAACTGTGGATCAGATTATGATTCTTATGGTTATGGATTGCCCATCCATAATGAGGATGCTGAAGCAGAGATGAAACGAATAATCGTAAACGAATTAAATAAAATTAAATAATGGAAATAACTAAACAAGATTTCATCGTAGGTTCTTCGTACAATATTTCTTATAGCGAAGATAGTTATCTTCGAGGCCAAAAAGAAACAATATTAATCTCTCAAGTTGAGCCAGAGATTAAATATGTTATCTTGTATGCAGACGATGCTAACATGTATTGCAATGATTTACGTTCTAATACCATCACAGCAGGGCTAAAATCTTTTGAGAAAGATCAAATAAGAGAAGTCTTTCATGACAAAGATTTTATCAAGAAAAGTGAAGTTGTAAATATTGATGATGCCATTAATAGAGGACTAATAAAAGTTTCGCAGCTAAAAAGCATGTTTGAGAATCAATCTGATTGTTATATGATGGTATCACCAGTTATTACATTTGATGGTGGAAAGAGGTACATTAAGTTTAATGTTGAAGGAAAAGATAATACAAACCAATACCTCCAATCAATTTTTATTAAGTGGAATAATCAAAAAGAAATGGAAGCAGACATAAAAAGGTTTGTTCCTGATGCTTGGTTTATTTAAACTAATTAAAAAATTTAATTATGGAAAACTACAATGACACTCTAATCAAAGAATTTGGTGATAATAATTATTCACCTAATCCAAAAGATCATAATGCAACTCTTGAAACATGGCAAGAGTTTTTTGATTTTCAAGCAAGTAAAGATGGTGCTAATTACTCCATGTTAAAAGAATGGTTGATTAAGTACTGTGAAGTTCCAAAACTTAAAGAAGAAGAATAAATATTTATAACTAAAAAATGGGGACATTAAATGAACAGTGCAAATTTATTGCTAAAAGTATTCGTGAATTTTTGAATGAAGAAAATGAGACTTCAAATAATAAACTTTATAGTACCTTAATGGCATTGAGAAACGATTTAGCATTATCGGCACAAAAAGTTTACAATGATTGGGAACAAGATGATGAAGGATATGATGAAATTTATGGCAGTGGTGGCATTTGTGATGATGTTGCTGATGCTATGTGTGATGTCGTAAACAATAAAACAATCTATGGTTGTTTTCATTTATATAATGAACATGATTGTCATACTTCAATATATGTTTATGATACCACTATTAAACAAATCTATAATGTCGATATACCACCATATGTTTATGAAAAAGGAACTGGGTATAACTGGAAAAAAATAAATAATGTTTCGTTCAATCTTAACCATATTAATATAAGTGAAGTTGAATGGGATATGTATTTAGATGATGAAGCTAATCTAAAAAATGAGTGGGATTAAAATTAAATATTTATAACTAAAAAATGGGGACATTAAATGAACAGTGTAAATTTATTGCTAAAACTATTCGTGAATTTTTGAATGAAGATCAATCTAAAAACTTAGCTCCTTTCATAAATGAAAAATCTAATGATGAACTAACAGACTTTCTAAATGGGAAAAAATTTGTGAGTTCAAAAAGTAAGAGATTTTTTTATCATGGGACACAAATCTCACCTAAAGATTTTGTCCTCAGAGATGATTATGAGGGCGAAGATGGTAATACTTGGAATGGTGATTTACCTGAAGGGTATCTCTTTCTTACTACAAGCTTAGACGAAGCTAAAGCATATGGCAGATATATTATACCATGTGAACTAAAAAATATTAGTAGCAAATCATTTAAAACTAATGCCGACAATCCATCTCAAATCTTTGATAGAGATTATGGTATTGATCTTTATAGAAATGATAAGCAATATAGCTTTTGGCAAAAATTTGAAGATAGCATGAAAGATGTTTTAATCATAAAAGGAAATAACAAAGATACCTTAATTACATATTATAGTAATGTAATCCCCAGAACTGATTTAGCTATTGAATTTTATTATGATAAAAGAAAATAAATATTTAACTATTATGAATAAACAAACAACTCGTAATTTTATTTCTGTAGATGGAAATATGGTTATAAACTCTTATGGCGAATATTTTACAGTTGGGGAAGTAGTTGAACACCAAGATGTAACTGCTGGAAGTGCTACTATCAGTTCGTTTGAAATTGATAAAGATAAAAATGAAATAAAAGCTTATACCGATATGGGTTATGCCCATTTTGATTTCCTTGTCAAAATAACGTAGTGGGAAATTAATCTTTTTTCCTTAGAAGAAAATACTTCGTACCAAATAATATTTCGTTAATTCTTTATTTAGTTCCTATAAATCACATAGGGGTTTTAACGAATATTATTTCGTTTATGTTCGTTATTGGACACATTGACGTGTTA
>Ga0208160_1000566_pt1 | contig 17082 bp, 13 predicted proteins | sample CB_VirMetaG_FD_184536 | JGI IMG/M metagenome (GOLD analysis project Ga0208160, IMG submission 184536) | Freshwater to marine saline gradient viral communities from Chesapeake Bay - CB_1504_1 Viral MetaG (SPAdes) (version 4) | ecosystem: Environmental > Aquatic > Marine > Coastal | place: USA... | reverse complement strand
GTATGCAAAACATAGCAGGTGGATTAACTAGCCTTGGTAGTGTAGGTATGACTGCTATGAATGCTGCTACTCCTAAAAATAAATACAATCCTCAAACAGGAGAGTTAATAGTCTAATACTATTTCAATTTATCAATTAAAATAACTATATTTGAATAATGCCAATTAGAAGCGGAATAGGAATAGGAGAAGCACAAGTATTTGATACTAGTGGATTAGCAAATCAATATGCTAGACAAGTAGCTAGTGACCAAGCAAATTTACAAAAACAAGCTTTAGCGAATCAGAAAAGGAATGATGAATTTTTAAAAGATTTAGCTGGAACTGTTGCGTCTACTAAAACATTAGGTAATGGTTTACATCCTGAAGATGTTAAACAGTTAACTACATATCAAGATCAAATAAGACAATTATACGGCAAAGCATCTCAAGCAAGAACTCCTCAAGAAAGAGCGATGATAAAGGCTGAGGTTGATAAAAGCTTTGACCAACAATTAGAATACGTTAACGGAGCTAAATACTTTAGACAAGCAGGTGGTGATTTATTCAAGAATATGGAAGCTCACCCTGAAGACTACGAAGATGCAGCTAGAACTGAAGTAAAAGATTTATTATCTAATTCTTATATAAACGCCGTAGGAAAAGGTAGAGGTGTTATTAACAATACTACATATCAAAGAAGACCAGACCAAGCTCCGTTAATAAAAGCATTTGATGATTTAGATAAAACTGTAAAGCAAGGTGCTGGGCATGATGTTAAAAGAATTTCTACAGAAAATATTGGTGGTAATAGTTTTAGGTACAAAAAAAGCATTGACCCGTTAATTGTTTTAAATAACGCTATAGTTAAGGTTCAGTCTGATGATGGTTTAAAGCATTTACTTAAAGAACAATATAAATTAGCAAATCCAACAGCTACAAGTATCCCTACTGATGAAGAATTAGGTGGTCAGTTAATTGGTATATGGAAGTCTAAAAAGCAAGGACAAGACCCTTATTCGATTGTTGGAGAACCTCAGAAAATATATAGAACTGCTTTAAGCCAAGAAGAAAAAGACGCTAAGAATATGGCTAATTATGAGCTTCAAGCTAATAAGTCATTTATGAGTAAACCTACATATACTTTAAATGAGGCAGATGAAAAAGTAAAAACAGCAGAAGGAACTACCGCTATTAAATTTGAGCAGTTTATTCCAACTCCTGTTAGCTCTCCATTTGATGTTTCTCAAATAGGTACTGTATTTAATATAAGCGAGAATAAGAAAGAAAGATTACCATCTAAAGCAGGTCTTAAAATGACAGGATTAGGATACTCTAATGGAGTATTAAATGCTACCATTGTAGATAAAGAAGGTACTGAATATTCAGTTAATCCTAGAGATATACCTGCTTCTATTAGAAATGGTAAGCAATATAAATCAGCTCTTAGTAAATTAGAGCAAACAGGAGCAACTCAGACTCGTAGAACTAGACCTACAGTACCAAGTGCAACTCCTGCGACAACATATACAGAAGGACAGATTCAATATTTAATGAAGCAGAATCCTAAGTTTACAAGAAAACAAATAATTGAAAGCTTAAATACAAAATAAAGTTATGCCAGACCCTAAAATAAATTTAGATTTAAGTGGATATAAAGAAAAACCTAGTAGTTCTAAAATAAATTTAGATTTAAGTGGGTATAAAGAAGATACATTAAAAAAAAAAGAGATTTCTACAGTAGACTCTGCTCCTACTTCACAGCCATCAAATCTTGGTGGAATGACAGACCTAAGTGGAATAGCTTCACCTAAAGTATCGACTCCATCTGTATTAACAGAACAGGGTAAGGAATCTTACGTTAAGCCTATTAAGCTATTAAAAGCTCCACAAGAAGATAGAAAGATAAAAAATATAGAAAGTGATGGTAGCTTCTTAGGTGACTTAGGAGCTATGTTTCTTAAATCAGCTAACAGCAAAGAAACTGATGAAAATTTAAAGGCTTTTAGAAAATTACCTACAGAAGAAGTGGTACAAGCAGTTGATTATGTAGGTGATAAACTACCTGATAGAGTTAAGAATGCTTGGGTTAAAGGTAAGATACAAGGACAAATAGCAAATACATTATATACAGGGGCTGAACCTGATGAGAATTCTTTAATCAAAATAGCAGAACTAAACCAACAATCAGACTTAATACCAGAATCAGAAGAAAGTAAAAAGCTTAATTCTGAATATGGAATATCTTGGGCTTTAAAAAATCCATTACAAGGTTCTAAGGCTTTAGGTGAAATTATATTAAGCTCACTTAGTTCTCAATTTGAAGCTTCTAAAAGAACAACTGGTGGAGCGGTAGCTATTGGAGCAGCAGCAGGTAGTGTTGTGCCATTTGTTGGTACAGCGGCAGGAGCTGCATCTGGATTTACAGCAGGACAAATAGCAGCGGGATTCAATTTAAGTACATCAGGTAAGATTTTAGAAGTACTTACTGATTTAAAAATAGATATTAAAGACCCAAATTCATTAATAGAAGCTTTTAAGAATCCTGAAATAATTGACAAAGCAAGAGATTTGGCTATTAAAAGATCTATCCCTATTGCTATTTTAGATTTACTTACAGCAGGAATAGCAGGTAAAGTTGGTGGTGCTACTGCAATTACTAAAGTCGGTAAGATTGCAAAAGGATTAAGTGTTGCTGGTATTGAAGCAGCAGGTGGATCATTAGGAGAATTAGGTGGTCAATTAGCAGCTGGTGAGAAAATTAATAAGAACTCAATCTTATTAGAGGGTATTGCTGAATTAGGTTCTGGAGCACCTGCATTAATATCTGAAACAGCAAGTACAGTACTATCTAGAAATAAAACATCTACAAGTGATGTGAATATTAGAAAACAAGTATCTACAGACCCAAAAACAGCAGTAGTTGAAGTAAAACAGAACTTAGATAAACAACTACAAGTAGGTTTAATTTCACAAGAAGATTATGATTCAGGAATTAAAACATTAGAAGTTACAGTAGCTAAAAATGAAAAGATACCTGAAGTAATAGATGGTGATATTAGAGAAAAGACTATAGAGTTAATTGAAAATAGAGATGCTAAACAAGATTATATTGCTGAATTAGAATCTCGAAAAGAAAATGTAGATGTTGCTTTTCATCCAATGATTGATGATAATATAAGAGGTGAAATTCAAAACATTGAACTGATAAATAATCAGATAGCAGATTTAAGTAAACAACAAATAGAAACTAAAAATCAAGAAGCAAATGCCATACAAGAGCCAAGCACAGAGAGCCAAGTTTCACCTGTTGGAGAAGCAGGGCAAGTTATCCCCGAAGGTAGTGAAGGAGTGGGACAAAGCATCCAAGGGACAGAAGTTACCGAAGAAGGTAAGCCCACCGAAACGTTAAAAGATGTAGAAAGTACCACTAAGGCTTTAAAAGAATTAAGTAATTCTCAAATGCTTGAAATACCATATACAAGTGGAATAGATAGAGGAGACAGACGAAACGTTGCAGAAGCATATCATGAAGCTAAAGCAGACGGTAGTAATCCAGAATTAGTAAAAGCGATAGAGGATTTGTTAGCTCCTAAAGCAGAAGTAACCACACAAGCTCCTCCTCAACAAACAGTAGAACAACTAAGAGAGCAAGAGCAAGTTGAAAATTCTGAAATTGAAAAAAGAAGAAAAGAAGAATTAGATAGTAAAGATAATTATGAATATCCAGAAGGGAATACAACTATACCTAAAGAAGCATGGAAAGATGTAATTGAAGAGGATAAAAAAATAATCAACGCTAAATTTGACTCTGAAAGACAGAAGATATACGATAAGTATGATAAGTTAATTACTCCTTTAATAAGAGCAGAAGCTAAACCACAAACAATAGCAGAAGCAGTAATACCAGAAGCTACTAAAGCACCTGTATTATCTAAATTAGATACTGCTAAAGAAAGAATGGCAGCTGCTAAAGCTAAGTTGAATGCAAGTAAAACTAAATTTGGAATATCAGGGATTGATTCAGAACAAAAAGCTAAAGACTTAATTGAATATCATAAAGCTATTGTAGAGGTAGCTAAAGAATATATTGCTGATGCAGTTAATAACGGTATAACTACAGCTAAACAATTTGCTAAAGAAATAGGTGAAACATTTTCTAAGAATTTAAATGATGCTTGGGAAGAAGCAAATGGTAGATTAGAACCTAAAACATTAGAAAGTTTTACACCTAAAGAAAAGAAAACTGTAGCTACAGAACAACCTAAAACTGAAAGTAATTTTGTGAAAAAACTATCTGATGATATATCAAGTGCTGATGTATCTGAATCAATGAGTAATATTACTACTTATAGCGATAGAGAAGTAAGTCCAGAGCAATTAGAATACAATGCTGTAAAGAATGAAGTGGCTATTAAACATGGTAGAGATATTATTGATGAAGCTAAAAAAGAATTTGGTGATAACTATGTAAATGATGTACTTAATCATGTAAATAACAATGTAATGCCTAATGATATAAAAGCACTTACATTAATATCTTTAGAGAATGATTTACATAAAAGATTATTAGAAGAACCACAGAACGAAATAAAGATATCTAAGCAACTTAAAAAAGTAGAGAATGCAACTATAAAGCATTTAAGAGAAAGTGCAAGAGGAACTCAATATGGTGTATTTAGACAAATATCAAGAGTGGGTTATGATGTTGACCAAGTAACAAACTCAATGTTTACTAAGGAACAATCAAGATCTAAAGATAAAGTAAAGAAGACTGTAGAAGAAGTTACACCATCAGATATACAGAAACAAGCAGAAGAAAGAGAGCAATCTAATGAATTTGAAAATGTAGTTATAGAAAGACCTACTGGATCAAAACTTAAAGAAGCTCAATTGGAATTACAGAAAGCTAAAGATGACTTTAAAAAAGCTATTAGGCGTTCTATGGGTCAAGCTAGTAGTGGTGGTAATTTAAATGTAATAGCAGAAGCTACAAACTTAATGAGGGCTTATGCTAAATTAGGTATAGTAAAAATTGATGATGTCCTTAAAGAAGTAGCTAAAGACTTTGGAGAAAAGTTTACTAGTACTAATGAAGAAGTTTTAAGAGAAGCTCATAAAGAAGCTAATAAGCCTAAAACAAAAGAACAATTAACTCCAGAAGAACTACTTCAAAAAGCTAAAGATAATATTAAAGAAAGAATAGCTGAAAAGGAACAGAATATAGCAGATAAAGAAGTAGAAATAAAAGTAAGAGGTAAAAAGTTCACAGAAGATGCAGAATATAAATCATTAAAAAGAGAGTTAAGCGAACTTGCTAAGTTAGAAAAAGAATATCTTACTCCTGAAAGTAAAGCATTACTTGATGAAAGAAAGAAAAATACTATTGCAACTAAATTAGAGAATGAGATAGCTGACTTAGATAAACAAATAGCATCAGAACAAAAAACGGCAGTAGAAAAGAAACAACCTTTAACTAATGATAAAATAGAAGGTTTAAAAGCAGATAAGAAAGCAAGAGTAGAATTTTTACAACAAATTGACCCTAACACTAAAGACTTTGTTAAACAAGCTTTAGTAGATGCAGGATTTAGTAAAGAAATAAATGTAACCCGTAACGGAGTAAAAGAAAAACGTTCTATACTAGATTGGAATCAATTATCTACTGATGGAATATCAACAATAAGAGATGTAGTAGAGAAAGCATTAGCTGAAAATACAGATTTATCAGAAGCTAAGAAAAACTTAATGATAAACCAATTAGAGAATGAATATGTTTCTTTACAAGCAGATATTATTGAGAAAGGTATAAACGAATTAAATAGAGGCAACGAAGTACAAAGCAGTACAAGCACAAAGACATTAGCTACAAGATTAGCTGAAATGTATAATAAAGGTTTGTTTGATAAAGCTCCTGATACTTACGATTACTTAATTAATAAAACTTTTGGAACATCAATTAAAGACCAAGAACTATTCTTTAAGATTAAGGACTTAGCAAGAACATTATCATTAGCCAATGATTTTAAAGCAGGTGATAATAGATTATCTGATGTTTCTAAATCTACTATATCACAACAAGTAAAAGAACAAATAAAAGATTTACTACAATTAGCTGTAGCAAGACAAGCATTAGGTGAAGGTTTTGCAGGTAAAGCTTTCTTAGCATCAGAGATAGCAAAGCAGTTAATGGGCTCATCTCAAAGACAGTTATTAGTATCACTTAAACAAGCGGTAGAAAATCCTATATCTAACTATATAAATGATATAGATATAAAGTTACAGGACTTATTCAAAAAAGAAAAGTGGGATACTAAAGAATTAACACAAGCAAGAGTGTCGTTAGCTAGAACAATATATAATGATACACTTTTTCATGGAGGTACTGAATATGGTGGTACTGGTAATGCTTTTGTAAGTAAGAACGCTATTGAAGATTATGTATCTAATTTAAGTAAAAATGAAATATATCAAATAGCAATTAATTTAGCATCTGGAAAACCATTCTTAGATAGTGCAGATAGTGCATTTAAAATTAAACGTACAGAATTAGAATTTACTCATAACCTACTTAGGATTCTAACTGATAAATCTAATAAGAATAGAATGACCCCTGACGAAGCTTTAGCTTATGTATCAGAGAGTTTAACAGGACAGAGTTTAGATGATGCTACTAAAATAGCTAATAACCTTGTAGACCATATAAACTCAACTATAGGTAGACAGATAGTAAGTGATAGAGCTACTAATGTAAGAAGAATAGCTAATGACATTATGAAAGATGGATTAGTTAATGGAGGTAAGTTAACGGTAGAAGAAGTTAAGGCTGCTTTTGACGCTGCTTATGTAACAGCAGGAGCAGGTATAGGTCATGAAGCTAATAATATTATATCAAGAGGAGTTTCATTATTAAATAAAGAACTACAATCTAAATTAGATAAAGCAGTTAAAGATAAAGAATGGGGTACAGCTGCTATGCTTAACGCTACTTTGATATTACAAAGAAACTTCTTGACTCCATTTGTAGGTGGAGGAACTAACTGGACTATGATAGGTCTTCAAAGAATTGGATTACCAACACAATTTTTTAATCCAAATAGCTACGGAAATAAAACGATAGACCTTTCTTCTAAAGAAGGTATGAATACTTTAAGTAAAACACTTGAAAGAAAAGCTGTATTACAAAGAGCAAATGGTAGAACATTAATTGGATTAGCAGCTCAGTTATCATTATTAGCAGCAGCAGGAGTTATATTTGCTGGAGATGATGATGAAGATAGAGAGAAAGTTATGAAATGGATGAAAGACCACCCACAGATAACTAAATATAGCGAAGTTATTACCCCATTTTCTTTACAAATGTATTTCTCTAAAGATTCTGATGAAATGATGAAGAATATGTTAAGTGCAATAGGAAGTAGATACGGATATAGGGATGACGCCACTAAACTAATAGACGCTTCTAAGGGAGTATATCAAGGATTGGCTAATGATGATTCATATAAAACAAATAAAGGTGCAGCGGCTTTTGGTGAGTATTTAGGGGGTAAAATGAATTTACCTTATGCTCCAACAAGATTTTATAAGAATGTTGCTGATTTAGCTAAAGAAATAGGTGGAAAGCCAAATCCTTACATTAAGTCAACTGGATTTATAAGTGGATTTTCTAAGAATGGATTAGGAGATATATTAGGATTTAAAGACGCAGGAGGTTCAGCAGATATACTTTTAAGTTTAGATAATAAGTCTTTAGAATTAATGAAGTCAAAAAACTATGAGCTAAAAAGTAAAGATTGGGGAGAAATGAAAACTATAGACCCTAAATTAGGCGCTGAAAGAACAGCTACTAAGCCTGAAAGAGATATATGGAATAAAGAATATAATAACTTTGTATCTATTTATTTAGATGAAAAGTCAGAATACCTTCAAAACTTATCAGAAGATAGTTTCAAAGAAAAATTAAGTTATATTAAACAGTATGCTAATGCTTATGCTAAGTATAAATCAACTAAATATGTAGGCAATATATTTGAATATACAGAACAAGGTATAACCAAAAAGACTGATAAAGCTCAACAAAATGAGATAATGTTAGTATATAATGATGAGCTTATAAAAAGTTTAGATAAGTTAGAAGAGAAAGCTGACACGTTTAGTGAAGAGAAACGTATTCCATTTTCATTAGCTTTAAAGATTATGAGAGTAAATATCAGGTCATCAGCTTTAGAGAAAGCTAAAAATAAAGTATTAAAACAAGAATAATAAAGACAATATGAAAAAGAAAAGTAAAATATTATCAGACAAAGTAGAATCTAAGATAAACGAACTTATCGGAGAAGAACTAAAAGCAATGTATGCTTATTCAGCTATTGCTAATTGGTGTCAAACTAATGGCTATCTACAAGCATTTACTTTTTTCTTAGGAGAAAGTAATGATGAGAAGAAACATTCTGAGGTTTGGCAAAAGTATGTATTAGATTTAGGATGTACTCCTGAGTTAGTATACATAGACACCCCTGAGAGCGATTTTAATAGCTTGTCAGAGGTTATTGAGTTTGCACTTGATATGGAAACCTCATTAGGTAAGATGTACTCTGATTTCGCTTCAGATGTAGTATCTAAGGACGCTATGACATTTACTAAGACACAAGAGTTTGTTTCTATACAAATTGAATCTATAGGATTCTACGGAGATATATGTGCAGCAGGTGAAGGATTATCTACGGATAAGTTCCAACAGCTAATGTTAGAGAAAATCTTGGTTAAATAATAATTATCTTTGTAATAATATTAAACATTAAAACGATATGAGAATTAAAATTGGAGTAGGTAACGCAGTTACTGCTGCTTACGATAAAGCTAATAGAACGGTTACTTTCACAGGAGCTTACAATTGGGATATTGACCCTAGTGGTGTAGAGATATATGATACTACTATTAATGCTTGGTTAATAGGTAACGGAGCTGTTGGATCTATTACAGTAGATTTGATTACTACAACTAATCCTGTAACAGCGACTTTAACTGTTGCGAATACCTCAACTGCTCAACCATTACAAACATTATTATTAAGTGGAACAGTAGCAGCATCAGCAAGTGGAGATACTCTTATTATTTATTGTGAATGCCCTGATGATGTAGCTATTTACAATTCAACTGTAACTCATGCATAATGGCTAAGTTAATAGGTAAAAGTTGGAAGACTACGTTAATTGGATGGGCTATGGTTATAGGAGCTATTACATCAGTTCTAATGGGTAAAACTAATTGGATTGATGCTAGTGTAGTAATTACAGCAGGAGTTGGATTTATAATGTCTAAAGACTTAGATAAATAACCTATTATAAAATAGTACAAGCCCTTCATCTGTTAATTCAGATTGGAGGGTTTTTTTTGTGCAATAAAATCTACAATCAATATTCCTTATCTTTGTTAAAAATATAATCATTTATGGCAACCTTTACAGCATCTTTATCGGTAACTCAGAGTGCAGATTGTAAGACACAAACTTTTACGGATACATCTAACTATGGCTCTAACGACCAATTATATACTACATCATCATTTGTAACTAGAGTATTTAAGTTTTATAATTCAGTTGATGTATTAGTAGATACTAAAACAATGACAGGTAGTGCATTAACTGTTACTCATAGTTTAATAAGTGATCAATGGGTTAGTGCTAAGTTGGAATTATATTTAACAGGTAATTCAACTACAACTCCTGATTTCACTAAAACTAATAGTGTATTGTCAACTTGTTTTCTGAAGTTGTGCTTTTCGGAATTAGTAGCAGAAACAGATTGTGGATGTAATGATAACTGTAACTGTAATTCAACAGATAGTGATAAGATTAAGATATTAGAAAACATTAAAGCAGCAGAGATATTTGCTACATATAACAATTCAGTATTAGCTCAAAAGCAATTAGATGCAGGTACAGTAATATGTGAAGCTAATCAAAATGCCTAATACAATTCAATTAGAAACTAGTATTGTAAATGCTGAAAAGTATTTCTCTAATCTAATGGATAAGGTAGTTGATAATGAAATGCAGTTACAACCAGTTATATCTTCTATTGATTGCAGAGCTAATGAATTATTTTTAACAATAGAAGCAATAAGATTTTTATTTGACATGGAAATATATACAGATGATGCAACTTGTATGTCTTTATATAAGAAAATGATGTACCAAATAGGTGTTTACTCAGGTGACCCTACATTAGATAATACGCTATTACAACCAATAAACGAAACATGGCTATAGATATACCAGCAAAATTACAGCAATCTAAATTATATTTTGCTAATCTAATGGATAAGTATGTTGACACTTATGTATTTGGTATTAGTGTAAGCGATTGTGCATCAGATAAAACAGAATACGCATATACGTTAATAGAAGCTCTTGAGTATCAAATGCAAAAGGGTTTAGGGATAGATAACGCAACTACGCTCTCCATATATGAGAAATTAGATTGCATTACTCCTATATACAATACACCTGTAACAATAGATGAATCATTACTTACACCAATATCTAATAACCCTATAAGTGGATTAGTAGTATATTTTAGTGAGATACTAGGTAATCCATATGATAACTTTAATTTAAGTACTGCATTAGGTGCTAAGTTTAATAACCCTACAGGATTATCTACAGAATATTTAGATGGATTGGGTGACCCTCAACCATTCCCTGCAATACCAGATCAAACATTTACAGTTGATATACCAGTTTCATTATCTAATGGGAAAACTTTAGGTAAGTATTTAACAGGACAAACTGTACCTGCTATTGGCAAGACTGCTCAAGAAGTTTTTTTAGATATAGCAATAGAGGCTCTTAATCCTACAGTAACCTTAACATCTTCAACAACTATATCATTTAATCAGACAGCAATTAGTAATGTATTAAACTTTAGTTACGTTATCAATAGTTTAGGAGCTACGGTATCTACAGCTGTCTTACAATGGAGAAGAAATAATACAGGATCATGGACTACATTATCAAGTTCAACAACTACACCTAATTCATTTACACATACATTAACTGATACGGCTTTTAATACAGCTCCATTTAATTATCAGTATATAGTTACAGATTCAGCAAGTGGAACTGCAACAGCTACATTTAATATAACTCCTGCTGCATATGTCGCTCCTAGTGTATCATTATCAGCATTAGCTGTTACAATTACATCTCCAGAAACAAATGCTACAAGAGAGAAAGGAAATATAAGTACTAATTTAAGTGGAAGTGTAACTAGAAATAGTGTTAATGTTTTAATGACTAGTTATACATTACAATATTCATTAAATAATAGTACATGGGTAGATATAGGATTAGCAGTTTCTTTAAGTGGATCTTCACAATCTATACCTATAACAAATCATAATGATGTATTATTATATAATGCAGATGTTATTTATTACAGAGTAAAAGTAATTGACTCATATCAAACATATCTTTCAAGTTTCTCTACAGGTGGAAATACTTCAGTTTCTTTTTATTACTTAATATTTTATGGACCTAGTGCATCAGCTCCAACTACATCAAGTAATGTAAGAGCTTTAGGAACTAGACAATTCGTTCCTTCATTAAGTAATCCATTTAATTTATTAACAGGATCAACTTATAATATATTTACAGCGGCAATGCCAGCTACATTAAGCATAAGTTCTGTGATTGATTTAGATGCTTTAAATGCAAATATTACAGCAAATTATATATTATCAACTTTTAATGTTCTTGATTATTTCGGAACATTTGTATCGTATCATGTTTATACGTTAACAAATGCTACGCCTTACTCAGAATCACATAGACACCAAATAACCAGAATATAATATGTCATTAACTCCCGGATTACAATTACCTTTTGGTGTACAACCAGTAAATCCAGTACCAGTAGATTCTTGGTCAGGACCATATTCAGGTTCAGATGAAACTACTGCTAAGGCTGCTGCTAATGCTGCGGTTACACCTGCTATTAGATTCCAATCAATGGAAGTTCGATTAGTATATGGTGGTAGTGCACATAAATTTTGGTATAAAGATGGTATATTAGATACTGATTTAGTTGAATTTGCATCAGGTAGTTCAGGTGCATATGTGCCATATACAGGAGCTACACAGGATGTTGACTTAGGAGTATATGATATTACAGCTGCTCATCTAATTAAAGATGGAGGACAACCTGAGCAATTCTTAAAAGCAGATGGGAGTGTAGACAACAATATTTACTTAACATCAGCAGACTTACCATCTACACTAGATTTATTTGCTACTACATCCATTTCTGATGTGTCAGGATATACTGTTTTAGTTAGAAACATATCAGACCCTAGATATAATACAACAGCAGTAAATGTACCTATAGGTCCTATTACTGTAGCTGATGTTTTAGTAGGCTCATTAATTAGTGACAACAATATCATATCTGGTAACCCCGGAGTATTTGATATTACAACAGTTGGTAATATAAGAAGAACAACAGGAACTGGACAGGCTGAGTTTTATTTTAGAATTTACAAAAGAGATAGCTCAGGAACAGAAACATTTATTACTCAATCAAATGTAACCTTACCTGTATTAAATGGTGGTTACGCTCAATTTAGTGCTGTAGCATTATGGAATGATGGTGTTTTTACAGAAACCGATAGAGTTGTAATTAAATATTATGCGAGTAGAATAGTTACATCTCCTGTAGGTTCAGACCCATCCTTTGAATTTCAATTTGGAGGAATAACACCTGTTAGAAGTGTAGCCCCAGTACCCTCTGCTGTAATACCTAACATTTACTTAAAAGATTTAGCTGATGTAGAAAATGTAGCCCCTCTAAATAATGAAATATTATATTGGAATAGCTCAACTTCTTTATGGGAACATACTTCAGTTGATGGATTAATAGGTTATACACCTGTAGCACCAACAAGAAGCATAAGTACAACTAGCCCTTTACTAGGTGGAGGCGATTTAAGTGCAAATAGGACACTATCCATTCAGCAATCATCAAATACACTATCTGGATTTTTAAGTTCATCAGATTGGATTACATTTAACGGTAAGCAAAATGCTATTACTAACCCCGTTACTGGTTTAGGAACTATAAATGAATTATCTTATTGGACAAGTGCTTCATCAATTGGAGCTTTACCTGTAGCGACTTATCCAAGTTTAACTGAGATAGCTTATGTTAAAGGAGTTACAAGTGCTATACAAACACAATTAAACGGTAAGCAAGCTACATTAACTAATCCAATAACAGGAATAGGTACGACAAATAGGTTTCCTAAATTCACAGGAGCAAGTGCATTAGGAGATAGTCTAGTAATCGATAATGGTACTACAGTAACGATAGAAGGATTATTATCAGTTACTAAATCTATATCTGCTAGTTATGCTACAACAAGCTTTATCAACTTAGCAAGTAATGGTTATGTACAGCATCAATTTGAAGTAGGAGCAAACGTAGCTAATATACAATATGCACCAACGTTTGCATTTAGATTCACAACGAATGAGGCAAACACACCTATAATATTTGCACCTAATAGCACTACTGCTTTAACAATTTTGCCAAGCGGAGTATCTACTTTTGCGTCTACTTTACAAGCTACAAGAATAGGATTAGGAGCAACTCCAAATGTAGCATCATATTTAAATACATCGGTTAATACAGCTTCAGTTGGTCAATTACTACTACCTAAATCAGCAGTTGATTATACGGGTCCATTAGCAGGTATGATTTGGAACAACGCTATGGAATTTAAGTTTTATGATGATGTTCTTGCTACGGTTAACAGGTTTCTAAAGCTCAACGGAAACACAGCATTAGCTAATAGTAACCCATTAAACGTAGTAACAAGTACAGGTACAGGTGGTAACTTAGGAACATTAAAAGCTGAAGTAGCATTTAGTAGGTTTCCAATAGGAGCTATAAATTACACAATTTTATTAACAGATATAGGTTTTGGGTGGATTATAGCTTGTACAACCGTTAGAACAATAGAAACTATTACTTTACCAGCAGCTAATACAGTTCCGGCAGGTTTTAGATTTCACATTTACGATGAAACTGGAAGTGTTTCTCAAATTATAACAATAAATAGTAATAGTGGAACTACAATTGGCTCTTCTGGAGCTACCACATCATCAGCTACAGGAGCAAATGCTAAATATCATTTATATAGTGACGGAGTTTCTAAATGGTTTATGCTTTAATTAATATATATGTTACAAGTATTAGATTCAGATAGTTCTAAGATTATTGAGGCAGTAAGAAGCACAGGTGTTGTTGTTACAGAAGCTATGCGTTTATATGTAGAGTACATAGTATCTAATATGAAAGCAATTGGAACGTGGCAATTGAGTAATGCGGTATATGGATTTGTTGGAGGTACGGCTGATTCACATAAATGGAATTGGAAGGATTTAAGAGATGTAGACGCTGCGTTTAGGTTGACTTATGGTGGAACTGTGATTCATGATTCAAATGGAATTAAATTTAATGGCAGTACTGGATATGCTAACACTTATTTAAAATTATCTTCTAATATATCTGCAACAGGTTTAGTTAGTTTTGGTCTTTATACTAACTCAACATCTACTGCGATTGATGGTTATGACATTGGGGCCTTTGGTACGATTGGATATATGGTTTTAAATATATCCCCTACCTTTGTTAATTTTTTATCACCTTTTGCATCTGGTAATACTCAGCTACTTGTAGCTAGAAGTTTTTCCAAAGGATTTTATCAAACAACTCAAAACGGAACTATAAATGGATATATTAACGGTCAAAAACAAACAGGTACATTAGGTTATCCGGCTAATCAGATTCTTAATCTAAACAATTATTTAGGGGCGTCAAATCAAAACAACGGAATTGCTACAGTATTTAGCGATAAAAGACATTGCTTTGATTTCTTTTCAGCCCCTCTTACAGACACACAAGCTATCCAACAATCCCAAATAATAACTAATGCACAACTAATACTTAACAGAGCGTAATATGATATTAATAATAGACTCAGATGCTTCAAAAGTAATAGATGCTGTAAGAGCTACAGGAGTTACTATTACAAGACCTATGATTGAATATACTCATTATATAATTAAGAGTATGAAGGCTATAGGCACATGGGATTTATGCAATGCAGTTTATGGATTTGTAGGAGGAACAGCAGATTCACATAAGTTTAATTGGAAGAATCCTATTGATACGGATGGAGCTTTTAGATTGACATTTCCTAATGGTATGACGCATGATTCTTTTGGAATAACAGGAAATGGAAGCAATCGATATGCACAAACATTTTTTAAACCAAGAACACAACTTGGAAATAGTTCGCTTAGTGTTTCGGTATATTCTACAAAAGATACAGCTGAAACTGGAACAAAAATATTAATAGGGGCTATAAATACAACAGATTTATCTATAATAAGCATAGGTATGACTTTTTCTGTAGAAATTACACTTTCTAATAACGCTGGTCAAGATTACTCTAATGTGACTAAAAGGGCTGATAATAAAGGGTATGCGTTAGCTAAAACAGGCGTAGGTGTTAATTCTTCAACTTATAATAATAGATTATCTGCTTTTACTGCTAAATTTAACTCTAGTTTATCGTCAGATGATTTTGTTTATATTTTAGCTAGAAATCAAGCTGGTTCTGCAACAAACGCATCGTCAAAATCATTGGGTTTTGCTCACCTAGGATCAGGATTTACCGACATCCAAGCAATACAACAAAGTCAAATAATAAGCAACGCACAAAACATATTAAATAGAGCGTAATGAAGTATATATTAGATTTAGACGCAAGTAAAGTAATAGAAGCTGTTAGAAGTACAGGAGTAACAGTTACACCTGCTATGATGCACTATGCACATTATTTGATTAGCAACATGAAGGCTATAGGAACGTGGAGTCTATGCAATGCGGTTTATGGATTTGTTGGTGGTACGGCTGCAAGTCATAAATTTAATTGGAAAGATTTAAGAGATGATGATACGGCTTTTAGGTTGGTATTTAATGGAAAAATTACTCATTCAGCTAATAGTGGCATTCAAAGTGATGGCAGTACAGGTTATGCAAATACTTTTTTATCACCTGCTTCTATTTCAGGTACTGGATTTTGTTTATCTTTTTACACCAATCAAAATTTAGCTCTTAATTCTAGTGAATATGTTATGGGCGTAAGTAATTCTGGAACTATATCTACAGGAACTAATAATTCTTTGATAGTTAGAAGAAGTAATAATTTATCAATTTTTTTAGCATCTGGGTTTATTTCATCTCCAAATAACAGAGTAGATGCTACTGTATTAGATTCAAGAGGTTTAACTTTAGGAACTACAAATGGGGTTTCATCTAAAATGTTTCAAAAAGGAATTCAAATTGGTTCGACTACATCATTTATCCCAAGCACTAAGGATACAACACCTATCTACTTATTAACAGCACCAATTGATGGCGGAGTGTCACCAATATCAATAACAAATAAACCATGCCAATTCGCCACAATAGGCTCAGGCTTAACAGACACCCAATCCATCCAACAATCTCAAATAGTAACTAACGCACAAAACATATTAAATAGAGCATAAGATGATAAAAATAGAAAACGTAACAATAGGATTTAATCAAATAGCTAACGGGGTTGAATTAATACAAGGTGGCTACCAATTAGGCAGTAATGAAGGATGTAAAGTAAAGGTTAATTTCTTTGTGGATAATGACTTTAAATTACAAGTGTTGGTTGATATTCCATCGCCATTAGTTATTAATTGGATTAACGATGATGAGATTATAGCTTATGTGCTTAATGATTTAGGATTAGTAGTTAAACCTGAAGAGCCTATTGTATTTTAAAATACTTAATTAATTTGCTATATTTGTGTTTATCATAAATTTTATAATAATATGACACCAGAAGAAGCAATTAAGGTTTTAATTCAAGTAGCTATTGTAGCTCAAGCAAAGGGTGCTCTTTCCTTAGAAGATGCAGTTATCGTTAAACAGTCAATTGATTTGTTTAAACCAGCAGTACCAGCAGTACCAGCAGGAGAAACGAAAGTAGATCAAGTTGAAGA
>Ga0208160_1000558_pt1 | contig 17199 bp, 14 predicted proteins | sample CB_VirMetaG_FD_184536 | JGI IMG/M metagenome (GOLD analysis project Ga0208160, IMG submission 184536) | Freshwater to marine saline gradient viral communities from Chesapeake Bay - CB_1504_1 Viral MetaG (SPAdes) (version 4) | ecosystem: Environmental > Aquatic > Marine > Coastal | place: USA... | reverse complement strand
TTAGGCGTTACATAGACGCTTACGCCAAGGAACTTACTGAGTCCGGCTTCTCTTTTGCAGCAAAATCACGCCTTTTAGCCGAGGATCTATTGCCTATGGCTTATCAAATGGCGCGTGATCGAGACACACCTGCACCCGTACGGGCAAAAATGATCGAGAACCTTGTCGAGTGGGGTGATCTTAAGCCTCGGAAAGACATTTCGCCGCTTGCTGCGGGCAGTGGATTCAGTATCACGATAAATATCCCGCCACCAGCGGCTATAAAGTCCCAAATTATAGACATAACGCCAGAATGTGTCGATGAAGTGCCCGAAAATGTACATTATGATGTACATTCTGATGAAGATGTTCAGGTAATGGAACAAATTGGCGCCGATAGCCCTGAAGAACCCATCTCTTTAAAGCCCGTTGACGTAGTAGACGAGAAAGAGCTACAAAAAAAGCTAGAAGGCCTGTTCGACGAGTCAGATGACTACGTTTATGCGGGGCAGGACTTCATACAATGAGTGATAACAACGTAGTTTACACTCCATCGGCCACTTTAGTGCCTTTTTTGACTTGTGAGGCGTTTATTTCGCTAATTTCAGGCCCTGTGGGGTCAGGAAAATCGTCTGCTGCGATGATGAAAATTGCGTATCATGCGAGTAAAATGCGGCCCGGGAAAGACGGAATTCGGCGTTCTAGAGCCGTTGTGGTACGAAATACCAACCAAATGTTGACGGACGCGACGATTCCAACGTTTATGACGTGGTTTCCGGAGGGTGTAGCCGGTTCTTACGCGAGAACAGCCAAAAATTTCACCTTAAAATACGACGATGTGGAATGTGAGGTACTTTTTCGTGGTTTGGACGACGCAAACGACGTTAGACGCCTTTTATCGCTAGAATGTTCCTTCGGTATCCTAGATGAGTACCGAGAAATCCACCCAGACATCTTTAACGCCCTTCAAGGCCGAGTTGGTCGCTACCCGTCAGTAGCTAGGGGTGGCTGTGTCAACGATGAGGGTGAACCGAACGCACATATCTGGGGTGCGACGAACGCGCCGGATACGGACACGTTTTGGGAAAAATACATGACCGAGCCGCCCAAAACGGCTAAAATCTACATGCAGCCAGACGCCCTATCAGAGGAGGCAGATTGGACTGCCAACCTCATCGAGGGATACTATGAAAAATTGGCAGAAGGCAAAACTGAGGATTGGACAGATGTTTATATCCGCAATAAGTTTGGCCGTTCCCTTGCTGGTACTCCGGTATACAATAGAAGCTTTGTACCCGAATTTCATATAGCGAAGGCGGATTTATTCCCGGTTCCGCTTCCAGACTACCCAATTATCATCGGAATCGACTTCGGGCGGACACCTTGCGCAATTTTTAAGCAACGTGACCCGCGTGGACGCGTTTTGACGCTTAGTGAGGTGACTTCTGAGAATATGGGCATCGAAACGTTCATTAGAACGAAGCTTACGCCCCATGTTTCTAGGTTTTACCCCGGTTTTGAAGTAATTTGCGCGCCTGACCCTGCTGGGTTTATGAAACAGCAGTTAAATGAGATGACCTTGGTGGACGCACTGCGTCAGGCGGGGTATAAGTGCGTAAAACCTCCGTCAAACAAGCCAGAGTACAGAATTGAGGCTGTAGAGCGCCTTTTATCGCAACATTTGGAAGGCGAGGCGATGTATTTGATCGACCAGAGCTGCGCTATGCTGCTTCGGGGCTTTAGGCACGGGTATCGCTACAAAAAGAAGCGTACCGGAGAGCTAGAAGATAAGCCAGACAAGAACGAGTACTCACACATACACGACGCCAATCAGTACGCAGATAGCATAATAGACCTCCAAGTGCGAGGTTCGGTTGCGTCGGTACAAAGAAGGGAAGTAAAGAAAGTGAAGTACGTGTATACTTGATAAAAAATGTGTTACTGATACAATCTACACTATTCGACCTTCGGAGTCACCAGTATGGCTAATATGGCCTTAATTCCCGTAGCAAGCGCAGCGGATTTAGAAAGACAATCTAAAAAGCGTAGTGCCGCGTTGCAGCAGGAATCCTACATTCAAGGTTTGGCGGCCCATGTTAAGAAGCGCTGGGACGTGTCCAAATCTTCTAAGCGCGATTTGGAAGAGCGCATGCTGCAATGCGTTAGACAGCGCAACGGCGAGTACGACCCAGATATCGAGGCAGAGATTAACGCCCAGAACGGGTCAGACATATTCATACAGCTTACATCAGTTAAGTGTCGTGCTGCAACCAGTTGGCTGCGCGATACTCTGCTGGGAAGCGGAAGCGACAAGCCATGGTCTATGGACGCTTCACCAGAGCCAGAATTACCCGACGAGATATCACAAGGCCTACAGGCCAAACTAAGCCAAGAACTCATGCAGGCTATGCAGTCTACAGGGGCTATGCCGACAGAAGAAGACCTAGCTAGTATAGCCACTAACATGAAAGACGAGGCTATGGAGCTTAACAGGGAAGAGTCCGCCAAGCGGATTAAGCGCATGGAGCGCAAGATGGAAGACCAGCTGCTAGAAGGTGGTTGGTACGAGGCGTTTAATGAGTTCATCGAAGACATCGTTACTTTCCCATTCGCTGTAATGAAAGGCCCAGTCAAGCGACGCCGCAAGGTTATGAAGTGGGAAGAGGGCAAACTAGTACCTTCAGAAGTAATCCGCAATGAGTGGGAGCGCGTAGACCCGTTCAACCTGTACTGGGCACCATGGGCATGGAACGTCAATGACGGCTATGTTATTGAGCGCCACCGCATGACCTCCGACGACTTACAAAGTCTTCTAGGGGTGCCGGGGTATAACGATGATGCTATCCGCACCGTGCTCGACGAGTTTACTGGTGGCGGCCTTAAAGAGTGGTTGTGGGTAGACTCCGCCCGTGCTACCGCTGAAGGCAAGGACAGCACCGAGGCTACTAACACCGACGACCTGATTGACGCGCTTCAGTTGTGGGACAGCATCTCTGGCAAGCTACTCGTAGAGTGGGGCGTGCCGGAAGAAGATATTGAAGATCAAGCACTTAGCTATCCTTGCGAAGTTTGGTTGATCGGCGGCACTGTTATCCGTGCTGTTCTTAACTACGATCCTCTAGCTCGCAAGCCCTACTACTTAACTTCTTATGAAGCGAAGCCCGGCTCGGTAGACGGCAAGGGCGTAGCAGATCTGTGCAGAGACTCACAGGCGATGGTCAACGCCACCGCTAGAGCTATGGCTAACAACATGGGCATATCATCTGGCCCACAAGTCGGTGTTAACATTAGTCGCTTACCTTCGGGCGAAGACATAACTGATATGCACCCATGGAAGATTTGGCAGTTCCAGAGTTCAGAGTTCAACGACGGTACGCCACCCCTGTCTTTCTTTCAGCCTAGCAGCAACGCGCAAGAGCTTATGGCCGTTTTTGAGAAGTTCTCAGAGCGCGCTGACGAAGATACGATGATTCCGAAGTACATGACGGGCGGACACACGCCGGGGGCTGGTAGAACTAGCTCAGGGTTGTCTATGTTGATCTCTAACGCAGGGAAAGGCATTAAGCAGGTAATCAACAACATAGATAAGAAAGTGATAGTACCGGCCATTGAGCGGCTTTATCACGACAACCTTAGATACGCGGACGACCCCGATTTGGTTGGTGACGTTAACATTAGCGCACGCGGTGCCAGCAGCCTTGTTGTTAAAGAAGCTGAAGCTATTCGTCGCAATGAGTTCCTACAGCTAGTCCTGACTAACCCCATGGCTCAGCAGATTGTGGGCATGGACGGCGCGGCAGAACTACTCCGTGACGCTGCTATGAACCTTAACACTAACCCAGACCGCATTGTTCCTGACCGCCAAAAGATAAGCACCATGCAGCAGCAGGCACAGGTTATCGCACAGCTACAACAGCAACTGGCGATGCTTACTGGGCAAGCCGACGCACAGGGGCAGCCGCAAGGGCAGCCTATGCAGCCTAAGAATATGCTGCCTGACGGTTCGCAAGTTGGCGGTAGAGAAAGCAATATGGTATCTGCAAGGCCTAACGGTGCTTGACGGATATGTCAGGGAGTAGTATATAATGAGCATGTTTATAGGGCACAAGCCTAACAAGCAGCACGTACAGGCGATGTTCAACTGCAAAGCAGGAAGCACCGCGCCACTATTGGATCTCTTCGAGGCCAAGTTAGAGGAAGTAAAAAATTCTCTGATACTCGCAGAAGACCCAGTAGTTATACATAGGCTGCAAGGCAAGGCGAGTGTCTTGAAAGAATTCCTCGAAGCGGTTGAGAAATCGCAAGAGGTGTTGGGGCGTCTATAAAGACGCTATTTTTAATCCTAGCAAACCATTACGTCATAGGCACACCGTTATAGGAGCTTAAGGCAGAGTTGGAGCTTAAAGGGGATTGTTATGGCTTTACCGAAGCAAGTGCAACGAAAGATTGATGAGATTGAAGCGATAGAAAAGCAGCTTAAGGGCGAACCAGCGGAAGTGGAGGCTACAGTAAGCGTACCGGAGGTACCAGTAGAAGAAGCAGCAGTTGAAGAACCCAAAGCACAGCCAGTATTGGAAGAAACTCCAGAACTTGAAGTTGCTGAGCCGAAAGAAGAGCTTAAAAAACCAGATGAAGACGCTACTGTTTGGAAGCAAAAGTACAAAACCCTACAGGGTATGTACGATAAAGAGGTTCCACAGCTACATTCTAAAGTTAGGGATATGTCTAAACAGCTCGAAGAGCTACAGGCTAAACTCACTACTAAGGAAAAAGCTGCTAAGAGCGTAGAGAAACTGGTAACAGATGATGACGTCAAAAACTTTGGCGAAGACCTTATAGAAGTTCAGCGTAAGGTCGCGCGAGAAGTTGCTGCTGAATTCCAGAGTGATCTGGATGCTATGCGCACAGAGAATGAAGAGCTTCGTAAGATGCTCGGAAGCACTGAGAGCAAGGTAGCGGAGAGTTCTTTCCAGAGTCGTCTACACCGACTAGTACCAGACTTTGACCAGATCAATAATGATCCGGCTTGGGTCGAGTGGCTAGATGGCGTAGACCCCGTGTTAAGAGGCCCCCGCCGTTCAATAGCGCAACAGGCGTTTGCAGAGGGTGATGCGGAAGGTGTAGCACACTACGTGGATATGTTTAGAAGTACATTAGCCCCCGTAGAGCAAGCACAGACTGTGAAACCTAAGCAATCGCAGGAGCTTGAGCGTCAGATTCAGCCTACTCGTACCGCGTCTAGTGTTACTAAGACATCGCAGAAAAGCCAGCGATATACAAACTCTGATATTCAGGGAATGTTTAAGAAGGCGGCGATGCTTAATAGCTCAGGCAGGTTCGACGAAGCTAACAAACTTGAAGCTGAAATAGATGCTGCTTACATGCAAGGGCGTGTAACGGCTTAACCATTCTGTCATAATTTAGGAGGCCATCATGGCTGCTGTATATCCCGTAACTGGTAGTGGCGCATTCGACACTACCCCCTCGTACTCCGGTGCGTTTATCCCAACTCTTTGGTCAGGCAAGCTGCTGGCTAAATTTTACCAAAACACTATCCTTTCAGAAATCACTAACACTGACTATGAAGGCGAGCTGAAGAACCAAGGTGATACCGTACGTATTCGTTTGGCTCCTTCAATCAGCATTCAAGACTACACTGTTGGTCAGAACCTGAGCTACGAAGTTCCTACTCCTATTTACCAAGATATGCAGGTAAACAAGGGCAAGTATTTCGGCGTTCAAGTGAATGACGTACTTGCTTATCAGGCCGATATGGACTTGATGAACATGTTCACAGAAGATGCTGCTAAGCAGTTGAAAATCTCTATCGAGAACGAAGTGTTTTTTAACTCTTTCGTAACCGAAGGCCCTGCTGCTGCTAACGAAGGCTCTGCTGCTGGTGCTATCTCTGCTGCTTACAACCTAGGCACAGACTTAGTTCCTGTATCTGGTTCAGATGTCCTGAACACTATCCTGCGTATGTCTACTGCTCTTGACGAGCAGAACGTTCCAGAAGATGGTCGTTTCTTGGTTATCTCTCCATACGACCGTCACCTGTTGATGCAGTCAAACATTGCTCAGGCGTACTTCACTGGCGATCAGTCAAGCGTTGTCCGCACTGGTAAGATCGGTATGTTGGATCGTTTCAACGTATACGTTTCTAACCTGCTTCCAAAAGGCGGCGCTGGTAAGTCACTGGTAGCTGGTCTTTCTGGCGTTGCTTCTGGCGCTACTTTGACCGATGCTGTGGCACGTCGCACTATGATTGCTGGTACTAAGCAAGCTGTATCGTTTGCAATGACTGTTGATAAGACTGAGCCATTGCGCAATCAAACTGACTTCGGCGACATCGTTCGTGGTCTTGCTGTTTACGGTCGTAAGGTCGTTAAGCCGGAAGCCCTCGTAGTTGCTCAAGTTGGCGCGTAAGTAACTTAGTGTTACAATCAAGGGGGCCATATGGCCCCCTTTTTTATTTATGGAGTATATTATGGACGTTTTAAAGTTTCTCTCACAAGTAGGCGGTGAGATTCTAGCTAATAAAGCGCGTGTTACCGTAGGTAACAAGATTATTATTATAGCCCGCATGAATGGGCATGTTTGGGAGCCAACTGACGAAGGCTTGACGCTATTTTACAAGACCAATGAAGCTGAAGCTAAGCAAGCGGAAGATAATTTGGCGGCTAGTGAAGCTAACCTAAAAGAAGTAGCGCGGAAAGCGACACCTGTGAAAAACAAATCAGTAACAAGTGCTCGTAAAAGCAAAGCATAATTGGTAGAATTGCACTACCTCTAAGTACCTAGGTATAGCTATGATAAGCATAGACAGCTTTCTTCCACGCGTGATGCCCTATGTTATAGGGTGTTCTGAGCCTCTTGCGCGTCAGGCTATTCTAGACTCGGCGATTAGTTTCTGCGATTCCTCTTCGATCTTGCGCCAAAAGATAGACAAGTTTTCTACCGTAAGCGGCTTGGAAAGCTATGATCTAGAGACTCCGAACAACCAAATGCGGGTGTCTAGAGTCCTCAGCGTAACTGTTGACGGCGCAGAGATAGCAGGCATTTTTGAAGAAGACGTGCCTTCGTATCGTGAGCTTTCAGCCAAGCCTTCTGGGTTTTACACGAGCAGGACAGACTCTGAGCTAGTGCTAAATTTTTACCCAATACCTGACGCCGCGTACGAGGTTGTAGTAAATGCTTCTTACGCACCTACTAGGTCTGCTACTACAGTAGAAAACGACTTGTTTAACTACTGGAGTGACGCCATAACGTCGAGCGCTATTTCTAAGCTAGCGGGTATGCCTAACATGCCGTTCACAAACGAACTGTTGTCCGCCAATATGGCTGTAACAGCAAGTAAACAGAGCGCGCAAGCCAAAGTAGAAAGCTATTACGGAAGAATCCGTGGTGGCACGAGAATTAAAAACCGCCCATTAGTGAGGTAAACTATGGCACTTTCAGCACAATCAATTATTCGCCGTGTAGTAGATACCTTGCAAGATACTACGTCGGTCAGATGGCCAATACCTGAGCTAGTTCGTTACCTTAACGACGGGCAGCGGGAAGTTATCCTATATCGCCCAGACGCGTCTATTAAAAACGTATCTAAAACTTGCGTAGCTGGGCCTAAGCAGGCGCTTCCAGTTGACGGCGCGAAGCTAATCGACGTGATTAGAAACTCCGCCGTGGGCAGCAACAACTCGTCTGTCCGCATGGTTCCCCGCGTAGTCCTAGACTCGCAGATACCAAATTGGTATAACCTAAGTGGTAACATAAGCGCGGTACACTACACATACGACCCACGCGATCCCAAAGTTTTCTTTGTTTATCCACCTGCTTTGGCTACTACAGTTATCGATATCAGCTATTCAGCGTATCCTACTGATGTAGCGGAACCTGCGGATGGCTCTGATTACACTGACGTAGTAGGCAGCATCGATCTACCGGACATTTACGGTAACATCGTTATGGACTACGTTCTCTACCGTGCGTATACAAAAGACAGTGAGTACGCGGGCAATGCGCAACGAGCGCAGGCCCACTACGGCGCTTTCGCTAACGCGCTAGGCATTGAGATAAAAGGCTTAAGTGGCGTTAGTCCGACTGTTTAGGGGTAAGTAATGGCGTATCTAGACACTTTAAAACTTGTTACTGGCGATACGTTACCTGACCTGCGTTTCGTGCTTAAGGACGCCAGTTCTAGTCCTGACGGCGTCACGTACGACGCGAATGATTCTAGTACTTGGGCACCGATAGACCTGACTGGCGCTACTGTGGCGCTAAGAATACGGCTTATAGGTAGCACAACTGTAATTGCTACGCTAGCTGGCATAGTCTCTGTCCCAATTAACGGCGTCGTAACAGTTCCCTTTACGGGGAACTCTTTCACAGCGGACGGTTTGTACGAGGGTGAGCTTGAGATAACCTTCGCCACTGGTGGGGTTCAGACCGTATACGACCTAGTAAAGTTCAAAGTACGTAACGACTTCGATTAAGGCGGCGGCACTTAGTGGACGCTGAGTTAAAAATTGTACGGCCTTCGTTCTCCGTCGAGACTTCTGACGCTACTTACGACGTCTCCATAACTGACACAACATACGATGTTTCTTACGTATCAGCTACGTATGAGCTTACTAGTACTAATTTTACCTTCGTAAGTAGCACCGTAGCTCCAACGTTTTTAGTTCAGTACACAGACATAGTTCCTACAGTTATAGAGCTAGGTGTATTTATACTACGCCACAACGCGTTCGACACTATATTTAGCGCTGATATAGCGACAGTGAGCCTAAGCAAGTCGCTTACTAACGCTGCTAGAACAAGCGATGTAACCAGAGTAGCTACAACCAAAGCGCTTTACAACACTGTTACCACTAGTGAGTTTGTCAGACGCGGAGTCAACAAGTCTTTGCAAGACGTTGGCTTGGCTACGCAGCTAGTAAGTATTCGCCCAAATAAAGTGGCCGCAGACGTAGCTCGCACTGCGGATACTTTCAACAGGCAAGTGGCGTTTACACGCGCCCACGCTGACTTTGGTAGCACTAGTGATTTGACACGGCTTGGTTTTGGCGCTACCAAAGTAGACGCGGCAGCAACAGTCGATTCCTTAGCTTTCACTACTGCATATCGACGAGACTACACGGACTTCGGTGTATTTAACGCTAGTAATGAGGTGTTTCTACTAACGCCAACCAAGGTTCTATCTGAGCTTGTAGGCCAGTCAGAAACACTAGCGTTTGACGTATCTACCAACCTGTACGATTTTGTTACAGCTACGGACGATTTCGACGGTGAAGCAGTCTTAGACGACGATCAAACAATGACGTTTGTTAAGGCTACGGCTGATTCTGGCGCAGTCTTAGACGTTGCTGCGCTACAAAATAACTTCTTAAGAGAGTTTGCAGACGCGGGTGTAATCGGTGAACAGCTTACGTTTTTCTCTGGCGTTAGCTTTAGTGACACAGTGCAGCAAGGGGAAATTCTCACTTTCAGCACAGGACTAGCTAAAAGCGACGCAGTGTTTTCAGCGGACTCTGCTGCTGTATTATTCGCTACTAACGTATCAGACAATGGATATGCAACAGATTCTAATGTAAAATCAACAGGTGTAACTCTCAGCGAATCAGCTTCTTTTGGCGACTCTGGTTCGTTGTATGGACAAGACTACGTAGATAATCTTTTCTACTTCGCAGAAGACTACGTCGGATTTAGCAGAACTTTTTGAGGTGTGTAATGATTAACGAAACAATTAAGCTACAAGGTGACCTTGTTATCACTGTTACCGATAAAGACGGAAAAGTTAAAGAGCGGCGGGAAGAGAAGAACCTTATCGTTTCCGCGGGCTTAACTTTTATATGCTCGCGCATGGCTAACGCCACAGCGGGCGTTATGAGCCACATGGCTGTAGGGTCTGGCACTACTACTCCAGCAGCGGCAGACACTAACTTGCAATCAGTGCTTGGCGCTCGTGAGCCACTTGACTCTACTGTAGCTAGCGCTAACACAGTCACCTACGTGTCTTCTTTTGAAGCTGGCGAAGGTACTGGCGCGGTTACTGAAGCTGGCATCTTCAACGCTGCTACCGCAGGAACCATGCTGTGTCGCACTACGTTCCCAGTTGTTAACAAGGGCGCTAACGATACTATGGCGATCACTTGGACTATTACACTTAGCGCGGCGTAATTAAAAGGGGCGACCTATGTCTACGATTATTACAAGGTCTGGTAAAGGCGCGCCCCTAACTAATAACGAGGTTGACGCTAACTTTACCAACCTTAACGCCGACAAGTATCAAGCTGGTGATTCTCCTAGCTTTGTTAATCTGTCACTCGATGGCATGACTGCGCCGATTGTCTGGAACGCTGATGAAGGCGCGCTTAATATACCGCTAAACTCAAGCGTAACATTGCAGACAGGACAAGAGTTTGTTGTGTACGCGAAAGCCACTACCGCTATAGCCAATGGTGATGTAGTAGTATTCGCTGGTGCGCAAGGCGGGCACATACTAATCGCCAAGTGTGATCTAAACGCGGAAGGGTTTGATCCTACACAAGTTGTTGGTATTGCTACTCAAAATTTCGCTGTTAATGAGTTTGGCTACGTAACTAGCATTGGTAAAGTAAACGAAGTAGACACGTCTGCTTATGCGGAAGGAACAATACTTTACGCGTCGCCCACTATTGCTGGGGGGCTTACGCCAGTAGCGCCAACACCTCCTTTACATACCATACAGGTGGCGGTGGTTGTTAGGCAACACGCTACACAAGGCGCTATCCTCGTTCGCGTAACAGATATAAAAGCGCTGACTGAGCTGGCGGACGTAATCACGGCCAATCTAGCCCCCGGCGATGTACTCGCGTATAATGGACAAAACTGGTACAACAGCGACGCGTACCTATCTAATAGTGACACAATTGACTCAGGCAATTTTTAACGAGACCTATTATGGCTAACACACTCTTAATCAAAAGAAGTACCGCAACAGCGGCTCCATCTACTCTTGAAAATGGCGAGTTAGCCTATTCGCAGGTAGGTGCAACTGGTAAACTTTACATTGGTAGACCCGGCGGTACGACTGGTGACGTTGATGCCATTGGCGGCAAGTACTATGTAGACCGTTCAGAAACAGCTTACGGCTGGGGTAACCATGCCCTTGCTGGCTACTTAACGGCTCAGTACTCATTACCAGAAGCAACCTCTACAGTTCGTGGCGGCATCGAGCTATTTAGCGATACAGACCAAGCTATTGCTGCTAACGCGGTAAGTTCTACTGCTTCCAGAACGTATGGCATTCAGCTTAATTCTGCTGGTCAGGCGGTAGTTAACGTGCCGTGGGTAGACACCAATACCGTTTACACATTGCCTGTCGCTACGGACACAGCTCTTGGCGGTATAGAGTTATTCAGTAACGTAGACCAAACGGTCGCCGCTAATGCTGTTACTACCACTGCTTCAAGAACTTATGGGCTTCAGTTAAACGCGGCTAATCAAGGTGTTATTAACGTACCTTGGACAGATACGGTTTACACATTGCCTGCTGCAACTTCTACAGTTCGTGGCGGCATTGAGTTATTTTCAGACACAGTAAACGTCACTGCTGCAAATGCGGTAACTGCAACCAGTGCTAGAACTTACGGCATTCAGGTCAATAATACTGGACAAGCTGTAGTCAACGTACCGTGGACAGATACAACTCAAACCACTGTCGCTAATCTATCTGGAGGCAGTGCTGGCACTTTACCGTACCAGTCTGGGGCTAATGCTACTGCGATGTTAGCTGCTGGAACATCTGGGTACATTTTGCGGGCTAACGGTGCAGCCGCTCCTAGCTGGACAATAAATGATTTAACGTCTTTCCCAACCTCAAACTTTAAGAAGTCAGTCAAGGTTGCGACCACGGCAAACATTACTCTTTCTGGCCTGCAAACAATTGATGGCGTACTTCTAGTAAATGGCGACAGGGTTCTAGTTAAAAACCAAACGGCTTTGCCTGACAACGGTATCTACATTGCATTGTCTGGAACTTGGGCAAGGTCAACCGCTGCTGATGGCTCAAATGAAATAGATAGTGCGGTCGTGGGCGTTGAGGCAGGAACAGTAAACGGCGGCCTATTTTATACTAACGTATTCAAGTCTACGGACACAGTTGGCACGACTTTAATGCCGTGGTACAAAGTAACTACGGAGCTTGACCAAACAACTACAAACACAGCACACAAGATCGTTCTACGTGACGGCTCTGGTAATTTCAGCGCAGGTACTATTACTGCAACTGGCTTCTCTGGAAGCGGAGCATCGCTGACTGCACTCAACGCAACTCAGCTCACTACCGGCACTGTTCCTGATGCAAGAATTTCAGGCTCTTACACTGGAATGACTAACCTTACCGGAACTGGAACAGTAGATTTTTCCAAGTTTTATGGTAATGGTGCTGACACTGCTGCCCTGCCTAGCTTTAGCTGGACAACTGACCCAAACACAGGAATATGGAACTCCGCTGCTGATACTATTGGATTCACCACTGGTGGCACAAATAGAATTACGATCAACAGCTCTGGCATATCCGGTGCAGGTTCTGGTCTTACTTCTTTAAATGCCAGCAACCTTGCTTCTGGAACAGTACCAGTTGCTCGTATTCCAGCACTAGGCTATCTACCTATCAGCGGTGGAACATTAACTGGAGCATTAACCGTCACTGGCGACTTTACTGTCAACGGAACCATTACCACAGTCAATACAGAAGAAGTTACAATTGCTGATAACAACATTAGATTAAACGGCAACTTCTTAACAGGCATTCCTAGCGAGAATGCTGGTATTTCCGTTAGACGAGGTGGCTTTGCAGATGTCGCTTTACAGTGGAATGAAGGTACCGACAAGTGGGAAGTAACTACTGACGGAAGTGTATACTCTAACTTGTTGACTGCCGCTAATTTCCCCACAGAATTTACTGGCACAATTGACGGCGGTACTTTCTAAGACAATATAACTCCGCGTATATACGCAATGATTGGAGCGCCACATGGCACAAACGATTAAGCTGAAGAGAACGGCAACCCCTAGTAATGTACCGACTACTGCACAGTTGGAGCTAGGGGAAATTGCTGTAAATACCTATGACGGCAACGTGTACATTAAGAAGAATGACGGTGCTGATGCTATTGTAAAAATCAACGCCAACCCTTCAGACTTAAACTATTTTGTAAACGGCGAAGGTACTGTAGCTGGAACTTGGTTAGGAACAGACCCTGACATTACCAGCTATTACGATGGCCTAGTTATTTGGTATCGAATCACGATTAACGGCGCAAGCACCACAACTTTAAACATCAATGGGCTTGGCGCAAAAACTATTTACCGCTATAGCACAGCCAAACTAACTACTCACTGGCCCGTAAACTCAGTTATTCCGCTAGTTTATGTGGCAGCTCTTAATGGCGGCTCCTTTATTGGTGGCTATGACTGGTCTGACGGAACTCAATCGTATGACCTGCGCTGGAGTTCAGCAGTAGTAAACGGAACAAGCATTATTCACGGCTACCAGTTATTGATGGAAGGGGCGGACACTAAGTTCTACCCAGTAACAGTTGGTGGCGTAGCGAACTCTACAACTAACACTGTTCAAACTGCCCCACTTCGTATTGGTGGGCAAATGCTGTATTACAATAGTGCAACAGATATTGCTGTTAATGCCGTTATCGGTGGAAACCTTCTTTACGAATCTATCGAAAGTGGTGAAGGCGAATACTGGATGAACCGTACAAGCTCGTCTAGCTGGACAGCGATAGGTTTGCCTTTGTATATCGTTGGTACAGTCAATGCGAACAACGAATTGATTTTAGATAACTCTACAACTACTGCGTTTTTGACCAATGCCCTGCCAACAACTGAAGATGGCAAGATATATATTCACGTTGGCTACTCTGACAACGAAGATGACCTGTGGCGACTAAGTGTTACTCACCCGATATTTGAGTTTAAAGCTGGAGCGATTCGCAGGTACACGCCTGCACTCATCCCTTCTGAAGTATTAGATGCTGTTAAAACTGTTGATGGCGCAAGCTCTGGCTTAGATGCTGATCTTTTGGATGGACAACATGGTTCTTACTATGCAACCGCTGCTTCTGTTACCGCTATAGCTGCCCTAGACCCCGTTCTTACCCTTACCGGCGATGTTACTGGCTCCGCTACTTTTACCAACTTGGGCAATGCTACTCTTACAGCTGTAGTAGCAGATGACAGCCATAACCACGTCATCAGTAATGTTGACGGCCTGCAAGCTGCGTTAGATTCAAAGTTAAACCTTACTGGCGGTACAATTAGTGGAACGCTAACTTTAGACAACGGTGGAAGCTCAACCACCTCGCTTGTTATGAAGGGGACTGCACCGACTATAAGTTTCCTTGATGACGATACAAATGCTGACGACTTTTATATCCATGTCAACTCAAATAGATTCTATATTTTGGCAAACAGAACTGATGCTGAGGTTGATTTAGTTGGTTCTGGCTGGGAAACACCGCACCCAATGTATTTAGATTCGGCTGCTAATACGGGTTACCTTTTTGACCAAAGGATGTTCTCTGATAGCTACCACCCAAACGCTGACACTTGGACTACTGCCAGAACATTAGGCGTTACTCTTACAGGTGATGTTACAGGTTCGGCAACAATGTCGGTCAATGGTGGTTCAAATCAAACCGCTACAATAACTACTGTTGTCGCTGATGACAGCCATAACCACAGCAACTACCTTCCTATAAGTGGTAAGGCTGCTGACTCTGAATTACTAGATGGTATTGATAGTTCTTCGTTCCTGCGATCAGATGCTGCTGATACAGCTAGTGGAGAACTACTGTTTGGCGCAGGTTTTAAGAGCGACCAAGTTGCATTATCCGGCGCACAAAATTTTGATAATTTATCTCGAAGTGGGTTTTATAACTTATACAATTCTGATACAGGCTCTACCAACTCGCCGGGATTCCCTTATGGAACTTTGTTAGTTCAAGGAAGTAATAAGGGCGGTAATACGTTTGTAACTCAAACAGCTTATGAAAGAACCGGCGCTCAATATAAAATCAGAGGAATGAATGACTCTGGGGCTACTTGGTATCCTTGGCAAACTATATGGACTTCCGGTACAGACGGCTCTGGCTCTGGCTTAGACGCTGATTTACTTGATGGGCAACAAGGTTCATATTACGCTCCTGCTAGTCACAACCATAGTGGTGTTTACTTACCTATAGGTGGTAAGGCTGCCGACTCTGAGCTGTTAGATGGTATTGATAGTTCTTCGTTCCTTAGAAGTGATACTGCCGATACATTTACTGGCACTCTTACGATGGGGACTCAGCAAGCCTTAGTCGCTAACGCTTACGGCAGTGGTGTCTTTGGCCTTTATTCAGCTACTCGCTACCAACACGTTTGGTCAATGGGTACAGCCTATAAAACAAGCGCTGACGGAACATCCTACGGCAACATGTATGGTCTTACATGGACGCATACAAACATTGGCACTGGCGCGAACCAATCAATTGCTGGTTTAAGCCACCAGCTTCAGCTTAGAGAAAACGGCGTATTAAAGTGCGCTTTTGGTACAGGTATCTGGACTGCTCATAATATTACTTCTGGTGGCCAAGGCACTCTCTGGGGAAGCTCAAACGACGGCGCAGGCTCTGGCTTAGACGCTGATCTATTGGATGGGTTGCAAGGTAGTAGATACGTTGCCAATCAGGACGGTTCAAGATATACGACCAACTTCAACACAATCCTAACGTCTGGATTTTACAACGCTGAAGCTACTCCAGCTAATGCTCCGGGGTCTTATGGTCAGCTTATTGTAGCGAAAGGCGTAGACACTGGGATGCAAATCTATGGCGGGTACGCCACTGATAATTTATGGTTTAGAGGTTGGGCTAGTTCTGGTGCTACTTTTTATTCGTGGCGCAAAGCATGGCACGACGGCAACGACGGCTCAGGCTCAGGCTTAGACGCTGATAGTGTGGATGGCTACGACTCGTTACGTCTTACAAAAGTAACTGGCGGCACAGTCGCTGGCGATTGGAATACCATATTTAATACGGCTTCGGCAGGTACTAGCGCCATTTATGAAGTTATTAATATTTATGGTGGTAGTCATAGTAATCAACCTAGCGGTCTCTATAGTTATGGTGGGGTACTTGCATGGAGACTCGATAGTCATACTTTTAAATTATACTCGTCACATCTTGGAGATTTAGCATTTCAATCCGGTTGGGGTAATGACGGCTACTCAGGATGGCGTAATATTCTTCATAGTGCAAATATCGGCTCCTACGCGTGGACTTCCTCAAATGACGGCTCAGGTTCGGGCTTAGATGCAGACTTACTTGATGGACAGCAAGGTTCTTATTATGCTCCTGCGTCCAGTATTCCCTCTGTAGGAAATGGCACTATTACTGTAACTACTTCTGGTAGCGCGTCTGGAGGTGGTACATTTACTGCGAATCAGTCTGGCAATACTACTTTTAATATTAGTGCTACGAATACAACATACTCTGCGGGCACAGGTATTTCTCTGTCTGGAACTACCTTTAGTCTTACGGATACCAACGCTAAGTTAAACCTGTCTGGTGGCACTGCTACTGGAACAATTAATGCTCCAACCTTTAACGCTACCTCGACTACAAGTGGTGGCTTCCAAGGTATAGACGCTGACACAATCACCGCACCCTCATTCACTTGGACTTCAGACCTTAACACAGGTATGTGGCACGCTGCTGCTGATCAAATAGGATTTACAACTGGTGGCGTAAACAGAGTAACGATAACATCTACAGGCATTACCGCAGTGGGTGATGTCACTGCCTATTCTGATATGCGCCTGAAGGAAAACATTGAAGTCATACCAAATGCTGTTTCAAAAGTTCAGCAGCTAAGAGGTGTTACGTTCACCAGAAATGATGCGGAAGACTTAGAACAGCGACACACTGGTGTCATAGCGCAAGAAGTTGAAGCAGTACTTCCTGAAGCTGTATCTGAGGACAATGCTGGGATAAAGAACGTAGCCTACGGAAACATGGTAGGTCTGCTGATTGAAGCTATCAAAGAACTTAAATCAGAGGTCGATGACCTTAAACAACAACTGGAGAACAAATAATGTCAGTAACATACGAACTGTTAGAAGAATACACCGGCACTCGCTCAAACGAAATGCCAGACCCCGATAACGAAGGCGAGACCATT
>Ga0208160_1000549_pt1 | contig 17325 bp, 25 predicted proteins | sample CB_VirMetaG_FD_184536 | JGI IMG/M metagenome (GOLD analysis project Ga0208160, IMG submission 184536) | Freshwater to marine saline gradient viral communities from Chesapeake Bay - CB_1504_1 Viral MetaG (SPAdes) (version 4) | ecosystem: Environmental > Aquatic > Marine > Coastal | place: USA... | reverse complement strand
TATGTACGGCAAATACCCAGGTGCTAAGAAGAAGACTATGAAGTTAGGCGGCACCAAGAAGAAAACAAAAACAATGAAAGCTGGCGGCATGAAAACTAAAACCATGAGAGCTGGCGGAATAAATAAAAAATCTTGCTAAATGAATAATCGAGGACAACGTAAAGGAGAACGTAAAGCAAAACGTGCCACTAGATTAGGAACTAGAGCTAAAAATACAATGGCAAAAGCTCAAGCAATTTATGCCCGAGGAGCTGAAAATTTAAAAAGCGAAAGCCCAATGGCCCGAGACAAAGGCTATCAGCAACAGCTTAGAGCTGAACGCCTTGGTAACAGAGCCAAACGACAAAAAGCAAAATCAGACACTTTCGCATTTGAATCCTCTTTGTATAAAAAAGGAGGAGGATTAGTTAAGAAGACCACAACCAGCAAAGCTAAAAAAATGAAAAGCGGTGGTCGTACAAAAAAGAAATAGTATTAAACAAATAATTAGAGAAATGGCATTTAATCATCCCTATTTACAGGAAAAAATCATCGACGTTAAGCCCGTAGAGGCTGGACAAAAATGGAAGGGCATTGTTGCTAACTACCGAGAAAAAGAAAAAGATCCCTTTTTGTTTAAGAAAGTAGTTAAGTCATTTGAGCTTCCTCTTAACCCAGCATCTAAAGGTGGAGGAGTTGTAGTAGTTCTTGATTCAGTAAAGAAAAATGTTTGTCCAGATATTATGGACGAAAACGGTAAACCGCAAGAATTAACTGAATTAGAATACTTTGAAAAAATCATTGGCAAGCCTTTGAATCCTTATCTTCCAAAGGACATTAACTTTTGGAGATCTGACTCTCGTGCAAGAGTACAGATTAGAGACGCTCGTCTCCGCCTTGACTTAAGAAATCCTATGGATATGATTAAGTACAAGATTTTGGCAGCTAATGAAGGAAAGTTTGCTAAGTCTCCTCAAGAATACCGTAGGATTAGAAGAGCAAGCTATGAATACGTATTTACTAATGTAGATGAGTTAAGAGACGAAACTCTCGAACGCTTGGAACTCGAAGCAAAAGCTTACTCTCTGTTCGACACTGTTACAAAGTCAGAAACAGAGATGAAAGACTTCTTAAGAGTTGCCGGTAAAATGCCTTCTGAAACAGCTAACTACAAGCAATTAAAAGCTATGGTAGGTAAGCTGATGGAAGAGGATAGAGATTTCTTCGTTAAAGTCCTTAGCGACCCTCATTACGAAGATAAGCTCTTTATAGCCAATGCTAGAAGAGTAGGAGCAGTTGAACAAAAACGCAACATCTTTACATTAGATACAGGTGTAGAACTTGGCTCTATAACAGATGCTATTCGTTGGTTCAACAAAGACGATAACCAGGAAACTCGTCTCCGTATCCAAGCCCAAATTGACCAACTTAAAGAAGTAGAAAAGTGACCGCTAACGAAATGGCAGATAAATTAGAGTTCCTCTTAGACAGAGCAAACTCTTTTGGTTCCCCCGGTTATACCGATGGAGAGCTTTCGTCTGCCCTTTCGTCTGCTCAAATTCAGTATGTAAAGAGGTTTTTCAATTACAAGAATAACACTCACCAGACTGGGTTTGAAGAAACTGAAGCAAGAGGCCAGGGCCTGAGTGCATTAATCCAAGACTCAGGCCCTCTGGCCCCCTCTGCTAACCAAGCAGGTATTCTCCCTAACGGTACATTTTACGATCTTCCTGAAGACTTTATGTTTACTATCTATGAACTTGTTTTTATAGATAGACCAGACTGCGACGGTAATCTCACCGAAGCAGGAGTTAAAGTAGTATCTCACGATGAGTACAGTCTTTTCAAAGGAAACTACTACAAAAGACCTTTTGCTAATAATATTCATGCGGGAGTTTTCCGTATGTATTTTAGCCCAGATAACGGTATCAAACGCCATGAGATTCTAACAGATGGTACATTCTCTGTAGACTCTTATAGAATGAGATACTTAAAAAATCCTGTAGACATTAGTGTCAACAGAGCAGATCCGGCCTCTCAAATTAGCTGTGAGTTAGATGACTTTACTCACGAAGTCATAGTAGACTTAGCTAGAGACTTAATGCTGGAAACTGTAAAAGAACAAAAGCTAGATAACGAGATAGACATTGAGAACTTTGAATAACGGATAACTTTTAATTTTTATAATCATGTTTAGAAACGCAAACAACAATTTTTTTGCATTTGTCTGTAACAACCAGGCAATTGCTGAAAAAGCCTCTGGTACTGTAATTAGTGCCAGCAACATGGCTGACGGAGAAGTAGTCTTAGTAGACCGTGACAACCAGGCTCTTAACCCTGCTGCTGCAATCTCAGGTACTACCAGATTTAAAATTGCTACTAGAGCTGGCGGTAAATTATTTTACTCTCCTCTCATCAATTTTGCTGATTGTACTATTTCAGCTGGTTTGGTAACCAATGCTACTAACCAAGTAACTACTATTGGCTCTGATGGAACTACTGCTGGAGGTATTGGAGAATTTGGTATCACTGATGATACAGCTGCTGTTGCCGCTATAGGAAATAGCTACTACGTTCTTATCGAAAAGCAAGATAATGACGAAGCTAACCGTTCAGGTTACCATCCATCTATTACTGCACAGGTTAAACTAACAAACCCTGCAGGTTTTACAGCAGCAGAATACATTCATATTCGTCTTGCAGAACAACTTCGTGAGGCTATTCGTAAAAACGACCAACTTGAGGCGTCTACTCCTTCTGTAAAAGGTCCTAAATATGTTAGAGCCGAAGTATTAGTAGCAGACGGTACTACTAAAACTACTGTTGGTTCAATTACCCTCACTTTGACACATGGATCTACAGTTGTAACTGCTAGTGGTAACTTTGCCGCAATGGCTGCTGGAAGCTACTTAGTTTTAGGCCAAGATGTTTACCGTACTGCTACTGCAACTAACGGATCTTCTGACACTACAGTTACTTTAGATTTTCCTTATGCAGGCCCTTCTGGAACTATAGCTGGCGGAATTACCGCTGCTACTGCTGGTTTTATTACAGCGGCAAACTTAGCAGACTTAACAGGTGTTGGAATTCGCCTAACTGGCTCAGCCCAACATTCATTTGATGTTAACCGCGAAAGAAAATGGTCAGTTTCTCGTTTTAATGTCCGCTTTGCTAAAGACGGAGAAAATGTAGGAGCAGCTATTACTACTACTACAGCAGCTAATCAAGGCCTTGGCGAATGGCAACAAGTTGCAATGGAAGAATACGAGTCTTTCGGAGCACTTGGTCAACGTTGGGTATCTGATATTCCTGCTGCACTTCGTAGTCAAAATACTGTAACCGATGGCTCTAGAGTTTACGGTCTTATTTCGATTAGAGAGGTAACTACTAAGCAAAATGCCCTTATCGGCCAAACCATTGGTAAAACTACTTACCACATTTGGTTAGAGCTTGACGGTAATGACGCAACTACTGACCAGTTAGAAGCAGCTGGGGCTACCCAAGACGCTATCTTGGCCCAGCTAAATGTTGCTGCTGCTGATGTAGCTGCTAACGGCCAAGCTTAAAAATGTTCGGGTGAAAATCCGTTCTCTAGCTCTTTTGTTTAATGGGAGGGGAGGGTAACTCCTCCCCTTCTTTTAATTCTTTAATCCAATGAGTTCAAATAAAAAAACAATACCGACCGAAGTACAAATTATTGACCGAGGTCTTCAAGTAGCCCAAGTTAAACAAGCAGAAACTGCTTTAGGACAACTGGGCTCTAGTTTTGTAGACACCACAGGAGCTGTAACACCTCCTCCTGGAAAAGTATTCGTAGCTCTCTCTTTCTTAGCTGATACTAGTCTTTCAGAGTTAATTTCAGAAACTTCTATTTTTGCGTCAACAGCTACTGGAGGTTCGGGAGCAGGTGTCGATGCCATAGCTTCTGCTCAAATCTTTCCAAAAGGATTTACTCTTTATGGAAGATATACTTCATTTACTCTTAATGCTGCTGACGCTGATGGCGGTGTAATTGCTTACATAGGAGAGTAATGCTAAAACTTGGAGTTACATTAGGTAGAGAGTCTACAGAAAAGGCTGCAATCGAAAAACGAACTTGCACAGCTATTAACTATGTCTCTAATTTTTCTAGAAGCACAGACGGCTGGAGTGAGGAACAAGGTATAGCAACATTTACCCCAGCAGTTACTGTAGGGGGATTGTTCCCAGTATTGCAGTTAGATTTTGAAGCTCCTAGACCGGGTGCAACAGGAGGCGCTACTATTTTAAAAATATTAGATAAAGCCTTATCTGCCGGATGTAGCTACTCTTATAGCTTACAGTATTATATACCTGCAGGAAACGTTAATATAACGTCCTTAAAAAATATAAGCATAGGTGGAAAGGTACTTACAATAGATAATTCTCCTGTACCTACAGGAACTTGGCTTACTAGAAGTGGAAATTTTATCGCCGATGCAGATAATGTAGTAAAACTACAATTTAATACTTTAGACGCTGCTGGAGCAGATTCTGCCTACCTCTACGATATAAGAATATTCTCAAACTTTTAACAATGCCTCAATTAGGATTAGGAGCTTCAAGAGTTTACCCGGACCAAGTAATGCCAGTAGCAATACTTGATGCTTGTGGTATTGTTAACTATTCTTCAGACTTTTCTGCAGGTACTGACAACTTTGTTGAGACTGTAGAAAACCCAGCTATTCAACTTTTAATTGCTGGAAATGTTGACGGTATAGGAGGACTAGATGACGTTTTAGAAGTTACAATTAAAGATCTTGGAGGACTTGCTTTTCCTACTCAATCTTTTGAAAACTCCGTAGCTCCCGCAGACGTTACCGGAGGATGTACTTATAGGCTATATTTTAGGTATAGATTTAATGGAACTAATGTTGGTTTATATCGAATTATACAAGCTTCTTTAGGAGGTACAGTTATAGAAGTTGATGGAACTATTGACAAAGCTGGAGATACTTGGTACATCTTTAATCAACCTATAGTAGCAGGAGATACTGGAGTACTTAAATTTACTCTGCCTGTATCTCCTGCTTTAGATGGCGACATTGTTTATTTAAAAAACATCTCTATAACAAATGTAAATTAAAATGGAACTTATATCTTTATATGAAGGGATTATCCTAGTTGCAGGGCTAATAGGGGTTTATATTAAACTACAAAATCAAGTGGAAAAACTCAAAAATAGACTCTATACTCTGGAGCAGAATAAAAACGAAGTAACAGATATGTTAAAAGACCTTGCTAAAGATATAGCTGAAATAAAACTTCTCTTAGCACGTAAACAATTAGACCAATGATAACAGTCAAAATTTTTGTCCTCTGTATAGTAACAGTTGTAATTTTCCTACTAGGAATAATTATATTTATTTCTACCCTTCATTCTGGAAAGATTAAAGACGAAGATAAAGACTTTATTCCCGATGATTTAGAAGATAAAATCAACGAAATCAAGGAAGAAGTTCAAGAAAGAATCGAAGTCGTTAAACTAGAGATAGAAGACGTAGCTGAAGATATAGGTAAAGCTATTGATGGTTTAGATGATATTCCTAAAGCAGCTGCTGGCGCCAAACGTAAAGGTAGACCTAGAAAACAAAAAAAGAATGGCGACTAAATCTAGAAAGGAGGCAAAAATGCCTTCTAAAAATAAGAAAAACTTTAGACCTACAAAGTCTGGAGCAGGTATGACTGAAGCAGGAGTCAAAGCTTATAGAAGAATGAATCCTGGTTCTAAGTTAAAAACAGCTGTAACAGGCGATCCTCCTAAAGGATCAAAAGACGCTAAACGTAGAAAATCTTTCTGTGCAAGGTCTGCAGGCCAAATGAAAAGATTTCCTAAAGCAGCTAAAAATCCTAACTCTAGACTAAGACAAGCAAGAAGACGCTGGAAATGTTAAAAAATGGAACACCTACTAATATTCAGAAAAAGTCCTATAGATCCAAACTCTGTTACAGAAAGTAGCACTGGGACTAATCTTGATTTTTTTGCAGTTCCATTTTCTAGTTTAGCAAATATTGCCGCAACAGATGGCCAGGTAATTCTTTACTTTAAAGAAGCCAATGCTTTTGAAAACTCTAAAGCTAACTTTGCTCAGGTTGTATTAAATACAATAAGAGGGCAAGAAGTAGAAGTAGTAAAAACCTTATGGGCTGCAATTAGGCAAGATAATCAAAGAGGCTTTCTAGAGTTCAATAGTATTATTCAAGATTTTCCTATTAGTAGTATTCTTTCTATAGACTCTATAAAAAGATTTACTTCTGAAAGATTTATATCGTCAGGTGGGTCTCTTCCAACAGGCGGAGATATTGACCAAGTACTGACTAAGCTATCCTCAACAGACGGAGATGCTGATTGGGAATATCCACATACTTTATATGTAACAGTTAGAAATGTTTCTGGGGGAACCCTCCCAAAAGGAACCCCTGTTCATGCTAATGATGTTACAGGTAATGTAGCAGATGTTATTGCAGCAGATGCATCTAACTCATCTGCAATGCCTGCAACATACGTTCTTAATGAACAAATTAACAACAATGCTCAGGGAGTAGCAATAGTAATAGGAACAATAACCGGGATAGACACATCAGCTTTTTCAGCAGGAGATGTTGTCTATGTAGCTTCAGGTGGGGGATTCACTAACGTAAAACCTACAGGCACAAACCTAATTCAAAACCTTGGGGTAGTAACACGCTCAAATAGCACTACAGGTTCTGGAGTTGTTTATGGGTCAGGAAGATCAAACGATGTCCCTAACCTCCCAACAGGAAAATTCTTTATAGGCTCAGCAACTAACACACTAGAATCAGCCTATACTCTCCCAACAGCAGATGGAACTTCAGGTCAGGTCCTTACAACAAATGGTTCTGGAGCTGTTACATTCCAAACACCAAGCACACCTACAGAAAGATTTGTATTCACTGGATTGGCCGCCGTAGATACAGCCGCCAATGAAAGGTTTATTCCTCTTTCAGCAGGGGATGTAGATATAAATACAAACGACATACGCATGGCGGCAATTGTTCCAGTAGATGCTAACATTGAAAGAATTGCCATTGTAGCAAATACAGCAACCACAAATACAGTAACTGTTAGAATGTATAAAAATTATGTTTTAGCAAGCACAAGCAGCAGCGTATCTCTTGCTGCAAATGTCACACAAGTTTTAACACCCACCGCAACTAGCTTTACTGCAGGTGACGTTATTAGTGTTTCAATAGAGCAAGATCCAACAGCTGTAGACTTAAATTTCGTAAACATAACCGTCAGCTTAACAACATGAGGAACTTAAACACACTCACAGAACAAGATATGGAGGATATTGGGATTGACCAAAGACTCGGTAACTTAATAAACACACTAATTCTTGAAATAGAAGATTTAAGAACCCAAGTGTCTGAACTACAACCATGAAAAAAATAAGTCAAACAACAGTAGCCCCTTCTGGATCAACAGTGTCTAGACCAGGGATTCATTCTAAGACAAAAACCAGTTCTAACAAGAACTCTAAAAACTATAAGAAACCATATAACGGACAAGGAAGATGAGACTCAAGCATTTCAAACTCTCAGAATTTGACTCCCCAGACCTTCCAGGATCTGGTGAAAAGATGTCTAAAGACTTCTTAAAGCTATTAGATAAAGCCCGTAGTAAGGCAGACGTCCCATTTAAGATTGGCTCAGGGTATAGAACTCCAGAGCATAATAAAAAAGTTGGGGGCGTACCTGCATCTTCTCACATGAAAGGAATGGCTGCTGACATTAGCTGTAGAGACGATGCAACTAGAGCCAAAATTATAGAAGCCCTTATTTCAGTAGGATTTAACAGAATTGGTGTTGCTAAAACATTTATACACGTAGACAATGATCCTGAGAAAAACGCTAATCGTATTTGGCTTTATTAGTCTTTTCTTTGGCTGCTATAAGCAAGAAGAAAATCGCTCTATGAATGCTCCTCTTTCTATATACTTAGAAGGAAAGTATTCTCTTTACAGAGTAGAAGCTGCTGGGGTATCTACGTATTACTTTGACACTCCAGCTCTTCTTTCGTTTCTATCTGCATACGGTTTTGAAAGCCCAAATGTATTTGACTACAATGGATCTGGGGCTGTAGACGCATCTGATTTAGCAGAAACTCTTAGTGGATTTGGAAATGTCTACACCCCAACTTATGACATATATTCTGCCGATATTTACTTACAAGCATCAAGCGGATGGGGTATAAACTTACAAGGGTGGGATGTGTGCTTTCTTAAAACAACCCCTTGGGATGAATCTCCACCAGGTAACTTTATTCCTGACACGCTCAGGTCTTTTTTTCTAGAAGGAGTACTCCAAGATGGAACATTTACAAAGGTCTGGTATTACAAGAACTAAACTATGGCTACTAAAAAGAACTGGATAAAAGGAGCTATCAAAAGACCAGGAGCTCTTAGAAAAGCAGCAAAGTCTGCAGGTGCATTAAGTGAAGATGGAACGATTAAAACATCATGGCTAAACAAACCAACAACAAACAAGAGACTTCAAAAACAGAAGAATCTAGCAAAGACTCTCAAAAAGATGAGAAAAAAATAGAAGACAATTCTTATATCTTCCTTTATTGGGATTAAATCCATAAATTTGTAACTTAAAACGTAAACTAATGGCAACAACAGTCCTAGACTTAACTATAACTAGTGATATCTCCTCAAATGAAATATCATTAAACTCCAAATTTGCAGTTACTACTAATGGATCTACAGGGGTCACCGAGTCTACAGGAGTAGCTCGTAGAGTTATTGGAACTTCTGATGTACTTCTTATAGACATTTCTGCTTCTCCTGTTAGCCTTATTGCAGCCAAAGCTGTTCTTTATATAAAGAATATAGACTCAACCTTTACAGACTATGTAGACGTTAAGTTTGGTAATACCGGAGGTACCTACATGAACTCTCTGCGTATTTATGGAGGTCAGTTTGCAGTCCTTCCTCTTAGCTGTCTTACAGACGGTGATGGAGCAGGTACAGATGTAGACATTAATGTAGTAGCCGCTACAGCTTCTACTACTATTGAATATGCACTTTTCTACGAAGCTTAATACTTAATAAGATGGCAACTATTACTACAAGAATAACCATTACAAGCTCTGATTTAACTTCAGATGCCTTGTCTATAACTAAGTCTTTTAATCTTACTAGTAACTCTGGTACTGGTATTAGTCAAACTTCTGGATTAACAAGAGTAAACGGTCTTAATACCATTACTACTATTTTTTCAGCAGCTGATTTTAGCAATGAAGAAGCTTACCTGTTTATCCACAATACTGACTTAGGAAAGTCTAACAAAGTAATTCTTACTCAAGGATCACAACAAATAGCATTTATTCAAGGAGGAGACTCTATTTTTATGGCTATTGATCCAGCTGCTTTAGATATTAAACTTACAGCTGACTTAGCTTCTACTGTAGTAGAGTATCAGCTGTTCCATAACGGGTAACAATGAGTCTTATACCTTCAGGATTTAACGGAGCAATTAGTCCCAAGCTAGATGTTTGTGTTTCTCAAGACTGTCAAAATATTACATTCACAGATGTAACTCTTTTAGCCAGTCCTGCAAATGTTTATGGGTGGACTACTGATGCTTCAGAAACGCCTCGTCCTAGAATACTAACAGCTTTTTCTGACATTAGAGTTATAGTTACTAACTCTGCAGGACAAGAAGTAATTAACTTACTTCTATATTCTCCTCCAACTGTAAATTTTTATCCAGAAATCTCCGAGTTTTCTGATAAAATGCCGCTTACCACTTACAGTTGGGGATTACCAGATGGGGTCTATTCTTTTATTTATAGACTTACTTACAGAAATACTGGACTAAGTTATGGAGATCCAGATAATACTTTAGGACTTGCAGATCACTTTGTACAAGCTACTTATAATAAGCTTATAACATGCAATAGTAAAAACGCTGTAAAAGATCTTTGGTTAAAATATTTAGCTAACTGTTGCGGTAGTAACAGAGATGCTGCTTTAGAAGCAGAGGCTTTATTATATGCTGTAGAAGCTGCAGGAGCTTGTGCAGACGAATTTAACGCCTCAAGAATAAAAGAATCACTTGATAAAATAATGAGTTTATCCTCAAACAAGTGTTTGTTATGTAAATCATCAACTTGTAAATGCTAAGCTATGAGCTGCGGATGTAAAAATTGTAATGGAGCTGTTTCTTTACCTACTCAATTACCCCCAGGGTGTGATTCTATATTAAATATAGGTACACAACTTGTAGATGATAATGTTTTAGTCACTATTACATTTTGTAGTGGAGCTATTCAGCAGTTTACTATTCCAGCTGGTCAAAATGGAACAGATGGAGTAAATGGAGTTGATGGGGCTACTGGTCCTTCCGGAACTGGTATATCTGATGTAGATATTATACAAGAAGGTAATGAAGTTACATTAGTAATTACATTAAGCGATGGAACAGTCATAAATGAAACTTTTATTATCCAAGCCGCCCCAAGTGCTTATGTTGTAGATTCTCAACATTTTGATACTACAACTCCAGTACTTTTAACTAATGATACTAATAGTGTTGTTCTTGCGTCTTCTACAATTCCAGGTAATACTATCAATGTTAATGGAGATACTATTGATTTTGACATTTTGTTCAGGCTTAATTATACATTAGCCGTTAATATTGCCACTGGAGAAATTGAGTCTATTGCAGCTGTTTTTAAATCCTTCTATTTATCATTAGGACCCCTTGGCGGTCTTATTGATGCAGATGAAATTTTTAATAACCTAAGCTTTCCAAATTTTAACAGTTCAATAAGACAAATAAGAATTCGAGGAAAAATGACTAAAATAGAGTCACCTGCTTTAGGAACAAATGCTATGAATATAATGGGATCACTAGAGCTTTATGATAAAGCTGAAACCGATATTCTTAGTAATGGGCTTGGGGGAGACGTAACTAATACTATGCCTGCTCTTAGATTTTCCTATGGCTTTTACTCAGGATCTGCACAAGGGCTAGATTTTGAAAACAATTTACAATTTCAGGTATTAGCTACTCCCGCTACTTATGCTCAAGGATCTTCAGTTTTAGTAGATCCGCTTTACTTCGTTACTACTAAAATTCCCAAATTATGAATAACTCTATAATCGAAATACTAAGAGGAGATATTAAAGTAGATAAAGTTTCTCAAGGAACTAATACTATTATTATCCCAACTTATGGTATCTCTTATTACTTTATACGAGGAAGTGTAACTCTTGGTGCTGATCTGATTATATCTATCAGAACTACAGACATGCAGGTAGGGGAAAAAGTAGTATTTGAGTACGGAGCTTCGGTTAGTTTATCTACTTATTCTTTAAGTATTGGGGGAAAAAGTATACCAGCAAGACTGTCTGCAGTTCCTATGACCATAACTTGTATCTACAATGGTACAGGCTTAGTTACAATATTCCAACCTACTTTCGAGGCAGGATTTGAGATTATAGATAACTCAAACATATTCGGAGCTTTAACTACAACAGAAATAGGTACAGGAACGGTACAAGCAGGTAACCTTGCTTCTAATGCAGTAACCACAGCTAAAATTCTAGACGCCAATGTCACAGAAACCAAGTTAGCTACTGATTCTGTAACTACAGCTAAAATAGCTAACGGAACTGTAGAGGTAGAAAAGTTAGAAAATCAAGCTTTAGAATCTTCTATCGTTATACCTGTACATTTTGACTATGCTTCTAAAGATAGTTATTACTTAACTATTCCTACTAAATGCAGTGCTGTACGTCTTTACTCTACCGTATCTGGTACTGCTATTGACGGTTCTAATGCAGCCACAATGACTATTTACAATGAAACTCAGGCAGCCGCTTTATTGTCTACTGGAACTCTACACGCAGCAGGAACTGCTGAGAATAATAATGCCTTAGTTTCTTTAAGTAATACAAGCATTAATCAAGGAGATATTCTAAGGTTTACTCCGGATGGATCTGCTACTAGCGGTAAAGTCTTTTTAACACTAACCTTACGTAGAAACGCTGACTAATGAGCTGTAGCTGTTGTACATCTTCTATAGTAGACGGACAGATTCTACAATCTGAGTACGATCACAAAGTATTTAATCTACAATGTAGATTTAAAGACTATGTGGCTAACATTACCAACAAATGGCGTTACGGTATTTTTTGTCCAGAAGACTCTGATACAATGGTAGAAATAAGAGCTCTTCTTAGACTTCTTATATGCTATGGTACATACGTGGAAGAAATACCTGGAGATGATTCTAATATACCAGCTTGTTACACAGAGTACTTAAATGAAAGCGGTACCGATCTCAATACTTTCTCAGAATTTCCTATAGGCTCTACAGCAAACTCTTTTTTCTTTATTACTAGTCCTTATACATCTAAATACTATGTACTAAAGATTACAAGTGGTACCTATACAGGATCCTTAATTTTGCCTCTATCTACACTTTTATTTCAGTTAGATAGCGGACAAGAAGTTATAGTTTGGCCACAAGGAGCTCAGTCTGTATTTATAGAGGTACAATGTTTTGGCTCCCAAATAAGTCTAGACGACGCTTTGACTGCTGCTCAAGGAGTAACAGTGTTTAAAAGAGGATTACTAGATGCCGATATAATAAAGATTGTTCAACGAATTGAAAAGCTATTAGAATGCTGACATTAAACCAAATGATAGGTCAATTAGAGGAGGCTTTAAATATAGACTCTGATGACACTGTATTCAGCGAACGGCTTTTCATTGATATGATTAACCAGGCCAGAGCTGTATTTGTTAGACAAGACTTAAATAAAAATAGGACAGCAGATCCTACCCTTATTCAAGAGCTCCCCTGTATAGAAATGGAAGTAACAGAAGCACATCTCTGTGGATGTTTAGATATTCCTGGAGACTGCAGACTACTTAAATCTGTACAAAAAATTCCAGATACTATTGAGCTGTCCCATAATGACGGCATTCTTTCAGTAAGACCGGTACAACTCCTTCAAGCTCCATTTAGCTATGTAGACTACAAGAGAATACCCCATATACATTATTCCAGATTTACAGGAAAAGCTGTATATGCTTTTCTCCTAAATGACTATATGTACTTGTATTCCCCTAAACAGTCTCACTATGCAATGATAGAGCAGATTCATATAAGGGGTATTTTTGAAGACCCTACTCAAGTAGGAAACTTTCAAAATGAATGCGGTAACCCTTGCTTTACTAAAGATAGTCCTTACCCTATTTCTATGTGGATGTTTGAAGCTGCTATAAAGCCTCATATAATCCAACAGATGGTAACTAAAATTCAGTTTGTGGATGATAAGAATAATAACGCTGATGATGATACCGTAGATATACCTAAAGTACCAACACAACGTCAAGCTAGACAAACACAAGAATAATGAATAGGAAGAAAGGAGCTAGTGGAAAGAACAATGCAGATATTACCTCCCAGGACTTTTATAGGTATTATCTGAACACTGAGAAGAAGCCTATACCTTATTCAATACTAAAAGATCTATACAAAGACATGATGTCTGGGCTTATGGATCTAGTGTTGGAAGGAGAAGAGGTTGTTATACCTCATCTTGGGACATTCTCAGTACGATCATATAAACCTAAACAATTTGACAGTAACGGTAACTTTATAAAACCTCCTATAGACTTTGGAAGATGCTGGCCGTATTGGAGATCTAAATACCCTGGATTAACTGATGAAGAAATAGCTGCTATAGAAAATAAACCTGTTTTAAGATATGAAAATCGACATTCTAAAGGCTTAAGATATATGTTCTATTGGAATCATAAGACAATGCCTATTAGAGGAAAACAAGTTTATATATTCAAAGCAGCTACCCAGTATAACAGAAGGCTAAGTAAAATAGTAAAGTCAGATACTGATATATTGTTTCAATCTTTAACACTATGAGAAACGGAAGACTTGTATCATATAGAACAATAGCAGCTACACTTCAGAGAGATTTTCCTTTCTTAATTGAAACAATTTCAGACGAAGAGGTGATAGAATGGTTAGGTTCTTTTATGGGCCTTACTAATGCACCTATAATGCTTTCTGATGCTATAGGATACTTAGAACTATGTGACGGCAAAGCCCCACTTCCTTGTGATTTACACTTAATAGTTCAAGTAGCTAAAACTGATGCGGCTACTTTAGCTGATGGCCCATGTTCTAAACTTAGTCCTATGAGATGGACTACGGATAAATTCCATAGAAAGTTTCACGATAGCGATGCTGACTATAGAGTAGAATCTCCGTATACTTATACAGTAAACGATAACTATATTTTTGCAAATATTGAAAATGGAATCCTTGCTATGTCTTATAAAGCCATACCTACAGATGAAGAAGGCTTTCCAATGATTCCCGCAGAAGAACAATGGATACAAGCAGCCATCCATGATATAGCTTGGAAGGCTGCCCGTAAACTTTGGTATTCTAATAAAATTACTACTGATAAATTTCAAAAGCTGGAACAAGAAAGAGATTGGTATTTTGCCCAAGCAGTCGTTTACTCTAGAATGCCTTCTATAGATCAAAGAGAAGGTATAAAGAATCACAGACTAAGGTCATTTACAGATATTAACTACCACTCTGACTTCTTTAGAAATTATCAGTTACCAGAGCATAGATACTTTAAAGGCCAATACTTTAACTCGTGAGTAATCAAAAGCCACATATTAACGACTACAAAAGTGGTATGAATAAAGACTTCAATCCGGAGTCTTTTCCTGCTACTGGTTATGAGGACGCCAATAATGTAAGGGTTTTTACTTCAGGAAATGGAGCCTCATTAGGAGCTATTCAGAATATTTTGGGTAATCAACTAATTGTAGATTTACCCGAAGTTAACGGCAACCAATTATATATTATAGGTACATGTCAGCTTAGGGACTCCATTATAGTCTTTGCTACACCTAGTTCCAGTCAAGAAGGAGGCCATGGTTATATCTATGAAGTAGACTTTAACTTTCAATCATTGGAGTCTACAATAACTTTAATTTACGACGACGCAGATCTTAGATTCTCAAGACTTAATCCTATAGAAGCTATAGGCATTCAAGAGAACGAAAACTATGAAAGAGTTTATTTCTCAGACTTTCAGAATCCCACAAGATCTATAAACATAAGAGACGCTGCTATTAACGATTCTCCTGTTTTAGCTCTTAACTTTTTTCCCAATCCAGGGATAGAAAGGCCTGTAATAAACAACATAGACTTTGGAGGATCACTACGTCCAGGCATTTATTCTTATGCTTACTACTTTACAACCTTTGGTGGAAATAGTACAATCTTATCCCCTGTATCTGCTCAAGTACATATTGTAAAGGATAGCGATAACAATACTCCAAATACAAGAGAATATAAAGGTGTACCAGAAGGTATAGATGATGACGATTTTACAGCAAAGCTTGTAAACGTACAAGTAGACCTTACCTCAATACCTGAGAATACTTTTTCAGAAATTACTTTAGTAGCTATCTATGTTTCTGATTTTGGGGAACTCCCTCAAGTATTACAAGTTACTACGGAGTCTATCCAAGGAAATACAAACTCTATAAATTTAGTACATACAGGAGCAGAGTTACAGACAACAGTTATTCTCTTTGAAGAGTTCGTTACAGAAAACGTTCCATTTAAAACCAACAAAACCTTTGGTATAAAGGACAACATATTGTTCTGTGCTAATATTAAAGGCCAAGATCTTAATATTCCAGAAGATATATCCCAAGGATTAAGAGCAATTAGATACCGAAACACCCAAAACAGTTATGTTGACGATGGGTTTTCAATCTACAATAATCCGTACAATGACGAATCAGGTACTGTTTTTGGAACTAACCCTACAGGTACCTATGATTTTTGGAGTAACCTCTATCAGTATAAATACCTTGCTAACGGTACTACTTTAGGAGGACAAGGTACTTTTATCAGTTATACTTTTACCTTAGAAAGAATGGAAGCTGAAAGCTCCGTTAATGATGGAGGAGGAGCTGAACTTAACTATTTCTACAATACACAGCAAACCTTAGAATCTATTGATATAGGAGACGATGTTCCATATATCAACAGATCATTCAGAGGATTAGAATCTCCGTATAAAAGATTTTTACGAGGGTATAAAAGAGGAGAAACTTACCGATTTGGAATAGTTTTCTTTAACTCTGCAGGTGCTGCTTCAACAGTACAATTTATTGGAGATATTAAATTCCCTGAAATATCTGATAGATCAGATCTTCCTGTAGGTACTACTAATGGAGGCCAAGATATATTTCATTTCCCCACAGCGTTATCTAGAGGATATGATGAATCTGGTACACCTCATTATTCTGATATCTATTCTTTAGGAATAGAGTTTAATATAAACCTTCCACAAGACTTTATAGATAACTATGATATAGCTTACTACCAAATAGTAAGAACTAAACGAAGGGACCAAGACAAGACTAGACTTGCTCAAGGTGTAATAAATAAATGGTATGTACCTGTATCAAGAGGAGCTGGGGAAGATCCAGAAAACCTCAGTGGTTTTGAAGGAGATACCAAAGTTTTCTATCCTATATCAGAGATGACTGATATTACAGGTCATTTGAATAGGTATATGAAACATGACAGTGATGGTATTGTATATGGAGAAAGAGCTAATGCTTTTCAAATCTCTAATTTAACTTCTGCCGCTATAGAAGGTATAAATGGGGGTTTCGCAATACTTGCCCCATTTACAGCGGGACTGGGCTATAATTATCACCCAACAAACCTTATAGATCCTAGAACAGGTATAGGTTATAGAAGTGGTGGTGTAGCTCCTATAAGAAGAAATATTATAGAAACATCTGTAGCTTATCAGAACGCTGCAGCAGTAGAATCACTAGTTTCTTTCTTCTGTCCAGAAGCTACATACAATCATTTTGTTCCTCAGTTTAATAACGGCAATGATTATCTAAAAACTGTTGGTATCCTTTCATACACTACTAAACATTCAGATGAATTTACTCAGTTTCCTTTTGGATTATCAAGTGATTCTATTAACCATATTTTCGATACAGCTTTAACAATTTATCCACAGTGGGGCCATACTTACTATTCCGTAACAGATAGTATGGAAGCAGGTACTATTCAAGGACCTTTCTTTGGATTTATAGATGGACGTCCAATGCTTGGGGCCAATAACGTAGGTAACCCTCCCGGTCAGCATGCTAATTATCCAGAGTATGATAATGCTCCTCAATCAATGAGGAGATTCGTCACTAAAGCTAGACAAGTATCTCCATTAAACGTATTTAATGAATCTCTAACAGAGCTTCACCTAT
>Ga0208160_1000546_pt1 | contig 17463 bp, 21 predicted proteins | sample CB_VirMetaG_FD_184536 | JGI IMG/M metagenome (GOLD analysis project Ga0208160, IMG submission 184536) | Freshwater to marine saline gradient viral communities from Chesapeake Bay - CB_1504_1 Viral MetaG (SPAdes) (version 4) | ecosystem: Environmental > Aquatic > Marine > Coastal | place: USA... | reverse complement strand
AAAAGAAACTATGTCCAGCAGGCAAAGCAGCAGCCAAGCGCAAATTCAAGGTCTACCCTTCGGCTTATGCTAACGGTTGGGCCGTGCAGTATTGTAAGGGTAAGTTCCGAGGGAAAAAGGGGAAGAAGAAATGATACCTAATGCAGCCTTGGAACTTGCTTGGGGTATTCTGAAAGCGAAAGAAGATGCTCCTAACTATAGAAAGGCGACTGGAAAAGAAAAATGTGGTAACTGTAAAGCATGGGACTCTTCAAAGACTGATGACCCGATGACTGGTTATTGCGAGTGGTACGACTTTATGTGCAGAGCGGACCATGTATGTGATGCGTGGGCGGGTAAGTAATGACACGATGTACCTGCCACGACACTTTGGTTGTGAAAAACCTCAACCGTTGGTTTAAGGAAAAGTGGGTCGATGTATCTCGTAAAGACCCAAAAACTGGCAAGCATCCTCCATGCGGTAGGTCGAAGGCTAAGACTTCAAGCAAAGGCTATCCAAAATGTAGACCAAGTGTGCGAGTAAGTAGTAAGACACCTAAGACCAGTGGAGAAATGTCCAGTGGTCAAAAGCAGGCTGCTACAAAACGCAAGCGAGCCAAGAAGCAGGGAGTGGGTGGTAAACCTACGGTTGTAAAGTCCATTCTTGTAAAGAACCCAGTGTCGCCCGAAGCCAAGCGACACAAGTTGGAGTATGACAAGAAGTATGAGTCCAACCCTGAGCGTGTCAAGTATCGAGAAGAGTTGAACCGTGAGCGTAGAAAGCGAGGCATCTACGGACAAGGCGGTCCTGATATGAGTCATACCAAAGACCACACACTGGTTGCTGAAAGTCCTCATGCAAACCGAGCAAGACATTTCAAAGAAAGAGGCACACTTAAAAGCGAAGCGGTCTTAGTGATAAGATGAGCATGGTCGGAGATTGGTGGGTAGAATTATTCGATTACATGCTTGGCATTGCGTTAGATAACCTTATGCGGATAGAAGAGGCACAAGACGGCTCTATAGAAGCGACTACTCTTTTGATGGAGGCAGCGGATAACTACAATTTCCTCCAACAGGCTTATCATGAGAAATGCGGTGGGGATATACATGTCGACTTCTTCGTATGCGATTGATTCGGCATGGTCACATTTAGAAAATGATGACAAGATTGAGAAGTTGTTGCCTCTTGCTGCTTTAGCAGTACCTGCTGCATTTGGTGCATTAGGTGCCTATACTGGTGCTGGTGGTAGATTTACAGATGATGAAGGTAATGTTGGTCTTAATTTTGGTGGGAATGCGGTTATGCAAGACCCATTGACTGGAGGATTAATTGGCGAAAAAGAATTAGGAGGCTCTGTCGAAGATAGAGTAGCAGGTGGTGCGGTTGGGGCTTTACAAGCAATCAATCCTTTCGCATATGTAGGGGCAGCAGGTAGAGGTATCAAAGGATTAAGAGCGGGTAGGCAAGCCAGTCGAATGGCAACTGCATCACGAGCAGGCGATGATGCTGCGAGACTCGCTGCACAGGCAGGAGGAAGTGCCGCTGAAATTAAACAAGCAAGACTTTTGGCAGAAGAGGCGGCTCTTTATCCGGGTGTTAGGAATGTACAAGTCGCACCCGGCGTAGTAGATTCTTCTATGTCGTTAGGCGGAATGGCGAGAAGAGGAGTCGGAGGAGCAGTTGACGCTACAGGTAGAAGTTTGAGGGGATTAGGTGCCTCAAGACTTGCAAGAGGTTTAGGAAGAGGTGCACAATTGGTCGGTCAGACTCAGCAACAGTTAGGTGATGAAGCAGCGGCTTTATTTGGAGCGGGTGCTTTGAGCAAACTACCGAGTGCTGACACAAGTACAGGAGGATTCGCAAGCCCACAAAGTCAAGCAGGAGCATTTGGTGCTGGTGGAGGGGCTGCGAGTGGATTTGGACAAGGTTATGGTATGCGAGACTTGACTAATGTGACTGGTAATCGTATGGGTGAAGATGCTATATGGACCGGTACTGCTGCGCCATTTCAAGGTCAGCATGGTAGAGGCACTATGGCTCAAAGAACAGTAGCGAATCAAGGCACATTTGGTGGATTTGGAATGAACAAAGGTGATAACATGAAAATTGGAGAACAAATATTGAAAGAAGTGACAGAAAGAATGAATGACGAATACTTGTCAAAGGCAAAGTGTCCTAAGTGTGGACAAGAGCATTTGGCAAAGATGGGCTGTGTAGCGAAGGCTGAAAAGTGTCCTCACTGTGATGGAGACGCACCACGAAGCAAGTGTATTTGCGGAGAGGCTAAGAAGGCTGACAAGAAACCAGCACACGGTATGGTTATCGTAATTGGGTCTAAGGCTGGTCCGGGTCCAAGTAAAGACGGTAAGCGTCAGAAACTCGACTCTGAAAAAGACAAGAAAGAAGAGTGAAGTTCAAGACAAGATACCCCTTCGGTTCAATTGGACCGGAGAGGCTAACCCTCTTGCCTACTTCCGGTCCACTTTATTTTGTTATACTTAAATCCACATGGTAATACTTTATGTAGGCTGTTGCGGTGGCAACGGTAAGAGGGATTGTTATACAAGGTATTGAATCTAATCGTGAGCACGACCAAGCAGAAATAAGACTAATGGGTCTAATTCTTACACAAGCGGTATCAATTGGCATTGCTGTAGGTATATTTGACGCAGGTCTTTGGTTAAAGTTGGATGACCCTACATTGAACGGAGTGACTTATGCTATGGCAGCGTTTGCTGTACAAGGTTTGGCCTATTATCTGTTCAAAATGTTCTTCCAACAGGGCATGGATGAAAGAGCAAGAATGTCTAACCAAGAAAGAGAAAGAAGAAATCGCTATCGTTCTATGGAGTTTACCTTTGAAAGAAGGCGACAAGATATGGAAATGAAGATGCAAGAGAAACAATTGGAAGCGGAATTGAAGTGGATGGAGCAGAACCCCGGCAAAACACCTCCTTGGATTGAGGCAAGAATGTATGGTGCAGGTACTGGTACTGTAGATTTCACCCCTTCTTTAGAACCTACTAACAAAGAGCCTCTAAGTCTTGGTTTGGATTTTGACGAAGATACTCCTCTTAAGAAAGATGGCACCCCTGATAAGAGGTATCAAAAGAAGGAGTGATGCCTTTTGGGGCGCATATTCAAAACGCCATCGGATGATGCTGTTGAGGAAACTCTTCGCAGTATGCACATTGCTAACACTGTAGATGTAGCGTATGAAAAGACGATGGGTTGGATAAAGGTAGTTGTTTTTTCTACATTAACTGCCTTTGTAGTAAGTGCTTTTGAATTTTATACAGACTGGAATCTTTGGGAATCAACGGGTAATTGGTTGAAAAATAAATTACAGGAATGGTCTAACGCTATTTTTGATTGAGGTGGATATATGTCGGTAATGGGAGGCTCTGCATTAGTAGGGGGCATGGTATTTGCTCGTGAACTATGGCACTACTTTGTACCAAGAAGAATAGGTATTTACGGACCTACTACTGTTGGTAAGACTACCCTTGACAGATACATGACTACTCCGGGCGAAATGGAAGAAATACCTTTAGAGGACAGAACTAAGCATTTCAAAATACCGGGAATGAACAGGTTTATGCTACCAAGACCAAGTAGAAAGAGACTAACTTACAAGGGAGACACAAGAGTAGTTTATTCCTCTGATATAGGTGGAGAAGAAAGGTTTTGGAATCTTTGGATTGATGATATGGTCAATAGAAATGTCGAAGCAGTGGTCTTTTTGTTTGACCACAATTGCATGAAAGGAGGAGATGCAGCGGTACAGGCTGTTGGCGGATTTAAGTATTTGGTGGATTCTGTTATCCATAGACAATATCGTTATCGTAAATTAAAAGCGAGACTAAAGGGTAAGAAATACTGTCCAAAAGTAATCATGCTTGTAGCAAATAAAGCCGATATGTGGTGGGATGACCAAGCAAATATCCTTTGGCAACAGCAAAGACTGGGCGAACATAAGATGTTTGACCCCTTTAGAGAAGATTTGATAAGGTTGCAGAAAGCAGGAGTACCTACTAAAAGAGGCATGATGGCTACTAAAATCGGTTGGAATGTAGAAAATACGATGTTAGATTTACTTGTATAGGTGATTATAATGAATTGGAGATATGGACAAGTACCGCAAAATGATGTTAACTTGGCAAACATGAGTCAAGCGCACTTAATTGCGTTAGGACAACAGGGTAATACCAATCACGAGCAGTTATTAGAAATGCAGGCTGCTCAACAAGGTATGAGAGAAGTAGCACAGAAAAAGAATATAGAAGTCCCAAAGGTCAATTTCTATCCAAGCAGACATCCTGATTCAAGAAAAGCAAGAAAACAGGACATAAAGCAAGCAAGGAAGTTGTTAACACCTACTAAAAGGGGTATTGTTAATCCTTTACGCTGGATTTGGGGCATGAAATACAGGTATAACAGGCAAAGTAATCTTTGCGTAATTGACGGTTGTAACTGTGAAGAGTTAATTATGTATGATAATCTGTATGCAAAGATATGTGACGAAGAAACAGGTAAGAGTTTATGGGAAATGTATTGGAGAAACCCAGTCACTCAAACGCCTGAGCCGTTTGTAGCACGAGAAAGAATCACAAACGGTGCTAAAATGAAAGGCACATATTGCCCTGAGCACCTTCATTTGTATCATTTGCTCTGTAAATGGGAATCTGAGGCCGATAAAGAGCACAATAAGACCAAAGTCGGTATGAAAGAAATGGTAAAAAAGGGCGTAAGTACGGTTGCTGTACCCATTTCTATCATCAAAAAGAAGGACAATACACCTGAATTTTTGAAGAAATACGAGCCTTTTTTCATGGAATTAGAGAAAGATTCTAAGTCTCAACCGGGAATTAGTCTATTACATTACAAGAATCCTGAAACTGGCATCAACGATGTCACTATGATTGTCTTCGATTTGAGATTATTCCAAAAAGAAATGATGTCTGCTAATCCTGTTCTATCTGATGCAATTGCTAATTTGGGTATAATGCAACACCCACTACCGAGTGCTGGTAATATTGATAGTGACACCAATGATGTTATCAATCAGTCAGGCTTGCCCCAAACAGAGCAAGGGCTATTTACACAATGAGGAAAAAATATGTTTGGAAATAGTAACACACAACAAAATGGCGCACTTAATTTAGGTGCTAATTCTGCTCAGACTGCTAATAATCCCTTTGCACCGCAAGGTGGGATGATGCAACAGGCCGGACAAAACCCGTTTATGGCAGGTATGATGGGTGGAGCAGGTATGCAACAAGGTATGATGGGTCAGCCTATGGCTCCTCCTTCTGAAATGGAGATACACTTGGCTCTTATGCGTACACTTGCACCTATTGATAGGTTCATAATTGGCTCTCAAATGGGTACTTTACTACAGATGCTGAATGATTTAGTGTCTTTTTCAGTGCTTGAGATACTCAAAAACGCTACATTTGTGATAAACGAAAACGATGGTACGATGAAAATGGACATCTCTTCTCTACCTTCTAACCTTCAAACAATGAGTGCAGAGAATGTAACCAGTCAATTCAATTCACTACAAATGGCAAGTCAGCAGAATATACAACAGGCAGAGATGCAACAGCAACAGATTTCAGCGTTTGCACAACAATCAATGATGGGTGGTGCGCTGAGTGCTGCTTTGCAGGATGATGGGTTCATGAATAAAGCAGGTAGTGCTGCTGGAAGTTTCATGGGTAGAATGATGGGGATGAGATAATGAAAACAAACGAGCCTTTTATTGGATTTTCAAACACAGCGATGGAGATATTTTCACCTGTTAAGAGCGTAATAATAGACATGATAATGGTACAATTACTTGCAATCATAGTAACGCTTGGTTTAGTTTTACTTACCGCTGGAGACAGAGTAGGTAGCGATACCGTTGCTTATCTTGTAGCAGGTCTATTCGGTGCTTTCTTCATGCTCGGTAGTATCTACTCCCGAATCTCCGAAATTTAGGTGTATGCCCCATTTTTTGAGGGGGCACTCGCTTGACGAGAGCGACACTTTGACTCTCATTTGACAGCCACATTCCATACATCTGTTACTGGTATGTTCCCAACTTGGGCATACTTTGCAAATATCCATTCTGATTTGCTTTATGTCATCAGGTACGAATCTTCTGAGAAATATATCTCTACCAGCCTTAGTAATGTCTTTTGCAGTTTCTATAGAAACTGGTACGCCCATGATTTTGGGCTGTATTCTCGGTAGTTTCATAGTGATTTCCAGTCACTAATCATTCAAAAGGGTTATTCGTGAACAATGCTTGGGGTATGATATGGCGGAAGGTCGTCAGACAAAGCGTTCTTGTCCCTTTTGCCAACATGGTGATAGAGACGCACTTGAGCAGAATATCATAGATGGTATTGCTAATCCTCAAGTAATGGACAAAGATATGGGTTGGAGAGCCAATACTGCGGAGCGTCATATGAAGAACCATGTCGGTGATTATCATGCGGGTGCTAACCATACTTGCATCGTCTGTACAAGTGATGACAGAAGGCATTTAGAAGTGGCTTATTTTGAGGGAGAGCGTACTACTGACGATATTGCTACAGAGTTAGATTGTAGTGAAGAGTTAGTATTCAGACATATGAAACATCACTTCCAGCCCCTTGTCAAAAAGAGTTCTACTGCTATAGTTGCAGTTAAGGTCGGTGAAGAAATCGACATACTCAGAAACAATGTGCAGGGCTTGAATGGTAAACTTGCACAGTTTATGGAAGAAACTAACATACACGATGATGGTGTGATTTCAGATATGGTAAGGTTGCACAAAGAAGTGCGTGAAACCCTCAAAGATTTGACTGCATATCAAGAGAAATGGGCAGAGCCTACCACTAATATCGCCAACAATACTATCAATGTGCTCAAAGTGGAACTGGGTAAAGAGAGTCCTGACACTTGGAAAAGAGTCAAGGCCAGTTTACTTGCACAAAGCGATGGTGAAATAGACGAAGATTTGATTGAAATACTGTGAGGTGATATGAATGGTAAGGACTCCAACTGGCTCTGATACACGGATGTACAGTCCAAGAAGTGAGTCTAATCTTGGTTGGTCCAAAGAAGAGGATTACCGACATGGATACGGTGACCCTGAGCAGATGGAAATTGCTCGTGACAAGAAACAGGCAGAGCAAGAAAATACAACTATGGTAGACGATTTACCTCATCTTCAAATTTCAATTCCTGAACCTGAGCCTCCAATGATGCCTCCAATGATGCCTCCGATGGAGGAAGAGGAAGAAGAAATGATGCCGAGCGTTGCTAATCCTATGGGAGCAGACCTTAGTGCTATGACAGGTATGCCTGATACTGGCAACCTCAGTATTGGAAACGCAATAGGTACAATGCCAGCACCGGGCGGTATGCTTGCTACAGGTGAGCCGATGGAAGATGCTTGGTCGAGTTTGATGAAGGCTCGACTTGACAAAGTTAAGGGTGGTAAAGATAAGTCTTGGAGTCAACCCCAGTTTGAAACTCAACCCGGTGGCTCAGATATTACAACAGGTACATCAAGAAGAGCCAAATTACAATCTCGTTTCCTTCAACCTCAAAAAAAGCGAGGTATTGACCAAGCACCTTTGAGCGTACACCGTACTCACTTAGGCGTAGAAACAAAACAACCTCTTCGTATGTTCCCTGAAAAGTATGGTCATCAAATGGCGACACAGGCTCGCAGAAAGTTGATGGGTAATGTCCCTCAGACACCTGCTGGTCATGGAGTAGGAGCAGAGAGAAGTTATAGTCCAAAGGCTCCTAAGTCAGCACCTTCGGGTGGATTACCACTTACTGAGCCGAGAACTCCTATGGAAAGAGGTAAATCTTTTGCCAAGTCAATCAAAGAAGATGTAGAAGAAGTCAAGAAAAAAATGGACTATCTTCGCTTTGCTCAGATTAGAAGATTACTAAGAAGACTCAAAGACGCTACAGAAAGACAAGAGCGCAGACTCAAATCAAAAGACCAAAGTGGTCCGGGCGAAAAGGGAGAGGCAGGTCATCGTGAGGCTCAAAATAGCACCACAAGACCGGAAGGGGCTACCGAAGATATGGAAAATGACCCAAAGAACTGGGGCGCACCTTCCACTATGTTTGTAGGCAGAGGTAGTGGGAGGATAGGTTGATGTTTAAAGTCCACTTTCCTGCTACAAGTTATCTCAAAAAGAGTACAACTTTCTTTGGCACTAATCATTTTTTATCAGTTCTTCGTGGACCAATTAGGAAATCTGCTGGTTTGACTTTCTTTGGAAGAAGATTTCATGAGCCTCACAGTTGGGCACCGACTGATGCTGGTATTAGTGATAACCCTGACGAACATGACCATCCTCCTTGGAACCACGACCCAAAGACAGGTGAGTTGTTAGAAGGTGGATTACACCCTATTGATTTTATACTTCGTGATTTACAACAGAGATTCGCATATACTCCTGAAAAAGCAGCGGAAATAGTACAAAAGGCAATTGATAAGTACAACGCAGTTCACGGTGAAGATGGTAATCACACTTTGCCTAATGTAGATAGCCCTCAATGGCGAAAGGTGATGGTTGGTCCTTATTATAAGGATTCTGAGCCTACTCATATGAGGAGAGTCAGAGGCGCAGAGCCTAAAACAGAAGGTGGACCAAGACCCCTAATCACTTATTCGTATAACAGTGGTAATGTAGGTGTAGAAGGAGGAGCCACTGGTAGATGGATAGATGGTGGCTTTGTGCATATGAACAAAGAGTTAGGTCAGGTTTTACAGGCTGATGGTAAAGACACTAAAGGCTTGCACTATGTAAAGTACAATCGACTTTTACCGGGTAGTCTGAGTGGTGGAGTCGTTCAGTCGATTGGCACTCAAGATTGGAAGAAATACCAAGAAACTGGTCTATTACCTGACCGTTATCTTAGCCCTGAAATGCAACAGAGTATGCAAGCGCAGAGAATGCATCCCGAAGTTCATATGCATCAACTTTTAGAACTTATGCCCGACCATGCTTTTAGAAGGATGGGTGCAGGTAAAGGACTTACTGCTGAAAGATTACAAGCAGAATTAGACGCCATTGGTGTAGACCACGGTCTTTCTTCTGAGCAACTTAAAGATGCATCAAAGTCAGCCGCTCTTCGATTGTTGTTTCAGCCGGAGTCGCAAAATATTGATAACGAAAGTGCAGCAGGAGTCGGTAAAGTTTTCAGACAGGTATTTAGTTCAGTAGATTCGCAACCTAATCAAGAAGGTTATAGTCTTCATGCACAACATGCAAAGGGTGCAAAGAGTGATGAAAAGACTGCTTTTGCCAAAAAGTCTCGCCGTCATGCAGAAAAGATGGTAGCCCGCCTTAGCCATGCGGCAAGTAAATTGATGAATGAAGGTATGTCGCAAGAAGATGCCCTTGGTACAGTGTTGTCTCAGTTAAGAGAATATGACGGAGGGTCTAAGGTAGAGCCTGAATATAGAGACATGGTTCAAGGAGTAATTGACAAATTACTTGGGGTAAGCGGTCATGAAAAGTTTAGTTTCGGTGATGTACCGACTGATGAAGAAGCGCATGGTCTTTCGATGCCCGGTATAGAAATGGGCCATCACGAAGCACCTGAGCACTGGCATCGTAATATTATCATGGGTCAGCATGAACTTGCTCCTTTCGGTAGTTCTGTTAGAGAAGGTGGAGACTTAGGTGGTGTTGGAGAAGGTATGGGTGGGGCACCCGCACCAGTCGCTCCTCAACCTGCGGCTGCACCTGTAGCGGTAGCAGGCCAACCAGCCCCACCAGCACCAATGCCTCGACCAGCCTATCCTATGAGACAAGCGAACCCGCTTGAGATGGCTTACCAGCAGATGTTGGGCGGTCTGCCAGCAAGAGAACCCACTCAAACATTTTTTGACATAGGTAGTACTGCGTTAGTCAGACCTGACCCTGCTCTTATACAACGCTCGCAAGATGTTGCGAGTAGTATAGATGCGATAAAAAAGAAGATTGGCTACTTTGATGGATTTCTGAGAGGTGAGAACTGATGGATAAAGTCTTGGTGAAAAAGGCAGAAGTACAGTACTCTATGTCAGGTCAGCCTATCTTAGTCACAGGTGGAGGGCGTGATAGAGGTAAAGGAGTCACTCTTAGAGAGCGAGCAGGAGGTTTGTTAGGCGGTGCAGCCGGATTAGCAGGCGCACTGACTGGTCAACATAGGTCTTTAGGTGGATTCTTAGGCAGTGCTATCTCAAGTGCAGATTACGGTAGAAGATTAGGTGCAGGTGCGGGTAGATTTTTAGTAGGCCGTGAAGGTCAGGCTCGTGCTGACTTAAGAGAACAAGCGAAACAGGCTCGTGCTGAACAGACAGCAGCGGATAAAGAAGCACAAAGGCAAAGAGGACAAGGGCCTTTATCCAGTATTAACCCGATAGCAAGAATGAGGAGGGGAAATGTTGCTGTTTTGGACAGAGAGCAGCAGAGGTTGGCAGATGTCAATAGGCGAAACCAAGCAGTAATGGCTGGACAAAGGCAAAGTGCTCAGGCTTACGGAGACATAGGGGTACAAAGAAGGAGGGTTTCTCAAGCAGAAGAGTTGGAGAGGGCAAAGGCACGAGGTCAAGATTTGGGAGAAGAAGATAAAATTTTTACTCAAGCAGGTAGACAAGTTTATGAGATGGCAACGGAAGGTATGAACCCAAGAGACTTTGGCTCAAAAGTCAATACTACTTATACAGCATGGCAGAATCAACCAGTTAATGCACAAAATCAACCTGTTCCTGCTAATTTACAATTAATGCCACCAAGTCCATCTGCTCAAGATGCTTCTGCTTACAGTGAAATAGTAGATATTGAAGATGCTGGTAATAAAGAGGCTATAGATACAGGTACTGACATGAAAGATAGCATGGAAGTAGAGCCTGATGAGGATGGAGAGCAATCAGAGATGTCAAGGCTGGCGATGTTAAATGCGATGGCGGCAGCAGGAAGAAAGAATATGCAACAGCAAATTCAAGATAATACACGGCAGACTCGTATGGGTGAATTTTCGGAGTGATGAGATGTGTCCGATGTCAACAAACTCATCCACGAAATGGACATAGAGATGTCTAAGAAGTCATTTGAGTATTTCTTTACTGAGATTCTTGAGTTTGAGTTTTCAGACCATCACAGAGACTGGCTCAAAGGTTTAAATGGAAACCGATACTATTGTGTTAAAGCGAGTCGTGACCACGGCAAGTCTGTATTTTTCATGTCTTATGCACTTTGGTTAGGTGCTTTCAACCCTAATACACACATCATGGTATTCAGCCACAGCCTTGAGCAGACGCTTGAACATATGAGATTCATCAGAAATAACATAGAATCAAGTGACATCCTCAAGGGTTTGAAGCCACAGGGCAAACCTTGGGCTAAATCTTACTTTGAGTTCACCAACGGCTCTCGTATTATGGCGAAGTCGGTTGGTGGTGCTACTCGTGGTTTCCACCCTGATGTCGTAGTATGTGACGATATTCTATGGGGTACAACCAGTTCTGAATTACAAAGAGCAGCAGACTGGTTCTATACAGTTTTACTTCCGGTTCTGCACCACACAGGTCGCCTCATGATGGTCGGTACACCTTTCAGTTACAATGACTTGTATGCAGAGTTAGAAGACAAAGATACATTCCAAGTTGAGACTTACCCGGCTATTTTATCTAATGGAGAGCCACTTTGGCCGGGTAGATGGCCTCTTGAAGCACTCAAACAGCGTGAGGAATCCATGCCTGCGATTAAGTTCGCTCGTGAGTATCTGTGTGAACCTATTCACGATATGTCGAGTATGTTCCCAATGAGCCTGTTAGAGACAGCGAGAGACAAGAATCTTGTTTTACTTGACAAGGCAGAGCAGGAGTTTGATGAGAATGGTGACCCTGCTGGTGTATTTGGTCAACACTTTGTAGGTTGGGACCCTGCGATTGCTTCTGATGCTAACGCTGACTATACAGCGATGACAATTATCAGGATGTTACCTGACAGTGACGAGAAGCAAATCATCTATTCTCTTAACGAAAAGGGTTTGAACAGTTCTGCTCAAAAGCGTCAGATAATCATGCTTAACAGTCGCTTCCAACCTGACCTCATTGAACTTGAAGGTAATAACTTCCAGCGTATGTTTGAAGTAGAATTGAAAGAAATGAGAGAAGATATTCCAATAAAGACATTTATGACAACTCGTCAAAAGAAAGAGTCTATGTTTATGAGTTTACTTTTGGCATTTGAACAAGGTCAAATCAAAACACCTTGGGGAGACGAAAGAAGTAAAGAATTTACACGCACTCTTGAAACTCAGTTGAGCAGATTTGGTATGCAGAAAAACGGCAGACTTGAATCTGTAGGTAGCCACGATGACTTGGCTATGAGTGTGGCTTTGGCTAATTGGGCTACTAAAGAGTTCAAGGGTAGCATTGTACTACTTGACGATTATCTTGATGGTTTCGATGAGTGGTTTGGAGATGTCAAACAGACAAATGTAGCGGGAGCATCTTGGTTTACAATATAATTATATGACACCAAAAAGTGGAGGAAGTATGTGGCCGAGTCTTGTAGTAGGTAATCCGAATAATACAGTTGACATGGGTCACGAAGTATTGTCTACTATTGCTTCTAATCTAATTATGCATCCTAATGTAAACGAAACAATAGCCAAGTCTATTGCTTCTCAAACTATTATTGTATCAGAAGAAGAATTACCACAACCTCAGTATGCTCCTTTTTCTCCTACAGGCGAGGGCTGGTTTGAAGACAAGTTAGGTAAAAGTGCAAATCAAGTCATCAAAGATTTGAGGAAAGCAAGAAGAGTTTTCAAAGAAGAAAAGGCTGAGATTGACAATATCATAGCCAGTGTAAGAGCGTTGAAGAGTGCAGAAGTTGACGCTACTCTTTCTAATCTATCTTGGTCTTCCCCTCATCAAGACACAATGCGTAAAATGGGCTTGTCTGACAAAGACCTTCGCTCTCTTAGATTGTTTGGTGATAGCAGACAATCCAGTATACTTAGAGCATGTAATGTATGGGAAAGTGCAGAGGATGCGCTTGCTAAACTTGACGAATACGAAGATGTATGGGGCGAGGAAGAAAAGAACGCTTGGGTCAACGCTATGGAGATGAAGAAAGAAGCCCGTCAGATTTGGAAGAATACTTTACATCAATTTGACAATCTTTCTAAAGAGCAACAGAAATGGTTGACCTTGGCAAAAGAAGAGGTAGCAGACAAAGGGGCGATGACTGCAAGAGCGATTACCAGTAATCTAATCGAAAAAGGAGTACCTCGACTAAATGTAAACAGAATGTCAAAATTACTCAATATGTATGGTGAAGAAATAAACATCATCAAAGGTCACCGCAAAGGTGAATATATCTGCATGGACCGTGAAGGTCTGATTATCAAAGACAATTGGGCTTACGCTGCTGGCTTTTTAGATGCTGACGGATATATTACAATCACAGAAAGAGGCGAGCCAAGAGCAGGATTTATCGCTACAGGTGATAGAGGTAGAATGCATTGTGAGCAGTTGCACAAGAACATAGGTGCAGGTGTTTTGCAATTAGACCAAAAAGTATACTCGGACAACCAACGAAGTCAACATCGTGTAAGTTTTTATTCCAAAGACGATTTGACTAAATTACTTGATAACATTACTCCACATTTAAGAATGAAAGACTTACAGGCTAAAGCAGTGATTGCTTACATCAAAGAATCTGACCCAGTTAGGAAAACCCAATTGAAACGGTTTGTTCAGTTCTCTAACAGAGACGGAACAACCAAAGGGGAGGAGTCTCTGCGTCAGTGGGGAGTGGACAAAGATACTGTGATTAGTTGGGCGGAGGGATTGTGATGGCAGAGAAAGGAAGAGTAGGCAGATTGTTGGAATCTATAACCAACCCGTTCAGAAGAAGAAGCACACCTGAGCCACAGATGCCTCTATGGACAACAGGCATACAAGAGCCTGTTTTAGTACAAGGTATTACTATACCTGCTCTTTACGCAGTTGCTAATGAAAACTTAATTCTCAGAACAGTTTTGACTACTTTGCAACAAGAGATATTCAGAAGAGGATATTACTGGGAGAAGAAATTCAACAAGAAATGTACAGCCTGCGATGCTGAGTTCAAACACGATGTCAATGAATGCAAAGAGTGTGGTGGTATGGACTTAATCGAGCCTGACCCTAATCAGGTCGTTTATCCAAGATGGCTACTTGAGCAAAGGAACTCTATGGAGCAGACATTCATGGATGTCTTAAGAGAAATAGAGTATGACTTGAACATCACTGATGATGCTTTCTTAGTTCTTATCAAAGAATATTACATGGACCCTGAAACAAACGAAATGGCATTCTATCGTGTGAAAGAAATAGTAAGGGGTGACCCTATCTTCATGCGTATCATTGCTGACAAGCGTGGTGTAAGAGGAGGTCGTTTCCGAGTTTGTCCTATTCACCGTTCAGAAGTCAAGTCTTTTTCAGAGGAAGACAAACAGTGCCAAACTTGTGGTGCTGATATGGAAGATGTACATCATGTAAACACAGCAGGTTCAGGTAAAACACAATACTATCTGAAAGGCGAAGTCATTCATGTTAGTAAATACCAGCCATCCAAACTTTACGGTAGAAGCCCAGTGTCAACACTTTGGCGACAGGCTATGACCTTGACTGCTATGGACAATTACATGTATACTGCTTATTCTAAGCGAAGAATACCAAGAGGTATCTTGAGCATTAATACTGATAATCTTGAATCTATGAAGGCATTTTGGAAATCTACTGATGAGAAGTTAGAGCGTGACCCGCACTACATTCCTAAAATTGCTACAGAAGGCACAGGTAAAGGTGGAGTCAACTGGGTTAAGTTGATGGACAGTCTTGAAGAGATGCAGTATATTCCTGCTCGTGACGAAATGAGGCAGAGAATCGCCGCTTTCTACGGAGTATCAAATGTATTCATGATGGACACTGGTAAATCCGGTGGACTCAATAACGAAGGTATGCAGATTCTTGTGACTAACCGTGCTGTTGAATTTGGACATAAGGTGTACAGTGAACATTTGTTCCCAAGGATGATGGAGCAGTTAGATGTGACAGATTGGAATTTGACACTTTATCCGAATGAGGAAGAAGATGAGGTCACAAGATTAAGAAGAGATGAGATGGAAGTTAACATAGCACAGCGTATGATGATGATGGGATACCAGCCCACATTAGTCGAAGATGCTAACCGTGATATTCGTTTCATCTACAAACAACCTGACCCTGCTCAACAACCACCTGCCCCACCTCAAGGTATGCCTATGGGTGGTATGCAGATGGGTGGAGGTATGGGTACTCCGGGCGCATTACCTTCTCGTAATATTCCTCCTCAACTCGCAGCCCAAATGGGTCGCCAAGCCCAAGTTCCCGGTATGGCTAACCCCGGTGGAGAGGGCATGGGTCTGAGAAACAGAGGACCTGCAAGCCCTCAAAATAGAGCCAGTATGGGAGCAGGTGCACCGTTTTCAAGTGTACAGCAAAGAGGCGCACCTATGGGTGGAGTTCAGCAAGCCAGTCAGAGTATAATAGATGCAAGAAACCCAAGAGGGGCTTAGTAAGGTTAAAGACGAGTGAGGTATTGGAGATGAGCATGGACTTGAAGAAACTCGACCCAATGGCGAGGAAAATGAGAACTCATGTAGATGCTTTTTACAAAGCATTAGAAGACAATGACGGCGTATCTGCTCGTAATCATATTACTGAAATTATGAAGTTTGCAGACTACCTAAGCACTGACATTGACAACGCAGTAATCAAGAGAGATAACGGTGTTGGAGTGAACGACATTTTCGCAGGCGGTGTCCCAATCCGTAAGATGAACGAAGTTCAAGCAGTTCACCAGTCTACGGATAATGTATTACCGGGAACTGTCAGAACAAATCGCTTTGGTGGTATCAACCGAAGATTATCTAACAGAACACTTTGAGGTGATTAAATGAGCGAAGAAGAGGGAAATGTCGCTGAACGCCTAATGAGTGCTTTGATTTCTAAGATGGAAACAATGGATGCTGGACTAAGAGATTTACAAGCAGAAAACAGAGAGTTGAAGAAAATGGTACAGAATCCTTCTGCTATGTTGAGGAAAGCAGGCTTTGTATCTGCTACCACACAAAGACCTCAAGATGTAATTATTGATGGATTTAGAGGGGATATAGACGATACTATTCTAAAGGGTCAAGACGGCTCTGAAATAAGCGTACCGCAAACTAATGCTGAGTTCCACAGCATGGATTGGTCAGACATTCATGCTTTAGCAGAGCAGGCTAAAGAAGCAGGGGCTGTAGGAAATAATACAGGGATAGAGTGATAAAATGAGGCCACGATTTGAGAAAGCAAACGACCAAGCATATGAACTTCTAAAGGCTGCTAAGGAGTTAGAAGACAGAATAGCAAAGAAAGAAGGAAGTCAACCTGACTATGGTAATCAAAAAGAAGGCTCAACAGAAGGTAATGCTCGATTTGAAATTCAACCTGCTGGAGTTCCAAACGCTTTCTACAACACTAACAACGCAGTTCCTCAAGTAGAAGATGTAGCCAACAAAGGTGCAATATCTGAGAACAGTGATGTTTTGACAAGAGAATCTCCATACTACCCAACAGCATTCAGCACAACTGGTGCTCTTGAAAACTTCACAGGCGGGGATGGTCCAACCATGACCGATTTGAAAAAGTCTGTAGACCGATTATCCAGCCGTCTAAATTAAGCGGCTGGTGATGTTAATGAGAGAAACTCCATTAGACTCTTTAGATAGGACTCGTGGAATTTTCTTAAGTTCACTATTAGACGGTATAGGTAAAGCAGACGCTGGTGCTGACTTTTATTTCGCTGCTGTAAACGCAATCAGACACGGCTATGTCTTAGATTCAAATGATAATGGTCTTATCAAAATGTTCTCATCTGTCATCCGTAAAGAGGAAGAGATAAGTGGACCAAGTTATGCTTATGACCTTAATACAGAAGGTGAAAAGGATGCAATGCAAGAGTCAGGTGTTAGTCAATTACAAGCAGGAGAAGTAATGAGCAGTCCTGCTGGTATGGGTCTGTCTGATAATCCAAGTTATGACGAGATGAGAGTCATCCCTCCTGTTCCCGGTCAAGGCTTGAGTGGTCGTCAGTTCAGAATGCATCAAGGTCACTCAGAAGACCCTTACGCTAATCACAATTATCTTGGTTCTTACATGAATCCGCTTCATGGGAATATGCATGACATCGTAGGAGATTTCTATTACGATGATGAGGGCTTTTCCCAAAGTCAAAAGGATGCTAAAAAAGAAGTTGAGTGGGAAGGTAACGCTGTAGGTGCTAACCATGAGTTTTTGCTTAACCCTAACTATTATGGAAAATTAGATACAAATCACGGAACTAACCACGCTTTGTATGAGCAAGACTTCCGTGGATGGAAAACTAATAACTTAGACATTGAAAACA
>Ga0208160_1000542_pt1 | contig 17508 bp, 22 predicted proteins | sample CB_VirMetaG_FD_184536 | JGI IMG/M metagenome (GOLD analysis project Ga0208160, IMG submission 184536) | Freshwater to marine saline gradient viral communities from Chesapeake Bay - CB_1504_1 Viral MetaG (SPAdes) (version 4) | ecosystem: Environmental > Aquatic > Marine > Coastal | place: USA... | reverse complement strand
TTCCGAATGGGTCATTCCAGCATCCGGTCCTACATAGCAATATCCATTGGCGAATCCAAACGGGTAGGCTTGACCGGAATTCCACATAGCAACCCTATTCCCATCTGGCATTACAATCTCATCTGGAGTTTCAACCAAATACCATATTCCGTTTTCTATAATCATCTTTTTTGCCACAACTACACTCCAAATTTTTTGCTTATAAAATCATTCATGTCTTTCTCTGTGTGTTTGAATTCTCCATTATTGACCTGCGGGGGTTGTGAAGCAAACCATTCAAGTATTCCCTTACCACTTGCAAACTGTTCCCCATTAACAACCCCCTTTGGATTGTTTGGTCGGGGGTTTGACCGCTGCGATATTGTAGGACTTGGAGATAGACTCTCGGAATAAAAGTCCCCGCCGCCGGTTTTCTTAGAGTCTCGGTACTTCGATCTAATCAAGTCTAAATCCGGTTTGGATTCTTCGACCAAAGATTGACCGGATGGGGTTTGCTGTATCTGTTCATTCATCATCATTAGAACTTCTGGAAGAATCTCAACCAAAGCTTCCTTGACGATTTCTTTCAGTTCTGTTTTCTTCATCTGTTTATTTTTCCTTTTACGGGTTAAACTCTCACTCATTTGACTCTAGAAATTTGACTAACTCCATCATTTTCTTGGTGTCTTCAACGATAATCTCGGCACCTTCTGTATCATTATCCTCTACCAACAGACCAAGACGTTCTGAAATTATATTAATTGTTTCATTGATGAATTCATCCTTGATGCCGGGATCGCCTCCAAGGTTTCTCTCATGTTCCATCATTAAAGCCACAAGACCCTCATCCCGTTCCTTTAGCATATCAAGTATAGTTTCTTCGATTATTCTCGTTAGTTGACTTTTATCCATTACTTAACCCCCATGTAAATCTACTACCTTCTTTTAAATCTACCAACCCCTAGGAGTTGATTAATTGGAGCATATAGTCCCGTCAATTTATAGGTTTTACCGTTCCACTTGAATACAATACCTTCACTTGGGACGATCTTTTCCAATCCACCGATGGATTGTATTTTTCTAAGTTGCACCCTCATTTTTTCCAAATCTTCAATGTTCTTTGATGAGGATATTTTGCTTATCTGCGCCCGTATATCCTTTTGAAGTTTATCAAGGGTCTTGTCTGGATTTGCTGTGAGAAAATTGTCTACGTTGCCTAATATATCTGCGCCAAGTTTAAGGAACAATATTTCTAGTGGTTCTGTTTCCCGCTTATTCACACTAACACTGGACTTGTCCATTTCTTTTACCTTAGTAAATAGTGATGCGTTTTCCAAATCCTTTCTTATGCTGGGCAATGTATAAGATTTTTCGCCCAATGCAAACCTCTTGGCGATCTTATCCACAATAACACCATCTAACTCTACACCAAGCGATTTAGCCGCTTTGTGGATTTCCTTCGTCCAATATCTCTTTAACCACTCGCCAAGATTGTCGGACATTCCAACTTTTTGTTTGCCCATGAAAGACTTTAACATACCAATGTATTTTGAAGTAGCAGAAGCAAAATCATTGTGTGGTTTTATCTTCACCATTTCTGGTGCTTTCACCTTTCCAGCAGAAGATTTCATGGACCGTACTTTACTAAACAACTTTTTTTGTAGGGGTGCATTTATGTCGGTTTTGTTTCCGTTCTCATCGACCACAACCAAGTTGTGAAGCATAATAACATCTTGATCGTAGTCCAACACATTTGGGTTGATGTGCCAAATAACTTCAATGTTTATCCAATTCTTTCCGTTCTCAAATATCTCATTAAGTTCATCTTTCGAAAACTGAAGCAATACCTTTTCAAGCTCTTTTGCTCCTGCCGTGAATGCATCCTTTATCATTGGAATGTCGCTCCACTTTTTAGCTATGTCTTCAATGGTCATAGAGGAAGACCCCTTGGACTTCAACTGTGTTTTGTTTCTAGCCAATCGTAGTTTTCCGTTGATGATTGAGGCGAACAAGTTTTGTCCATCAACCTTTTCTGTTACTTCGGTTTTGCTTAATGAACCGTCAAGAGCCGCGACTATCATGTTCTGCATTTCAGCAAAAGTAATACTAGTATCCTCATATGGGTGACTCATATGTCCCCCCGCGCCACCCTCACTAATGAGTTGAGTTCTACGATTCACACGTTCGAATAGGGGTTTCAAGTTGTCTGCCATTGCTCTAGTTACGCCCATATTTGCTTTCAAGTATCCATAGTCCTTCGAAGAAAGTTCATCTTTACGCAAGATATTTCGTATAGCAGTAGCATTCAATACTTCCCCACCCTTGGACTTGATGTTGGGGACAGCATAATAATATGCATGTTCTATTGCGGGAGCAAGGTCGCCTCCCTTTTTATATGGTAGATAATACTTCCCACTTGAAAGCCTTTGTCCATCCTTTTCCCCAACAGCAGCAATGAATATCGTGTTCTCTGGATCAAACCTGAAGTGTTGTTGCATTTCTTCTACACTGTAATTTCTCTTTGTTTGGATAAGTCTGTTTGCTGGAATTCCAAGAGTTCGAAATATCTTCTGTTTCCATTGAAATGTCAATGGAGATTTTTCTTTGTCTGTCTTGTTGGATGTTCCAATATACACATTGTTCTTTCCAAACTTTGACGCAAGATGGTTATACACACCAACATGACCTTGATGTGGGGGTTGAAATCTTCCGTAAAATACTACTATAAGTTTGGGGTTATTGCTCATCTACCAAGGATCTCCCGAAAGTTTTATTGACGATGCCATTTTCTCCGATTCAAACTTGAACCTCATTTTCATGATTTTTTTATTTCCAGCATATATTCCTATTGATTCATTTCCAACCTTTTCTAGAGATATATCCTCAACGCCCAATGCTTTCACCTTTGGATTTTTGGTTGGGTCCAAAATTGTTGCACTATAATTTCCATTCCTACCGTGACCAGTAACCTTTATGTAATATGGGTTGGGTATTTTTGCATCCATCCAATGATTCAACAAATGATCAAGCAAGTCTTCATGAGTCATCTTATACAATTTAACAAACAACTTATCCCTAAGTAAAGAAAGCAAACCAACACCAGCAGATATTGTTGCCTTTTGAATTTCTGGATTGCTTCTAATATATTCTTTTCTAGCCTTTGATGATTTTGGCAAATCTAAAGATTCAATGGTTGAGTTAATTTCATCTTGGGCAATCTTTGATAGATTAATATTCAAAGCTGAATCTAATGTGCCTATCCCGGGGTTTTTAAATCCAATGTCTCCACCCCCCTTGGTTGACTTTGCTGAAAGTCCTAAGAATTTTCCATCTGTAAATTGAAGCAAAGTATCCGTTGGGTTTTCTCTAGAATTTACTGCGAATCCAACAGCTTTGGATAAAACTCCTGGCCGCGCCGTCCACCAAACCTTCTTTACTCTCCCACTATATCCATTACTAGATGCCCAAGATAATACTTTATCTGCCATGACTCTTGCTCTACCATCTTGATCCACATATTCACTAGATTCAACGGACCCCTGTCTATCTTTCAATTGCTTTTTTGCGGTAGAACTATCCTGAAACCCTGCCCACGTTCCACCAAGACAGTAATAACCAAGAAGTATTTCATTTATATCTGCCCCAAGAGTATTTCTAGACTCTAGTATTATCATAATATCTTTTGGGTTAGTAAACCCAGCTAGTTCTAACATTCTTAGTTGTTCGTTATTCATTGTCTCCATGGACCTTTCTATGGGCATCCATCGCAAGTTTCTTGAATTTTCCGTGGAAATCTAAATCCACCTTTATCCTATTTCCATACCCCAATGATTCCGGTCTAACTCTAAGCGTAGCAATTGGGATAGGTTTACCCGCACCCTTTGCCGCATATCCAATAAATGGTGGATCGTGGTCCGGAGGACCATATTGCCTAATGTTTTCTACGAATTCGTCGGGGTTGTCTGTACCAAACAGTTCCTTCATTGTAGCACGGTCGATAGAAACATCCCCCGCAATAATAATTTCTCCACCCTTAATGACCTCGGCCAGTGGAATTCTTTCCCGTATCATAGTATCTACTGCTTCGTGAAATTCTTCGTCTTTCTCATATTCACCAAAAAAACGTTTTTCATAGTCTCTATATACTTTTTCTGCATTTTTTACACACCCTTGTATTTTTTTGTTGCCCTTTCCAGCTTCCGATTTCTGGACCCCGCTGATTATTTTCCAAATTGCTTTTTGTGCGTCGGACCCTAATTTGTCCCCTTCCTCTTTTAAGAGTTGTGCTAAATTTTCTGCGGTCAATTTTTTGGGGGCAAGTAATTTTCTTGCAAGCTCAAGACCACGTTGCACCGCATCTTGATCTTTGGGTGGAATGCCATCAAAATTTCCAGTCTTTTCCATTTTTAACGCTATAGCTAAGGCGTCATCCAAAGTCCCGTTTGATGCGGCGTTGACAATATTTTTTCTCTCCGGTGGACCAACAGAAACAGCGGGGTCTAGGGCGGTCCCCCTATATTTTTCCTTATTCTTGAGATATTTCCACACCGATTGTGGACCACCATTAAACAGCTTTGCATCTAATCCTTGCTTAAGCGAAACCTCGATCAATTCATAAGCATCTTCACCATTCTCGCCTTTTATTTTCACCGTGAAGAATACGTCTGTTGAATATCCCTTGTCCGGCGGATTGCCCTCATGCATATTCCGACCAGTCATCGCTTCTACACCCTCCGGAGTATCCCAAGCAGATGCCGCAATTTCATAATTTCCGGGTCCATATTTAGCATCTAAGTGCTGCCGTAAAGCTATAGCATTCTCCGCGGCCGCCCTCGCCCACTTTATACTTAAGCAACCCTTGTCCCCATTCTCTCTAAGAAAATCCTCTATCAATTCCAATATTTCCGGAATGTCCTCCGGTTCCATGCTGGCAAAAAACTGCATCATAAGCTCCCCAGCTTGGGATGAAATCTCCCCGAGACCTGCGCGGGATGAAAAGTGTTTAATGCTTTTTGTTGTGCCATCTTTTCTGGAATTGATGAGTCTTTCCAACAACTTGACCTCCCTAAGAGGCATTCTTCCCTTTAAGGCGGAACGATCAAGAGTTATTTTGTGGCCGGTTTGACTTAGTTCGTGACCCTCATTTTGTTCTTCAAATTCTTCATCGTCGGGTTCATCTAAATCCCCGGTGTAAAATTCGCTGTCGGTGGCATTTGCGGCCGCCTCTTGATCAACACTTTTATCCTGTCCAGTTGTTTGTTCTGCGGTCAATGTTTCCCTAACCCCCGGTGGGGTTGTATCTTTATTATCTCCATTATCTTCGCCGGCCGATGCTGCCGCACGCGCCTCGTCTCCACTAACAGTTTCCCCGGAATCTTTCTTTCGAACTTGTACTCTCTTTGTCTCGCCATCCTCTTGACCAATATCAACTAACTTACCATCAACAGTTTTGGCAACAACGTTTCCGCTTTTATCTTTCCAATTCCCGTAGCCCGCGCTGGTTAGACCTCTTTTTTTTGCTTCCTTTGCCGCTTCACTTTCAGCTTCCAATATTACTCCCTCATCAACTTTAGACTTAAGTTCATAGGGGCAGGGGGTTTTAAACTCCGCCTCATAATAATCTCTCAATATATTGTATGCGGATCTTGCTTCGTGTTTAATTGTCGTCTTTAACGCATGATTCATAGCCAGTTTTTCATTCATCGGGTATTTGTGTTTTCCAGCAAATGCCGCCAATGTTGCATCCACCATTCCATCGTATCTCTTACTATACAATGTAGACATCATTCCTTCATCAAACACGATGAACTTCAAAGGAGATCCCTTGAAGTTCAAGAATTTACAAAACGAATCTGTTTTGGTTCCCAATGCCGTGTTCTGTTCCAACTCATCTATGGGTGTTCCAACCATCTTGCCAAAGTCTTCAAACCTATCTACAAATACTATTGGCATATTGCCAGTGAACTTATGATAAACCACCCTTGGATTCATATCTTTGTGCCCCTTTTATATTCCTTCATATACTCCAAAACTTTATACCCCGGACAAGCCTTCTTACCAAAGTTGCAATGACCAAACACAGCATATTTTGGCAAGTCAAACTTGTCCCTCAAGTAGTCGAGTAGATCGCCTAAGCTAATTAGTTGTCGTGTAGTTGGGCGCGTGGTTCCTTCATGACCTTCACCATCAAAATCCCCAACCAACATTATACCAATGCTTTCCATGTTTTGTCCAGCACAATGCCAAACTATATCTTCATAATCATTCACCTGATAAACCTTACCATTCTTTTCTATGGTAAAGTGATACGCTATTTTTGGTGCGCCCATCCCCAACTTAAGGTGGGAATCTTCGCTTATGTGATAATTGTGGACTGCCTGTGTTGTTCCGTTTCCCATTTCTTGATGTACGATTATTTTTTGGATCATCCTAAGAGTTCTTCGGCCCCACTTAGGTAAACCTGTATAGCGAGGGTTAAACTCCAACTCTAAACGCTCTGGTTCAAACTTCCGCGCCTTCATGATGTCCCCATTCAATTTTCTTAATAACCCATTGAGCTTTCTCATAAGCTCAACCAGAGCAAAAAAATTCATCGTTCATCTACTCACAAGTAATCAATGGTGGTCTGGCAATTATAATCATATCCGAGTCCTTCGACGCATGAACGCAGTGAAAATTTCCATGCGACAGAAATATATGATCGCCGGACTTGAGGTTTGTTCTTTCCACCTTATTCATTGTGTGATTTACTATTTCAATCTCACCGTCTATGAGATATAAAAACTCATCTGCCTCACTGTGCATATGAAACGGAGTCTTGAATCCAGCTTTGACCACAGCATGAATAAGGTCATATCCTTTTTTTAATTCACCACCTACAAAATCCATACTAACAATGGCGTTTTTGTTAGATTGTTCTATTTCATCCCGATATAGGCAGCAATCTTTTACAACGACATCAAATTCCTCAAGATCATTCATTTCTCTGAATTTATCAAGAGTGTTTAGAAAGTTCGTTGCCTTTTCATCAAACCTCTTTTTACTTGATCGAATTTTGTGAACGGCATACCCGAGACTGCCAACCATCAATACTGAAGCGGCAATGTCTAAGGCTATTGGAGTTCCAACCATATCACTTAATATCCTTTTCTAATTCAATCAATTTCTCCCTATCCTTTTTGTCCAATAGGGAAATCATGACTCCGAAAACTCTGTTGTCCATGTCTAAAATCTTGTCTAGTTTAGCGGAAGTCTCCTTTACATAATAAAACAAGGCAACACAAGCTAATGCCGAGATGCCATACTCACGAACTAATGCAAGAACCAGTTGTGTTAGATCTAGATTTATATTTGCTGGCTCCAAAGTATTTGTCTCCAAAGGTTAGTTGTCTTTGTCGTTCAAGTCTTCCACATCATCCAAAAGACTGTATTTTCTTTTCTTCGGTTCTCCCCAAACCTTTGTATCAAAACCCGCAATATTCCCCGTTGCATTAGCGGATTCCTTAGCTATATGGGCAATCTCGCTATACATTTCTTCAACAACGCTTCTTATTAGTTCTTTCATTTGTTGTTTATCCATAATACACCTCAAGTATAAATATACCAAGTTTTTTCATCGGGACAGTGAAAAACTCTAACTCCACATTTTACCAATAAACTAATTGGGGATGTGTCTCTATAGTTCTCCAAACAATATACGGTCTTTATTCCCGCGTTTATTATCATCCTTGCACATATCATACATGGGGATAGAGTTAGATACATTATCTTTTCGCATGGGTCTGTCGTATCCAATTTTACTATACAATTCATTTCTGCATGGACACACGAACAAGTGTATCCATGCTCCGTCTTCTCCCCATTCACAGAATTGCCAAGATACTCACACTGATGTTGCTCTCCCATAGCAACACCATTATATCCCCACGCCAATACTCTTGTGTGTTGTTCGTCTGTGATGACACATCCCACCTGCCGATTGGGATTCGAACATGTGGATCTTTTAGCTATACTCTTTGCGAGATCCATACATATTTTATTCCACGTTGGTCTATTCATCTATACCCACCCGCACTATCATCGTTTCGATTCTGTCTGTCTTTTGGTTCCACGCCTTTAATAAATGCTCCCTATAATATGTGGCATCCTTTGTATCCCAAACGCTTCGCGACCCACTTAAATACCACAACTTTTTTTCAATGGACACACACAATTCATCCTCGCGGATCTGGAAATCATTGTTCCAATTTTTCGGGGTATATAGATTATCTTTCTTGATGACGGAACTCATTAGTTCCCCCTCCCTCGCAAAAATCATAGATGTGGTGGTACTCTACTCTGTCCTTTTTCATCTTTGGTTTCTCTCCATATTTGCGCTTACGTTTAGAATACTTGTATTCGCATAACGGACACTTATATATGACCTTCGCATACCAAAACTCAACTCTCTTTTTCATATGCTATAATCTCCTTACTCCATCGCTCATTATATTCGGCAAGAAATTCCAGTCTTGCATTGTCAAGAAACCGGCTGTCCCCAATAACCTCATTTGTGTGTCTTTTTATGTACTCAACAAATGGCAAACTTATCAATCTTCTGGTAATCTCTTGATCGCAATACCAAAAGTGTCCCTTTGCTCCATCCTGATCTACCCAAGCATAATCACAAAGTATTGGACCAAAGTCGCTATTGAATTCTGCCTCAAGTGTGAATACTTCCTGTGTTGGTGGAATAGACAATGTTGTGTCGCTCACACCCCATAACGATAATACCACTATTCATCACCCCCTTTAACGTCAACCAAAATTCCAGAAGCACCAAGAATTAAAATTCCAAATTCAATTGCCAACCAACCAGCAAATCCAACCCAAGATGAATTTATCAGCATACAAACTAATAAGATGTATGTGTGTGCTAAAAGATGTCCAAATATTTCTTTCTTCATTTACTACTACCTCGTTTTGTATTCCTTGATAATCTTTGAAAGATAAGGAATGTGTTCAAACTCCATCAACTGATCTACAACTTGCTTCTGGAAATATGTATCGTAGTCTAGCTCAAACAAATCCTTCCGCTCATCAATGAAGTGTAGATGTTCATCCAGCAAACAGATTGCTTTGTTCCTGTCAGCTTTCTTTTTGTCTCCCTCACAATGGGACACAATATAAAATAGATATGGCATATCCCTATGATCAATGCTTGTCCCCAAGATCTCATTTGCAAACCTTGCTCCCTTTACGTGCTGTGGTTGAGTCTTTTGGTATAGCTCAAATCTCTTGGAAAACTTTTTCGTGATTGCCAGTTGTTCATATGGAATGCTTTCAATTTCTTTCCTCAAGTCAAGAATGTGATTGAGAGTTAGTTTGTTCCTAACGACCATTTCCGTGATCTCATTCAGTTTGACTTTCAAGAATGGTGGAGCATCCTTGCGAATGATATTTAGCCCCTTGATATACTTCTTTCCTGTGTTGCGCTCAATGCCATAGTATCGCTTCTTACTATCGCCAAAATAAATACGCTCCAAATCCTTTTCGTATTCCAATTCCATCATCTGGTATTCTGGAACACAACCATTGTTATATTGTGGGATAAAAACATCATTCAACTGAATAGCAAACCATTTCTCCCATTTCTTGTGGTGATCCTTCCACCCCGAAGATTGCTCAAAAAATACGCTGTCCGTATCCCCGTAAATCGTTGTCTGACCATAACTTACAAGACCCTCAATGGCAAAGTCCAACGCTCTACGGGCAAAGAATGTAATGGCGTCTGCCACTTCTGGTTTATACAACCTGAAATAGTTAAACCCAAACGCCCCATAAGCAGAGTTCAACACAATCTTCAACGTTAGTTGGTGATGATCTAAAGCATTGAGCAAAATTGGATCGTCTGTGTTCTTCATTTCTGCCTTAATTCGTCTACGCTCCGCATACATCTTTTTCAGGATGCGAGGAAGTAGACCAACCCTTTCTTCCTGAGCATAAAACAAGTACCTCCCACCAAACAACTCATCACTGAAACCAGTATCTACATACTTTAGTCCACGCTCATCTAACTTGGCAACAACATCATTGATGTCAATTCCCCGATCATTGCACATCTTGTCCGAACAGATAAATGTCTCGGGGGAAAGATTGAAGCTCATGATGGAAGTGGGGTATAGGGATGCGTAATCCACAACACCAACATTCTCGTAAAGACCAGCCTTTGGGTCAAGAACAGTGGCACCCATGTACTTTTGCTTTTCTGCTGTTCTGCGAGTTGGGAATACCATATTTCCATGGCACTCACTCAAGATGAACTTATCTACAACGGAACTTTTGAAACTAACATCGTTGAGATTGGTAATGTTTGTCATCTTCTGGATTGTGCAATACAAGGAAAATATTCCAAGATCATCATCAATCCTTTTCAAGATTTCCACATCACGAATGGAGTATTCAAGGAATTTCTTATAGTCGGTTTTCCAGTACTTCCAGCCCCCCGCCTCTGTCTTTCCATAATCTTCACCTATGATTTCTTTGGCGGCAGTATCAAGCTTGTTGTTGGATAGATTGTACCCAACTTCGTGAACCGCCTCAAGCATATCAACATGGTCAAGTCCAGTGATGTATGTTTTCCACTCTCCGTTTTTGTTGTAGTGCATGACATTATTTACTGGCGACATTTGCTTGATGTCAATGTTCATTCTAACACAACGATTAACAATGTAGGGGAGATCAAATCCAGCAGACCACCATCCGGTTATAATATCAACTTTGTAATCCTTCAAGAATAGGAAGAACGAGTTTATGACATCTTCCTCATCGCGACAAAATACAAAGACACGATTTCCGCTCTCCATCAATTGGGGAGCCATCAAATTCTCTGTCTCGGTTTCGTGCCATGTGAAGATGACATACTTGTCAAGCTTACTAGAGTATCCCTGAATAGATGTTATTGGAGCGTGTGGGTTGTTGGCATCGGCAAACCCAAGGGTTTCTGTTTCGTCGCTCCAAGTTTCAATGTCAAAGTAAAAGATATGTCTGTCATTTACGTCTGCCCAAGTATCCTTTGTCTCCATGAGATACTTGAACTCTGGCTTAACGTCGGCCTCAAATGTCCATTGAGGGTAAGCTTCCTCAATGGACTTTCTTTCCTTGATACTTGTGTATTCAACCTTCAAGGTTTCATCTCCATAAATGGAAGTGTAGATGTTAGTGTCATTATACACCACTCTATCAAATGGAGAGAGTAGTCCAATCTGATCCGCCTTGAAATAAAAGTAATCTCTAAAATCACTCTGGTTGTGGATTGGATCTCCTGCGTCGTTTACTCCAAACCTGTGAATGATCCAATCGCCATAGCTAAACTCTGAACAAATTCTGGTTAGTTTCATCCAATCATCCTATCCATTCTGGCGTGTGTCAAGCTTTCGCTTTAGTCCTGTGCTACCAAACTTGCCTTCGCCACGCTCAGTCTCACCAAGATCTTCAACCTCAATTGGCTGTCCTGTCCAACATGGAACAATAACAAGTTGAGCTATAGCCTCTCCAGCTTTAATTTCAACATCACCTCGTCCGTTATTGAATAGGTGAATAAGAACTTCGCCCCTATAGCTACTATCGATGACACACGCACCTATAGTGAGTTTATTCTTGGTTGCTCTACCAGACTTTTCTTTAACTATAGCAACCCACCCATCGGGTAGAGACATAGCAAATCCAGTCTTGATAACTGCATCCGTATAGTATGGGATATGAACATCTTCAAGGGAATATACATCAAGTCCGGCATCGGTGTTATGTGCGCGGGATGGTAAAACTGCATCTACGTCAAGACGCTTGATCTTCATCATAAAAGAACCTCCATTGTGTATTGTTAGATTGTATCAGTGTAGGTATAGATTATACCATAATAATACCTTGATTGTCAAGAGAAAAGGGAAGAACAATGTCCCTCCCTATAAGCTCAAAACTTTCAATATTACATCCACAATTACAATCAATGTGTTTATGGTTCATTTCGTCGTAGGTTGGTATGGTGTAGCCTTTGCCACACATTGGGCATGTAAATATCATTTGGTTTTCCTTTCGATTGCTACTCTCTGGTAAGCATTAATCGACGTTCTTCATTGTGATTTTACCATTTTGATTTATCTATGGCTTCATTAATTGCCTCATTGATGGCAGCATTGCTCTTGCGCCGTCGCCACGCCATTCTGTCCCGAACAAGCTTTTTGTTCCTATCCATAGCAATAACATTTATTTCGGGGGTTCCATCTTCCTCACTTAATTCGTTAGATACATGAACCCCTATGAAGTTTCCGGGAAAATTTTCGTCCTCATACATAACATACGATCCCTCTATTACTCCCATGTCATTTACATATGGCCCATCAAACTCCGTGTGTATTTTGAATCCACCCTCTTTGTTTCTTGGGTCTGTGTATTGGACTTGGACTAATTTCTGTAGAGTTGGAAATCGTGTGTATCCTTCATTCAAATACATAGATCCCTTTGTTGAAATTTCACTAATCTGCCCCTGAATTTTCTCATTTTTGATCCTATGCATTCGTCCATCCTTATCTACCACAAAGTCTACGGAGATTTTCTTTTTGTGGAACATTGATATTGCATCCTCTGCATTCTTTGCATACTTAGGATCTACTTTCTTAACGGTTAAGTCTACTGGTGGTCCCCATTTCTTTGCAATCTTTTGTGCTTCGCTTTCACTGTTTGCATATACCATAAAGTTGTCATTGGGGGTTCCTTCATCGCTGCGGTCCCACCACACATCTACTATATACCACATTGTAATTATTCTCCTTTATATTCTTCATAATCTTCAGCGTCCGCTGCGGCCGGGGAAAGTTCGTTCAAAATTTCGTCACCATACATAAATACTACTGGACTTATTATGCTTTTACGCAAATATTTCCTATACCCCTTTTTTATGGCAAAGGGAGCGGTTTTTTTTATGATCGCATAAAATCTTTTGGCGTTTGCAGAATCCACCGCATCGCCACCCTCCCCACTAACTAATCCGGGGTATTTACTTATTATTATATTCAACTTTCTAATGTAATAATCTGACAGATAGTTGGTGTTCAATCCCTCAATATATTTTTGCTTGTCGTCATAGAAAACAAGCAACCTTGGTTTTGGGTCATTCTTCCAACCCCCAACTTCACCAATATTTTGCTTTGTTCCATAGGAGAACTCCAATAGAATTCCAATTCTAAATCTCATACCCTTACGCATAGTTACCAGAACACTTGACATATTTTTTGGAGGTTGTCTCCTATAACGAACGGGGGGACGGCCTCTCTTGCCGCCTCCCCGTATCTTGATAATCTTTGTTGATTTCTTTTTATTGGGCACCTACCTACCCACCCTTCTGTGAAGCTTCAAACTGTTGAATAAGCATTTTTCTATATTCCTCAAACAACCGTTCCTTCCTTGCAGCTATAGCATTGTTTCGTTCATTTACACTCTGCTTTTTCGCCTCCATCTTTCTCTTGTTGTTTCTGTTTCTCTTTTCTGTCTTGCGCTGCTTTATCGCCCGCGCCTTTCTGTTGGGTTTCTTCATACCAATAACCTTTCGTTAGACAATTTCACAGGAACCAGACCCGCCACAAGCAACTTCACCCCTTAGGTCTGTATTATCTTCATCTTCAACCACCATCGTTAGATCTATCTCACCCAAAGACTTCATGAGTGTTTCATATTCGTCTTTGGTGCAATCTTCGAACGGTGCCTGCTTGTAAGTATGATCGCTATGTGGCAACACACTAAGACCATTATACACACTCCTGTTTTCCCACATCCAATCCCCAACATCTTCCCACTCATCGGGTTTGATGGTGATAGTCGCGGAGATATTATGCGTATTCATTCCCTTAGTGTGTCCGGGCTTTATCCACTTTTCATTCACCACCTTGATACGATCAAGTAATTCCATGGCACTTTCGTTTCTCGTTATTGCTCCACTTGGGGATTTCTGCGGAACGGAAATTACTGCTGTATCGTGTGGACTGAAAAATTCATCCTCAACCAACTCTGGATGATTCTCATATAGATATGTATAAATACTCTCGTTCTTTCCCACTCTAATTCGTCTAATGTAATAATCGTTATGCCAAGCATGTATTCCACTGGATGTACCAAGAGTTAGTGATGTTGTCCCCGCTGGCTTTACGCAAGTTATTCTAGCAGCAGAATTGATTCCTATCTTTTCTGCCACGTCCTTATTTACACTCTTTGCCAACTTCACCGATTCCTCAATATCATAATCGAAAACCCTCTTTGATGCTATGCCTGTCATTGACACACCAAGCAACGCATCCCTCTCTGTTGTTCTCTGCCAAATTGGTCGTAGATAATGGAAGTCGGTATATCCAGCTTGTAGGGTTGCTATAAATGTGGCGGCCTTAACTCGTTCATTCAAATCCTCTTGGCTTTCTATATTGGAAACGTTGACCTCTGTCAAATTGCAAAATTGGTTTGGGCGAAGTGCTATTTCGCAACACGGATTGACCCCCCAATCCTTATCGTTGGTGAAGAATATTCCGGGTTCTCCTGATCCGCTTTCTTTGATGCGCTCCCAAAGTCCATTGAAAAATTCACGATCAATCTTGCTACGCACCAAGACGGCAGAATTGTTTGCTCTACCCCTCTGTGGGTTCAACTCCCACCAATGACCAACCTTTGATGCAATCATTTCATCATCATCTGCTGAGAACAAAGAAATCAATGCCGCTCTACGAATACCCCCCGCGAGTACTGCGTCTGCTATGTGGCAAACAATATCGTGAACTTCTATCGGAGTAAGCTGATCTCCGTCGTTTTTTTCGTCAAGGATTCCGCGAACCTTGATGATGCACTCCTTTAGTGGTTGGGGTCCGGGAGCCTTCCCACCAGAAGTTATAAGTCTCGCACCCTTTGGTCTAATGTCATCGAAGTCAAATACTATATTTGATCCACCATAGAAGTATGACTTTATGAGAACCTTGATTGAGTCTGCCCACCCCTCAATACTATCTCCAATGAGGAACCTTCTATTTCTATTCTTGTTGGGCTTTCTAATCTCTGGAAGCTTTTCAACGTGATGCTTCTGTACGGAATATCCAATACCAGTTCCACCCAACAACAGGAACATTATTTCGTGGAATGCTCTCCAATCGTCCATTGGAACATACCCACAATTGTAAATTCTGTTGGGACTTATATCAATCGGCTTTCCCGCAAACTGCATCGACCTCATTGATGGTAGAACCTTCTTATCCAAGACAAGCTTGTAAGCATCTTCAATCTCGCCCCTCAAGTTAGGATACTTCTTAAGGTGCATCCTTTTGTTTCTATCTACTATTTCCTCCCAAGTCTCTCTGCGGTTCAACTGTGGTATGTATTTAGCATACTTCATATGAACGGTTATGTCCGATAATATCTTGTTTGAAATTTCCATATGGTCATTCTCCTATGAGGTCTATTATATTTTGAAGGTTTGAATTTGCCGTTCGTGGAGAGGTTGTTCCACGCAAAACATTTCTTACTGCTTCATTCATATTGTTTTGTGCTTCCTCGACCTGATAATGTTCTGCGTCGTATCCTTCCTCATCTATGGTAAAATCCATTGTTGATGTGTCAAATCTACCGACAAACGGAATCTTATCCCTCCCCAATCTACTCTTTGCTATGTAATAACACGCCATATTGTTGTCGATCAGATTTTGATCTCTACCAATGGCAATAACCAAATCGGCAACAAACGCTTTTGATGCGGCTTCACTTATCGTACCCAACTTGACAACGGCAGTATCCCAACCTTCCCTGTTTGTTTGTGATGCTGACCATACGGGAACACCTTCTTCCCTTGCCCATCCTCTCAACTGTTCGACTGTGGACTCTAGCTCATATCGCTTTTCTTTATATGACGACGTTGGTCTAATCAAGTCAGCATAATCAACAATGATAACATCCGGTTTCAACCCCTTTGCCTTCAACTGCAAAAGGTGGTTCTTCATCGTTGGTAATGTTACTCCCTTTGTTGGATACTCTTTGATAATAATTTCAGGATTTCCATCTATGTTTTCCTTGGCTTTGTTAATCGCATCAATAACCTGTTTTCTATATGCCCCCTTTGTGTCGGACAAAAGGTTACTCAATGGGATGCCAGTAAATTTGGAATCCAATCGCAGACCAAATGAAACTTCCCCCAACTCAAAGGAGTATATAACCGAGGTTTTCCCTTGCATAAAAGCAGCATAGGCGATTTGTGCAAGCAGGAAAGACTTTCCTGCCCCGGTTCCCCCGAGAAATAGACCAAGCTCTCCTGCTGACAATCCGCCCGCAATGTGTTCGGTGTCCAACAGGGGAAAGCCAGTAGCTACTGGATATCTTTTCTCCGTTGTTCTCCCCAACACACTCTCCACATATGTATGACCAATATCTTTAGCTTGTCCAGCGGTAATGGCCCGCTGGACAACGCTATATATTTTGTCGTATTCTTCCCGATTCAATAAATCTACAGATTGAAGAATGGCGTTTCTCATAGCTTGCTGCTTACAGAACTTTACCGTCTCTTCAATGACGAATGTTTTGTCGGAGACATCCGCTATACTTCTAATAGCCTCAATGAGGGTTAGTAAATACTCCCGCTCTATCTCATCTTCCTTTTTTGTCTTTACTAAAGTCTCAAGGTTTTCAAAGGACGGAATAGTATTATACTTTTCATTCCAATCTCTTATGATGTCTGCAAGCTCAACATAACTTTCGTTACTGAAAAAATCTGGATCAAGAATTTCCATCACCTGAAGTGCAAACATCTTATCCATAATGATGTGATATAATATCTTGGTTTGGAATGCCTCACCAAACTTCTCAAATGAAGTCAATAGCAATTACCCCCTGTGGTTATCATTAAAATCTTGTGGTTAATCTTGCATATAGTGGAGAGAGGTCTTCGTTTGAATTCCACTCAAAAGATACATTTGTATTTGGTGCTACATCAACATAGAACCCGTATACCCAAGCATCGGGTGTGTAGGTATAATTATCTACGCCAAGAATATTGTTCGCCTCTGTGTTGTAATATCCACAGATAATTCCAACAATGTTGAAAACTCCCGGCGAGACAACACTACGAGACCAAAATCCACCCGTGTCGGGATAATACTCCGTAAGAAGCGATACATTGAATACCAATGATGAATAAAGGAACTTGTTGTTGATTGCCCACTCACCATAATCAGATGTCATTAAGTCATTTTCAGTGTATGAAACCGAAGTAACAAATCCATCGTCAAGCAAATTCAATGTTCCCCTCAATGTGAAATCATTGCTCCCATTGATGAACCCCTCTGCGTTGAGTATATCATAGTTGGTTCCAAAACTCAAGCCATAATCATAAAATGTTTGTCTCGGCGCACTCATAAAAACGCTGTTCGCAGTTCGCTCAAGATAATCAAACCCGAATGGATTTACAATCTTACCCAACCTACCATTCATCCCGAACATTTCGAACTTATATGCAAGCTCATCCGCGATGAT
>Ga0208160_1000541_pt1 | contig 17509 bp, 16 predicted proteins | sample CB_VirMetaG_FD_184536 | JGI IMG/M metagenome (GOLD analysis project Ga0208160, IMG submission 184536) | Freshwater to marine saline gradient viral communities from Chesapeake Bay - CB_1504_1 Viral MetaG (SPAdes) (version 4) | ecosystem: Environmental > Aquatic > Marine > Coastal | place: USA... | reverse complement strand
GATATGGTCATGGCCCTTCTGGTGCCAAACCATCTAGCACCGGAGAAAACCCCGTGGGTGGCCATCAACATACGGCCCAAAGAGCCGGTCGCTACCCCAGAGCCGAAAATAGAGCGCGTCACGCCGGACGCTCGGGCGTACGCGTTCGTCGAGGAGAGCGGCTACGCGACGACGGCCGAGGTTTCGAGAGAAATTGGCGCAGCCATTGGCGAAACTAGAACCATCCTGAACCGCCTATTCAGGCGGGGAGTCGTAGTCCGAGCCGACGTACATGCCAATCCTGACCAGACACGGCCGTCGTTCTGCCTGTGGGCGGTCGACACGGCTCAGTTTGTGTCTGACGGCGCCAACCATGACGAGTGAGCGAGCCCTTATTCGGTTGATCCGCGTGGCCGAGATTCTCGCTAAGGACAGCACTATCCCCGACACCGTAGCACGGGCACACGAAATAATCGCGCTGGCCCGCATAGTAGCGAAAGGAATACCAAATGACGAGTCTTGAAGAGATGTGCTGGAGATACATTGTAGCCAACCCCACGGCGTCGGCACACGACGTGTCGATTAATTGCGACGTCGCCGACACCTACGCGCAGACCCTCATCGACCGGATCGGTACACCGACAGACGTGCTACACGCAGAGCCGACTCGATTGACCGAAGGCGTCAAGCATGACGAGGGTAAGGCCCGGTACGACCTGATCCCACCCGAGATCGAGGAGGCCATCGCCATGGTCCTGAGTTTCGGGGCTGCCAAGTACGGCCAACGTAACTGGGAAAAAGGTATGAGCTGGGGACGCCCGTATGCGGCCATGAGGCGGCACATGGCCGCGTGGTGGAAGGGCGAAGAGTGCGATGCCGAGTCAGGTATGCCTCACACATGGCATGCTGCCGGCTGTCTGGCATTCATCGTGGCGTTTGAAGCCCGCGGGTCGGGTACGGATGACCGGCCATGAGCGTCGATCTTAGCGCCATGTCGCGGCATTGCTCCCGAGAGGTCCGCGACGCACTGCGGGCGCTCCCTAACGCGGGCGACTGGCGACTCATAAAAACCAAAGACCACTACTTCCTGTATGACGGGCCAACGAGAGTGGCCTGCGTCGACAACAACGGGTCTAACCCGTCAGAGTTTATTGCGAAGAAGATCGCTAGGACCCTGAAGAAGTACGTAGCCGCGCATTATGCGTAACACATAACCCAAGGAGAACCAAAATGACCACGTTCCTCTTCGACGGCTTAACCGTCGAGAACGAACCTGCCATCACAAAGTGGGGCTTTAAAGACCTTGAAGACAGCCCGACGCAACACCGTTGGCGGGCTTGGTGGGTGCGCAGTAGTTACGACAGCACCGTGACCGGGATTAGCCTCACAGCACACCCTGTTGTGAAAGAGACGCCGCGTGGTGTTTGGATAAGCGAGCACGCGTATCGTCAGGCAACAAAGCAGTCTTGGGAGGAAGGGGCGCCCGCAATGGAGTGGGTGCCGTTTGACGAAAAGCGGATGAAGAAGCGATTTGTTCACAATGGCAGCGGCTCTGCGTGGGCAAAGCCGACGCAAGAAGGGGCTATTCACAGCTTAGCGGTGCGCCTCTCACGCTGGAGCAACCACGTGGCGAGCGATGTATCCAAGGTGATATCCGCCGCCGACGTAATGGAAAAACTACGCCCCCAATATCCCAGCTACGTGCAACACGCACGTGCAGCCATGAACGGAGTGAAATGACTATGCACATTATGATTGACCTCGAGACCATGGGCACGCGCCCGACGGCTCCCATCGTATCCATCGGCGCCGTAGCGTTTGATGCTACCGGCATACACGATAAGTTTTACGTCAACGTGGACCTTACCTCCGCCGTTGCTGCGGGCGGTATCATCGACCCGTCCACGGTAATGTGGTGGATGAGCCAGAGCGACGAATCCCGTGCCGCGCTACTGGTTAAAGACGACCAATACTCCGTCGTCGGGGCGCTATCCGCGCTATCGGCTTGGGGGGACTGGGGTAAAGTTGCCGGTGTATGGGGCAACGGAGCGACATTCGATAACGTGATCTTGCGTGAGACCTACTACCGGGCCGCGGTACCGTGCCCGTGGCCTTTTTGGAAGGACCGGTGTTACCGCACGATAAAAAACATATATCCGGACGTGGAACTGGTGCGCGTTGGAACACTGCACAACGCGCTTGCCGACGCGCGCACGCAGGCCGAGCACCTGATCGCGATCAACGCCAATGCCGCGGGGATCATATTGTGAACCCGATCGATAGCGAGCGGCTTCGTACGTGGGCCGTAGACATGGCCGCCCATGTCGCCAAACTTAGCAAAGACCCCTCCACGAAAGTGGGGGCGGTCATATTCGACGCAAAGAGGCGCATCGTATCTGCGGGATACAACGGGTTCGCCCGAGGCGTAAGGGACACGCCGGAGCGGCTAGAGAACCGCGACGTCAAGTACCGCATGGTGTTGCACGCAGAGAAGAATGCGATCCTGTTTGCTACGGCCCCGCTGGATGGGTGCACCATCGTGGTGACGCACCCCTGCTGCGCCCAGTGTGCGGCCCAAGTTATCCAGTCCGGTATCCGGTACGTAGTGTGGCCTGCACCATCCCCGGAGTTCATGTCACGTTGGGGTGAGGACTATGCCCTGACCATGATGCAGTTCGATGAGGCGGGCGTGACAGTGGAGGAAGTGTGATGGATATCATAGCACTTGACATGGAGACGTTTTACTCCAAAGAGTATTCGCTGTCCAAGATGACAACCGAGGAGTACATCCGCGACCCGCGGTTCCAAGTCATCGGTGTGGCGGTCAAGGTAGGCGAGGGGGACACCACGTGGTTCTCCGGCACCGCCAAAGAAACGATCGCCTTCCTGCGCCAGTACGACTGGGAGAACAGCGCCATGGTGGCGCACAATGCCGTGTTCGACGCGGCGATCCTTTCATGGCGGTGCGGTATCCGACCAAAAGTGGTGCTCGATACATTGTCTATGTCTCGAGCGATGTACGGCGTCGATGCCGGACACAGCCTGAAGGCGCTGGCCGAGCGGCTATGCCTACCCGCAAAAGGAGACGAGGTGACCCGTGCGATCGGTAAACGCCGTCTGGACTTCACGCGCGCCGAACTGCACGACTATGGCGAATACTGCCGCATGGACACGCACCTAACCTACGAGGCGTTTCGGGCGATGATGGCGCTCGGGTTCCCGAAGCAAGAGCTCAAGCTGGTGGACCTGACGCTGACGATGTTCACAAACCCCGTGCTAGAGCTCGACGTACCGCACCTAGAAGGCCACCTGATCCGCACGCAGCGGGCCAAGGCCGCGCTGATCGAAGATGCGGGCGTAGACCGTAAGATGCTCATGTCGAACCCCAAGTTTGCCTCTATGCTAGAGGAGTTGGACGTCATACCGCCGATGAAGGTTAGCCCCACGACGGACAAGATGACGTTCGCCTTTGCCAAGAACGACGAGGCGTTTCAGGCCCTGATGGAGCACCCTGACCCACAGGTGCAGGCACTATGCGCCGCGCGGGTCGGTAGCAAGAGCACGCTGGAGGAGACGCGCACCACTCGGTTCATTGCTATAGGGGGTCGGGGGAGGTTTCCGGTACCTCTACGGTACTACGCAGCGCACACAGGCCGCTGGGGCGGTTGTCTAGTGGCCGACACTGCGGTTATTGTATTTGACTACGCACATGGGGTATGCAACAAGAGGATCGTAGACGTCCTAGCGAGCGATCTTGTGTGGGACGGAGAGGAATTTGTTGCCCACGAAGGGGTCGTCTTTAGCGGGTACGCGGAGACTATCACGTGGGATGGGGTAGAGGGGACACCAGACCATGTCGTATTCACGGACGTCGGAGAGATCAGCCTACGAGACGCGTACGAGGGAGGCCACAACATCACGACTCCACGCGGCCCTACAGGGGACGCTGTGGAGTCGGCTAGACACCGGGCTCGTAAGCACGAAGTGTAAGGTCAAGTGCCGTTGTCAGTGCGGGCGAGAAGCCGATGTCCGGGTTCGGGAAGTCTTAGCAGGCAAATCGAGGTCATGTCGGGCGTGCTCGACCCAGATGCGGATGATGGCGATACCGAAAGAGGAGCGGGTTCGCGTAGCGCAGCGCGCATCGGCAGCTGCAGCCGTCGCACTGCGGGCGAAGGAGAACCCGCTGGCTACGGAGTTCGGTGCCGAGGAAGTCCGCCGCATATCGCGGGTCCTAGCCGGCGCCCGGCAACGGTGCAGCAACCCGGCCAATAACGCGTACGTCGACTACGGTCTCCGCGGCATCTTATTCGCGTTTCCGTCGGTACGCACCGGTACGGAGTGGGTACTACATAATATAGGAGTGCGGCCTTCAGACGCCTACTCCCTAGACCGGATCGACAACAACCGACACTACGAGCCGGGGAACCTACGGTGGGCCACCCGCAGCGAGCAGGCACGGAACAAGCGAGTATATCGGCGGACACGGACCGGAGAGCGTATCCGCGGCCTTATGGCGGATAGGCCAGACCTGACGTACGAGACAATACGCCTCTGGATAAAACAAGGGCGGACAGACACCGAAATAGTAGCAGGAGAGAAATATGCGCGTCCCGGTTTATGATATCCAGAACTGCGGCCCACGGCATCGGTTTGTAGCCAACGGGAAGCTAGTCCATAACTCGGACAAAATAAACCTCCAAAACTTGCCTTCACGCGGCCCACACGCAAAACAACTAAAGAAAGCAATACGCGCGCCCGATGGGTATGTATTGGTCGACTGCGACTCTAGCCAGATTGAAGCGAGAGTGCTGGCATGGCTGGCAGGGCAGGATGACCTGACTGCGGCGTTCGCCCGCGGCGAGGACGTGTACAAGATCATGGCCTCAAAAGTGTACGGGAACCAGCCGGAAGACGTAGACAAGAGCCAGCGCCAAGTCGGTAAGGTCGTGATCCTCGGTGCCGGATATGGCGTTGGCCACAACAAGCTGCAGCTATTCCTCAAGACGCAGGCCGGAGTAGACGTGGACCTCGACGAAGCCAAACGCATTATCGACATCTATCGGTATTCTAATGACCGTATCAGTCGCATGTGGAAGGATGCACAGCGCACCATAGAATACCTCGAGCGCGGTGACGCACTCCCCTTCGGGAGACCCGGGGTGCTGTCCGTAGACGCCGAAGGCAGTGCCATAATTCTGCCGAACGGACTACCGATCCTATACACTGGGTTGTCCGCAGAGCCGGCCGCGCGGGGCTACGAGTATAGTTACAAGACCCGGCGGGGTCCGAAGAGGCTATATGGTGGAGCATGCGTCGAAAACGTAACTCAAGCCCTTGCCCGTTGTGTGGTGGGCGAGCAGATGCTTAAAATAGCAAAACGGCACCGTGTGGTATTGACTGTGCACGACAGTGTTGTATCCTGTGTACCCGAAGACGAGGCCGACGAGGCGCGGGAGTACATCGAAGCCTGCATGCGTTGGACACCGGATTGGGCCGAAGGGCTACCAGTCAACTGCGAGTCTGGCGTAGGCACATCATACGGAGACTGCGAATGAGCAAACCACCATCACCGGCCCCATGGTCGTTCAGCAGGATCAAGGCGTTCGATACATGCCCGAAGCAGTTCTATCACACGGCGGTGCTCAAGCAGTTCCCCTATGTGGAGTCCGACGCGATGCGGTACGGCACCGAATTCCATAAGGCGGCCGAAGATTTTATCCGCGATGGAACCCCAGTAGCCGAACGCTTCGCGTTTGCGCAGCCTGTGCTGGACGCGTTAGCCAGCAAGCCCGGCGATAAACACTGCGAGTATAAGTTCGGCCTTACCGCCGAGCTAGAGCCGTGCGGGTTTTTCGACGCCGACGTATGGTTCCGAGGCATCGTTGACCTCATCATTATCGATGGCGACGTCGCCACTATCGTCGACTACAAAACGGGGAAGTCTGCCCGCTACGCCGAGAAGGGCCAGCTCGAGCTTATGGCCTTGGCCATGTTCAAGCACTTCCCGCAGGTCACAAAGGTGCGGGGTGGCCTTGTGTTTGTCATCGCCAACGAAGCGGTGAAATCCACGTACTCTTTAGACGGTACGAGCGCTCTATGGAAGAAATGGCTGACAGAGTATGCTAAGATGGATAAAGCGTTCGAGGTTGGGGTATGGAACCCCCGCCCGAGCGGTCTATGCAGACGGCACTGCCCCGTGACGGAGTGTGCCCATAACGGAGCAAACTGATGCCATACGTCAACAAAAAACGACCATACAAGAAAGAGTACGATCAGCAGCGCGAGCGTGGCGAAGACGGATCACGTCTTGAACGGCAACGGGCGCGCGCTGCGTTCGACAAGAAGAACGGCAAGAGTGCGCGCAAGGGTAAGGACCTGAGCCACACTAAGGACCTCGCACGGGGTGGGTCGAACAAAGACGGCGTTCGGCTTGAAAGCCCCAGTACCAACCGCGCGCGGGGCGGGGCGCTGAGTAAGCCACCCAAGAAAAAATAATTATGCGCACCGCATAACAGGAGACACCCGTGAAGATAATCGACAATAAGGCGCTTCTGTACAAGATGCGCAACACGGCTCCTATTCTGGCCGCCATACCGGATAGCCGCCGCATCGACGAGCACACTGTTGCCGTGAAGTGGGACATCCCGCAGGTGCATGCACTCCGAGACATGAACATCGCGGCGCCGTCTCCAATCTCGGGCCGATATGACTGGCCCGGAAAGTTCACCCCGTTCGACCACCAGCGCACCACGGCAGAGTTTCTGACGCTGAACAAGCGGGCGTTCTGCTTTAATGAGCAAGGGACGGGCAAATCAGCAGCTGCCGCGTGGGCTGCCGACTTCCTCATGAACCGCGGCCTAGTGCGCCGCGCCCTTATCGTGTGTCCCGTTTCTATTATGGATGCCGCGTGGCGGGCCGACCTGTTCAGTGTGGCTATGCACCGTACGGTAGACATTGCCTATGGGGCCGCGGCAAAGCGCAAGAAGATCGTGTCTGGCAGCGCGGAGTTCGTGATCATCAACTTCGATGGTTTGAAGGTCGTGGCTGACGAGATTGCGGCCGGGGGTTTCGACCTGATCATCGTGGACGAGGCGAGTGCGTACCAGAGTGCCCAAACCGAGCGGTGGAAAACACTGAACAAACTCGTTACGCCCGACACATGGCTCTGGATGATGACCGGCACCCCCGCCGCACAGGGGCCCGAAAAAGCATATGGGCTGGCCAAGCTGGTGAACCCGAAGAACGTCCCGAAGTATTTTGGGTCCTTTCGTGATCAGGTCATGATTAAGACGTCTATGTTCAAGTGGAGCGCAAAGCCCGACGCCACCGAGACCGTGCATAGGGTACTCCAACCCGCGATACGGTTCACCAAGGCAGAGTGCTTAGACCTGCCGGACATGGTGTACATCAAACGCCACGTTGAGCTGACCAAGCAACAGAAGATGTACTACGACCAAATTCGCAAAGACCACATGATGTCTGCGGCGGGGGAAGAAGTGACCGCCGTAAACGCTGCCGTGGTGATGACGAAACTGCTTCAGGTATCCGCGGGAGCGGCCTACACCGATGACAAGCACACCCTGCAGTTCGACATCACGTCTCGGTACAACGTACTCAAAGAGGTTATCGACGAGACACCTAACAAGGTGTTGGTGTTCGTGCCGTTCCAGAATACGATCGACATCCTGACTGAAAAGCTGCGCGCCGACGGTGTAACGACCGAGGTGATCAGCGGCAGCATCAAAGTTGGTGACCGGACAAACACGTTCCATCGGTTCCAAACTACGCCGGACCCCCGCGTGCTAGTGATCCAGCCGCAGGCGGCGGCTCACGGAGTGACGCTGACCGCTGCCGACACCGTAGTGTGGTGGGCACCCACGGCATCATTGGAGATATACGCACAGGCCAATGCGCGGGTACACCGCTCCGGCCAAGTAAACAAATGCACCGTAGTGCAGCTCGCAGGGTCGCCTGTAGAGCGGCGCATATACGGGCTACTGGATGACAAAATCGACGCCCACTCAAAAATGATCGATTTATATACGAGTGTGCTTGACTAGGCGAGTGAAACAGCCTAGAACACGTAAAACAACACTACATGGAGAACATCATGACTGACACCCCTGTTGACGCCTCAGTTGATCGCCTGACGCGTATCTACATTAAAATCCGCACAAAGCGTGCGGCGATCGCTGCCGAGTTCAAAGAGGCTGACGGCAAGCTCTCCGAGCAGATGGATATGGTCAAGGCCGCCCTGCTCGACTACTGCAAAGAGCAAAACGTCGAAAGCGTCCGCACTACGGAAGGTTTGTTCTACCGCACAGTCAAGACGCGGTACTGGACAAGTGATTGGGAAGCCATGCACCGGTTTATTTTGGAGCGCGAAGCACCAGAGTTTATGGAGAAGCGTCTCAACCAGACCGTAGTGAAAGAATACTTGGCAGAGAACCCTGAAGCGGTACCGCCGGGCCTGAATGTGGACTCGGAGTACGTAATCTCTGTGAGGAAAGCATGACCACTACCCAGAAATACGTGACGACTGCGGAAGCGGCGAATCACTTCAACGTGTCACCGGCCACCATCAGCATGATGGTGAAGTCGGGGGACATCCCCACCGGTACTTATCTTCGGTTGGGTCGCGTGTTTAGGTTTGACCTTGCACGTGTCGAGGCGGCACTACTAGACAAGATGGTCACCGTACCGCACGATGACGGCCAGCTTGCGTTTGATTTTGACCAAGACGTAGCCGATGAAGCTACGCATAATGATGGAGAATGACTATGAGTGATCTCGAACTGTTCAAGGGCAACGCCCTCGTTGGGAGCGACCTATTTAAGTCGCTGATGGATATGAACAAGAAGCTGTCGGGTGGCACCGGTGCTTCGGGCCGTCGTATCAGCATCCGCGGGAGCCGTTTCCGCATGGTAGTTGACGGTGAGCAGGTGTCGGTCAGCAAGGGCAACTCGCTGAACATGGTTATCGTGAATGCCGCCGAAATCGCCCGCACCTACTACGAAGGCACCTTCGACCCCGAGAATCCGTCGGCCCCGATGTGCTGGTCTGCGGATACGCGCACCCCAAGTGCGGACGTCCCAGAAGAGAACCGCCAAGCGGCTCGTTGTGCTGACTGCCCAATGAACGTCAAAGGGTCCGGCCAAGGCGAGACCCGCGCATGCCGCTTCTCGCAGCGTCTGGCGGTTATGTTGGAGGGCGAGACTGATCAGGTATATCAGTTGCAGCTTCCCGCTACGTCGCTCTTCGGCGAGGCCAAAAGCCAGAACATGGGCTTGCAGGCCTACATCAAGTTCCTGTCTGCACACAGCACGCCCGCTATTGCGGTCATGACCGAGATGCGGTTCGACGACGATGCAACAGCCCCGAAGCTGTACTTCAAGCCGGTACGTGCGCTGGATGAGGAAGAGCTGCAGGCAGCAATCGCGCTGCGTGATAGCGAGGACGCGCAGAAGGCGATCACCTTCACCGTGTCGCAGACTGATGGCGTAGCGCCGAAGGCCAAGGCAGAGCCGAAAGCCAAGGCAGCGCCGAAAGCCACGGCAGAGCCGAAAGCCCAGAAAGCTGCGCCTAAAGACGACGATGGCGAAGGCGACGACGAGGTCGTAGAAGAACCGGTAAAGGTGACTAAGACCACCAAAGCTGCGACCGAAGAGCCCAAGACGGCCGACAAGCTGGCCTCAGTCCTCGACGATTGGGACGACTGATCCGCCTTTTACGGTGCGGCCATGGGTACACTCATGGCCGCTTCTTTCTTTGACGGGCGGTAGACATGGACACAACGAAGTTTTTGGAGGCTGTCCTCGGCGACAGCGGGTATTACTGCCTGTTCGGCTTCTCCGCCGAGACGAAACGCAAAGTACAGAAATTTTACATTTCAATCGATCAGCTGGTCGACGCGGCCTACGCGATGGACCGCAACGAGCATGATGCGTATTTCGCACTAGGTACATTCGCCGAGGCGGGCACCCGCACTGCGGCGAATGTGGCCCAGCTGCGCGCCTTCTGGCTTGATCTGGATTGCGGCCCCACGAAGGAGTTCCCCGACAAGGCCACGGCGATTGCCGCCTTGCGGTTATTCTGCAAGACCGCGGGGCTGCGCAAACCCTACATGGTCGACAGCGGCCGTGGGGTGCACGTGTACTGGCCGTTGACTGCACCCGTGACGGTGGCGGAATGGCGGCCAGTGGCCGACGCATTGAAGCGCACATGTGCAGCCCTCGGGCTACCGTCGGATACGTCGTGCACGTCGGACGCAGCGCGGGTGTTGCGTATACCGCAGACCCACAACTACAAAGACAACCCTCCGAACCCTGTAAAACTCCTGCAAGGCGGAGCCGTAGAGCCGTACACTATGCAGGAGTTTTCGGCGGTGTTGGGTGCCACGACCCCCGTTGCCCCGACAGTGACCGTACCCGCTACGCTGTTCAATATGCCCAAGATGTCCGTAGCCGATGACCCTGTCATGCAGCGGTTGATGCGGAACAAGACCTCGCGCTTCAAGCCTATATTGGTTAAGTCTATGGGCGGCACGGGGTGTGCGCAGGTGCGGTACGCGTTTGAGAACCAGTCCGAGATATCGGAGCCCCTGTGGCGTGCTATGTTGTCGATTGCGGCGTTCTGTGAAGATGCCGAAAAAGGCGCCAAGGCTATGTCGGCGCAGCACCCAGACTATTCGTGGGAAGACACCGAGCGTAAGATGCGCGGTGCCGTAGGCCCACACCGATGCACTACAATCGACGGCATCAATCCGGGACTGTGCGCTGACTGCCCACTGTTCGGTAAGATATCGTCACCTATCCAGCTAGGCACCGAGATAGAGCTGGCCGACCCAGAAGATGCGGTTGTGGTTGTGGCGGAGAAGGCCCACGGCGGGGAAGTGAAAGAGTACACGATACCGGCGTACCCGTCGCCCTACTCGCGCGGCCGGCACGGTGGTGTCTATGTCCGAGAAACCGACGAGGCGGGCGACCCTATAGACGTGCCGGTCTACGTCAACGACCTGTACTTTGTGCGCCGTATCCGCGACGCCGAGTACGGGGAGTGCATTGTCGGCAGGGTGCACCTACCTATGGATGGAGTGCGGGAGTTCGTGATCCCGCTTGTAGCGGCGACCTCGAAAGAGGAGCTGCGTAAAGTTTTGGCCGAGTACGGCGTGGTAGTTATGGGAAAAGGATGGGAGCGACTGATGTCATACACAAGTTCGTGGGTAGATACCCTTCAGGCAACAACAGTGGCGGACGACGCCCGTCGGCAGTTTGGCTGGACCGACGACGAGATGACGTCATTCGTTATCGGATCGCGGGAGATCAAGGCCGACTCTATTGGGTACAACCCACCGTCGGCCGCTACGGCATTCATGTTCCCTGCGTTTGAGCCCGCAGGTACGCTAGAGGGCTGGGTCGAAGACGCCGATTTCTACAACCGGCCCGGTCTGGAGCCTTATCAGCACATGCTTTGCCTGTCGTTTGGGGCCATGCTTATGCGCCTCACTCCGGTGCATGCGGCGATCTACGACATGTACAGTGACGGCTCCGGCCGCGGGAAGACGACCACGCAGAAAGTCGCCCTGTCGATATACGGAAATCCGACAGTCCTGATGGTCGGGGTGTCTGACACCGTGAACATGCGTATGAACCGTCTGGAGCTCATGAAAGACATCGCGGTGCAGTTCGACGAGTTCACCGAGTTCCCCGCGGAGCATACCCCCGAGCTGCTGTATACGGCGACGGGTGGGCGGCAGAAGGGGCGGATGTCTTCGGGCAGCAACGCCGAACGACTTCGCGGGGAGCCATGGTACCTCAGTATCGGCGTGTCGACCAACACCAGCATGATGTCGAAAGTGCATTCGGTGAAGTCTGCTCCTCGGGCGGAGGCGCAGCGGGTCCTAGAGTATCACGTACAGCCGTTCAATTTCGCGTCTAAGAATGAGACAGACGTGCTGGCTGCACGGGTAGGAGATAACCGCGGGCACGCAGCGGTGCCGTTCATCCAGTACATCATCAACAACCGCGATACTGTCCGCGAGCTGATCGAGAGTGTACAGCGCAAGATCGACAAGGCGACTGGGCTAGACGCTACCAACCGCCTGTGGTCGGTGCAGGCCACGGTATCTATAGTGTCCTTGATCATCGGGCGGGAGCTCGGGCTGCTCAACTACGACGTTGCGAAGCTGTTCGACTTCACGGTGACCCTGATCAACGGGAACAAGCGCTCCGACACCGAGTCGACTACGTCGATCGAGACAATGGTCAACGACTACGTGAACGACAACTACGGCAGTATCCTGTGGATCAAGAGCACCGAGGACCTGCGCGGGGACAACGGAAACGGGCTTGACTCTCTCGCGGTCCCTGAGCACCAGCCAAGAATGAAGTTCGTGGCGCGGTACGAGACGGACACGAAGAAGCTGTTTCTTGTGCCGAAACCGTTGCGCGCGTGGTGCGCCCGTAATCGCCTGAACTACGACTCTTTCGTGCAGCAGGCCACGACCAAACTTGCAGGGCGTAAGGCCAAGGTACGGCTGAGCAAGGGCACGAAGCTGAACCTACCGGCTACCGACGTCCTCGTGCTGGACTGTTCTGTCATGGACATGTTGGGAGTGCCCGATGGGCATTCTGAAGGTTGATGATCTATCACCGGATGGCGTTCCGATCTTTGTAGATTGGGGCGCCATGCACGTAGGGTGCTCGGTATTCGTACCGAGCATCAACACCAGTTCCGCGATCAAGCAGGTGGGGGCCGTGTTCGCTCGTCGAGAGTGGCAGATGCGGGTGGTCATAGCGACGGAGAACCATATTTTGGGGGTTCGCATATGGAGAACCGCATGATATAGTGGAGTCGACAGCGTGTCACTGTCGTTCTCCTCCTGATACTGGCCCCCGCTCCGGCGGGGGCCTTTTTTAATCGTACGCCGAGGCGGGCCCGAAGTCATTCACCGTCCGCATGATGCGGTCGAGGTTCCGCTTACTGAACTGCACCCCGTGGTGCATCTCCGACGTCGTCGTCTCGTGGCTCTTCAACGACTTCTTCTTGGTGTCGTCCGTGATCGGGTTGTACGGGTGCCTAAGATTGAACGCGTCTATGTCGCGCTCGACATCGCGCACCGACGCGCCATCTCCCTGCGCAGTGGCCCTGTACAGCTTACGCAGGAGGTTGGTACGTTTCTGGTTAATCGCGTTATCTATACGCGACCCCGCCGAGTTTATGTCTAGCTGCTGGGCGTATTTGGCCGGCATAAACCCGAAGAACTGTGCCGTGGCACCGAACGGACCAATGTCACCTACGATTGGGTCGCCCCGCGTGGTAAGAATACCCTCGTTAGCGAAGCGGATAGAGCGCAATACGTTACCGATCGCTGTAGGCACTACGGCCTCAGTGGCGCGCTGTATCTCGCCGTCGGCCAGTAGCTTCGGCACCCGGTCGGTGTATTTAAGGCCAAGCCCTACAATGGGGCCGCCTACCCCCTCTATTATCTGGTACAATAGCGGCGTATTCTCTGTGTTAAATCCGGGGCGATAGAACGACCCACTGAGCCCCACGCGTTCCGATATGCGGAGCCCCGTAAGGTAGTCCACGACGCCGAAGGAGCCGAACTCTCCGAGGGTTGTACGCACCACGGTCTCGAAGTCTTCCTCGTCGTCATCGGCAAACAGGTCATACATCCACCCAATCTGCTGCACGAGAGGGAGCCCGAGAGCCCCTGCGGTGAGTCCTACCATGCCCATCATACCGGCCAGCTGCATGCGGGCGATGCGTTTGTCTTCTAGCGAGGCGTTGCTCGGCAGAGACCGCTTCACCGTCTGATATAGCAAATTGTACATGGATAGCGGGTGCCGTTTGAAGAGGTACATGATGTTCCCGAGATCGCTTTGCGACGCCAAGGGGGCAGTCGCGGCATATAGCGAGCCGTTGGTCTTCTCGGTAGTGTTCACGGAGTCCATGGCCGCGGCACGCATCTGCTCCGACGTAAACTGCAGGGAGCCGTCCTGCAGCTTCGCCGACAGCTGCTTGATCGAGTAGTCGCCCATGTTGGTCTTTTTGGCCGTCTCTTGTAGCGCCAAGAGGTACGCAGCAATCAGCGTAGTCTCCCGTGTGGACCGTTCTGCATGGTGCTGGAATATACCCGTCTTGGCCATGAGACTCTGCCATGCGCCGGATGCACCGGTGAGACTGAGACCCTGCAGGATGTCTTGGATCAGAGACCGGTTAAATACTCCATTGCGGCGAGCGACATCTTGCAACTCCGCAAGGTAGCCGAACGCGCTATCCGCCTGCGTCAAGTCTAGGTTGTCCAACGAGAAATCGTACCAGCCCACCTTGGTGCGTAGGGTCTCAGTCTCACCCGTCTCTCCGACACGCTCTACGGTGCGTTCGCGCCCCGTCCCTGCGAGCAGCCGCCCGGCGATGCCTAGCGCCTGTACGGTCGGCCGCATACCGTGACGCCCGGCCAAGAACGGGGCCACGAACATCGGTATCTGCATGAGCGTGATAAGCGACGTAGATACGTTAAACCCCAGCGTAAGCGCATAGGCCCCGCCGGTTAGATTGCGCGACAGGTTCCCACGGGTCTTGAACGGTGAGTCGGTATATGCAGTCAGCGCCTTGGCGTAAGAGTTCGCCTCTACGCGGTCCTGCGCGGCTTTCAGGGGGTCATCGGTGATGCTACCTTGTTGCAGCACCTCGTTTTCCTCCGCCAGCGCGTTTCTGGCTTGAGCAAACTTGGCGCCGTACTTTAGGTCGGCGATGTTCTTGGCGAGTTTCAGGCCATTAGACTGGATGTTGGTCATCGTGTCGCCGGGTGTAAGCCCCGATGTGAGGGGTGTAATGTCCCCGATAAAACCGCGGCGCCCTGCGCGTTTGCGGAACGAGTTGATGAACGACGTCTCAGGCGCTGCGTCAAACACCATCTCGATGATCTGCGCGCGCACGTCTTTGTCAAGCCCATCAGCCCCCTCGACCGCAGATAGCACTTGTGCAACGAACTGCATGGGTACGCGCTCTCGGGCGCGACCTGCCGCCTGCTGGTACGGGGTTATCTTACGGACACCCGCGTCGTCCGGCTGCTGCTGCAGCAGCTGTATCGCCACGCGGCGCTCGCTTTCGGTTACGAACGAGTGCTTAGCCAGCTCCACACCGCCAGTTTCCGGGTCGTTGAACTCGTACGACAGCCAGTAGTCGCCGCGCCGCTGTAGCGCTTGGTGCGGGTCGATCAGTTTCCCCGCGAACACCTTGTCGTATATCTGTCCGTAGATGCGATCTTGTAGTGCCTTGTCCTTCGGGAGCAACGAATCCAACCGGTCTTTCAGCACTTGTGCTAAGTCCGCACTCAAGTTTGTAGAGAGCTCGAAAGCACGCGCCAGCGCAGACCGGCCCTCGGGCCCGAGCCCGTTGTACATAGGAGCGAGGCGGTCGTACACGGCCAGCTGGTCGGCGCTCTCGTCGAAGCTGCGCTTCGCCTTCGTTATGTTCGGTACGTTCGCGCTGTTTTGTGCCAGCATCGCGCGGTTGCGTAGGTTCTCGGTGGCGTACCGTTGCGACTCTACTGTGCGCGATACGATGCCGTTGGCGTCCAGCACCTTGTATTTGTAGGAGTACCCCTTGTACGCGGTACGTGGTTTGCGCGGGTCCACTTCGTTCAGCGTAGCGAGGAACCGGACTTGGTCAAAGTCGCCCGATTTATCCGGCGACCCGACGACGAATTTGGCGATCTCTTTGTTGGTATTGGTGACCCGCTCTACGAGGACTTGCTGTTCCCGTGCGTGCTCCAGCACCAGATCATGTATCCGCCGCGCGGTGGTCGGGAAGTATTTCTTGGCCGCATCGGCGACGTAGTCGAGCGGCATCGTCGCCCAAATCATGGTGTCTTTCCACGATGCGGGGATACTGACGTTACGTAGCTGCGCCTTCAGGGTATCAATATCTGCCTCAGTCGGCACCGATATACGGTCGCTAAATTCCTTGAGTACCGACGCCGCACCGCCCGGCCGGAACGAGGACGCGAGCACATCCCCCGCGCCGCGCTCGCTGGCCGACGACGCAATAACCGCGGCGGCTACACGGTCAAACGCATCCTGTGCAGACCCCAGCTCTTTTTTGCGCAGGCCGACGAGGTTGCGTAGGAAGTTGTTCAGGTTGTGCTTGAACATATCCCACGCTGAGAACGCCGACGCCCCGGGGTTTACCAACGACAGATCGCGCCGGAACTCGCGGTTGGTCATGCCTTCCGCGAGAAGCTCCCGTACGTTGTACAGGCCGTAAGTCGACTCTGGCATGAACGTGAGCAGCAGCTTGCGCAAGTTATCCATCTGCCGCGTAAGCGGGTGCGACGGGTTGGTCAGAACTCCGTCGGTTACTGCATGCGATACCTCGTGCAGCAAGGTCGTGGCATCTAGGCCACCGGTGTCGTTTATGAGTACCTGCCCGCCATACTGTTCGTATATGGCTGCGGCTTCGGGGTTCTCCGCGCGCTTCTTGGCTATCTGCGCCGGAGTGCCTCGGGGGATAAATACACCTGCGGGAGCGAGCACGCCGAACGTACGCATTTCCGGACTTGTAATATCCCGGATGCGAGCCATCTCCGCCTCGGGCAGCACCTGCACGGGTGTGGCTGGCAGCTTGGCAGATAACGTGGTTGCAAGGTCCCGCGCGTACCGGTTGGTCGTGGTTGCGGCAAAGTTGCGTAGGGCGCCAACCAAATCACCGGCACGTAGGTATTCAACGACCCGCGGGTGCAGTGCAGTACCGCCGAGATTGAGCGGCTGCCAAGCAGCAGGATTTATCGGCTTCAGCCGCATATCTTCGGGTAAGGATGCTTCCACTTCCCGCTGTTGGGCACGCCGGAGTTTCGCCGCATTACGCACTTCTTCTGAGTCGTTGCTATAGCTATACATCTGCTCGGCGAGGTCGGCATCCATTTGGGCCTGCGCCGCCTTCCGCGCATCGCGAGCCTCTGCCACGGCCTCGAAGTTACGAGGGCGGTATTTGTCCTGCAGCTCCGGCATTTTCGCCGCCGTCTCGGGGGACAGGTTGTCCTTGATCCAGCGTGCGGCGCGCAGCGCCGCTTCGGTACCGGTGTCGGTGAAATAGTCTATGTCCGCCTGTAGCTGAGGCGTTACGACATCTTCGCTCTGCTTGATGCTGGCTTTGCTACGGAACTCCGGCACCAATGTTTCACCTGCGGCGGCCAGATCGTAGGCGATAACATGCAGCGACGTTCCCGGGTCCGGGTTCTTGCTAAAATAGGCGTACGCCGCATACTCGGGCGACATCTTACCTTTGCCTTTTTTCGGCTTTGCCGCGAGGAGGTTCAGGACTGCACGTTTGTCGGCGATCGTAGTCGGTGTAGTTTCTGCGTATTCGACCAACGCAACGGCCTGCGACTTCACGGCGTCCGAAGCGTTGCCCATAAACCATTCAGCGATGCGGTTACCCAACGCCCGGTTCTCGGCTTCCATCGAAGGGATCGGGGCCTCACGCGTAGCGGCAGGCGTAGCGGGCATAGCGGGCGTAGGGCGCA
>Ga0208160_1000535_pt1 | contig 17580 bp, 17 predicted proteins | sample CB_VirMetaG_FD_184536 | JGI IMG/M metagenome (GOLD analysis project Ga0208160, IMG submission 184536) | Freshwater to marine saline gradient viral communities from Chesapeake Bay - CB_1504_1 Viral MetaG (SPAdes) (version 4) | ecosystem: Environmental > Aquatic > Marine > Coastal | place: USA... | reverse complement strand
AAGAAAATTATAACAATATAACTTCTAAAGAAACTCAAAGCTGGTTCAGACGTTTAGGAGGTTCAGAGACTACACAAAGCTCATATACTTGTAGAGGTTATTTAATAACTAAACTAACCTCAATTAGTCCAGACAGACAAAGAAAAAGTTTATATAGGTTTAAGTTCAGTTAATATATTAAACCTCTTAAAAACGCTAATAAGCCCCTTAATTGGGGCTTTTTTTATGCCCTATTTTAAAAGCTTTTAAGTAATGGACTTTTTTTGTAACTCTTTTGTAATTAAATTGGTTAGGTAGCTGAGATATAACAAACAAATCCAATTTCCTGCCATCTAAGACACTTTCTCCCTGTCTCCTATACATACATACCACTTAAAGATTAAAGTAGCTTAAAACGTCTTATATTAAGTCATTAAAACTTTAACAAAACATTAACAGAAATTATTTGTATATTAACGTAAAATGAGGTAACTTGGGCTAAGTTGCCCTCTTCTATGAATTCAAACCGTTTTGAGGTAGGGGGTGGCCTCAAATCTAACGACTTGTTTCTATTAGGCACCCCAGAAAATTATAAGCAAATTGATTTTTAGTAACAAACAGAAGTTTGTACAATATTATATGTGTACTAAACATTAAATATCTTTCTCTGATGTAACACGCACCCCCTTAAACATCTTTAAATAAATAGAAATATGCAGGTAAGGTTGAATAATGTTTGGGTGCTTACAAAAGATGATTAAAAGAGTAACATTGCAATCACTTAGCTGACTTAGAGTACCTGAACCAACTGCCTTACACTTGTGACAGAAGTTTGGGAACTTGTTCTGTAGATTTCCAACTACATTAAGATAACTGCAATATAGTGTTTTTGTTCAACCTATACAAGAAATATGGAGTAATTTATATTGAATCTAAATAAAGCGTGGTACAAGATTATATGTTTTCAGTTATCTTATTATATAAATAATTATATGGCAATAGTAGAATTAGAATTAAGGGTACCTCAAAAATTAGAAGCTATTAAACTTAGACAGTACCAAGAGTATTTAAAGGTGCAAAAAGAGAATCAGGATGTGGAAGACAATGGAAACTTTCTTAACTCTAAATGTATTCAAATATTCTGTGGATTAACATTAAAGGAATCTTATAATCTTCCTGTCAAGATGTTTGATGGCGTATTACAACAAATAGGTAGATGCTTTGAAGAACCTACTCCATTAATAAAAGAATTTAGTATGACTGGCTCTAACAATGTAGAAGTTAGCTTTGGTATGATACCTTCATTAGATGAAATGACATTTGGTGAATATGTAGATTTAGAAAGCTTCATATCTGACTGGAGCAATATGCACAAGGCAATGGCTGTACTATACAGACCCATCACTTTTAATAAAAATGGAAAATATCTAATTGAAGATTACGATGGCTCAGATAAATACTGGGAGGTAATGAAAGATGCTCCTGTTAATGTAGCTTTAGGTGCAATGGTTTTTTTTTATCGTTTAGGGAAAAAATTATCGAAATATACGATGGATTATTTACAGCATCAGCAGACTCTTCAGGGTTCCAAGTTGGACAAGGATTTGGAAAGAAATGGGGATGGTATCAATCAATTTACGCTCTTGCTAGAAAAGACGTATCAAGAATTAATGAAGTTACAAAAATTCCATTACACCAGTGCTTGATGTGGTTAGAATTTGAGAAAGAGAAAAACGAATTAGAACAAAAAATGATTAAAAACGCTTATAATAAAAATAGATAATGACACAAGTATACGATGTACTAGACAAAGTAAGAGATAGATTAAGAGACAATCCTAATGTTTTCTCTGTAACCTTTGGAGATATTAGTGAAGTTGACTTAAATAAGACAACAATATTTCCTTTAAGCCACCTTACAATAACAAATGTAACCTTTGAAAGAAGTGTAATTAACTTTACTATAGCACTATTATGTTTAGATGTAGTAGACTATAATAAAGAAAAATACGATGACGATGTATTTTATGGGAACACTAACCTTCAAGACATTTACAATACTCAATTACAAGTAGTAAATGATATTGTGCAGTCAGTTAGAAGGGGTAGCTTGTTTGACAGCAAGATACAACTTATAGGAGAACCATCTGCTATTCCTTTTCAAGATAGATATGAGAATGAATTAGCTGGATGGGGTATAGAGATTAATGTAAGTATGATTAACGATATAAGTATCTGCTAATGAGTTACAATAACCTACAAGAAACTTTAGAGAAATATGCAAAAGCATATACTGTTCAATTTAAAAGTCAATTAAGAAAAGATAATACTTATGCTTCTGGTGATTTAGCAAACAGTATAAAACCAGACTTATCATTAAAAAATGAATTTTCAATATTGGCTTTAGATTATATAGAACAAGTTTCTGAGGGTAGAAGAGCAGGTAAGATGCCACCATGGCCACCAAGAAGTTTTAGAATTTTGGACTGGATTAAGAAAAAAAACATAATTATAAAGAAAAAAGGAAAAGTAGTTTCTCCTAGTCCTAATAATTTAAAAAGCTTAGCTTATGTTATTGCTAGGTCAATAGGGAGTAGAGGAGCTATAAAAAGATTTGGGTATAAAGGAAGTAATATAATAGACTTTGTATACAACTCTCTATCAAAACAAATGGGAGATGAAATATTTGAATCATATAAGCAAGATTTAGAAAAAATATTAAAGGAACAAATAAAATAAAATAAATGTCAACAATAATAAACTCAAGAAGTCCGTATTATTTTAAAGTATCTGATTCAAGTTTAAATTCAGCTACAATTCAAATTTATATATGGACTGGTCAATATGCAGATAGAGTAGCAGGAGATTTAAAATATACTCTATCTAAACAAGAAGTGGGAGACACTAATTATGTTGTTTTTGAAGTTAGTGAACTTGTAAGAGATTTTCTTGAAACAGAATACGGTAATTATTCAACAGATACCATTTGGACTGATATAGACACTACCATATATGATTCTGACGGAAACATAGTTCAAGTAGGAGGACAAGACACTGTAACAAGTGCCTTTTTAGTTCTAGATGGTTATGGATATTTTGAAGAGGCAACTAATCCTAGAACAAGTACAGACCCAACAGCTTCTTCATATACACCTCAAGTATTACAAAGTAATCTAAACGTATACTTTAATTCAGGAGAAGACATTAAAATACCTGTATTTGCAGAAGCACAATCTTATGTGACATTAACCTCTGCTGCTGGTGCCAGTGTAAACTGGGAAGATGCAAATGAATTTTGGGATGAATATGATGTCCTGTGGGGTGCTGGTACTAGTCCTATACAGATAGTAGATAGTGGAGACTCTGACCAAAAGATTCAATACATAATTATTACAGACACTGAAAATTTAGCGACAGGAGATAAGGTTACTTTTGTTAGTCCTGCTCCGCCAGATACACCAACTCAAACTACAGTAATAAATTTAATATCTGTTGCGGAAGCTAAATACACTCCATTAAACATAATATTTTATAATAAGTTTGGAGCATTACAGAATATGTGGTTTTTCAAGAAATCCACAAACTCTATAAATGTTACTTCTGAAAACTACAAATCTAACATACTGGATTTAGATAATGACGGAGGCACACCTTCTTATGTTATAAATAAGCATCAAGAAAAAATATTCATGGTAAACTCAAGAGAATCTATAAGTGTAAGTACTGATTTTATAAGTGAAGAATACAATGAAGTAATAAGACAATTGTTAAACAGTGAACAAGTTTGGGTAGATGATGGAACGAATGTTTTACCTATAAATTTAAAAAGCAAATCATTTGAGCTTAAGAAAGGAGTTAATGATAGATTTGTAAATTATACAATATCATTTGATTATGCGTTTGATAAAATAAATAACATACTTTAATGCAAAAAATAGTATTATATATAAAAAACGACGAAGGTGTTTTTAAGAGAGTTGACATGTTCGATGATGAAAGTGTTGTTCTTAAATCTCAAATACAAGATATAAAAGATGTAGGAAAAGTATTTACTGATTTTTCAAGATTATTTACATTACCTTCTTCAAAAGAAAATAATAAATTGTTTAAACATTATTACAATGAATCTATTGAGAACGGGTTTGATGCTAGAAACAAAAAAGACGCTATAATAGAGCTGGATTTTTTACCCTTTAAAAAGGGGAAAATATTGTTAAATTCTGTAAAGATGAAAAACAATATGGTTCATTCTTACAATATAACATTCTTTGGAAATACAGTTAATTTAAAAGATTTACTAGGAGAAGACGAATTAAGTCTTTTAGCAACTTTAGATTCTTATGGTCATCGTTATAGTCCTGATAATGTAAAAACGGGTCTTGAAAGTGGCTTATATTCTGGAAAAATAGTTTATCCTTTAATATCACACACTAAAAGATTCTATTATGACTCTGCTCAATCTACTCCTGAATATAACGGAAATTTATATAATAATAATTCAAACAACAGTATAGGCCTAGCATTTGAAGATTTAAAACCTGCTATTAAATGTATGACTATTATTGAAGCAATAGAAACAAAGTACAATATATCATTCACAAGGGATTTCTTTAATGAGACCTCAGGAAGTCCTTTTGCAAATTTATTTCTCTGGTTGAGCAGGAATAAAGGCAAAATAGGTGGAGACGTAAATCAAGAAGAAATATTAAGTAGAATATGTAAAGATTGGGGATATGTTTCTGGTCTTTTAGGTTTTATTGTAACAGGTGATAGTTGGGTTATTTCAAGTAGACCTGACAAAAGATATGAGGCTAAAATAGAAATTTCAACTTCAGGAGCTAACACAAGTATTCCTTATAGAATTAAGGCAGTAGATTATGTTTCAGGAAATGTTTTAGGACAAGCTCTTTTTGCAGCATCTTCATTTAGAGATTTAACAATAAATATACTAGCTAGTTCACAACAAGTAAATTATCAAATAAAATGGATAATTGAATCTGAACAAACACTAACTTTTACTCCTGCTTTAGAATTAAAACAATATAGTGTAAATCCTATAACAGGTACTACTACAGGGTTAGACGGAACAACCATATATAATATAAATGGAGCAGGAGATTCTATAAATACAACAGAAGATATAATTATAACAGAAAATGTTCCTAAAATTAAAACTATTGATTTTCTTACAGGACTATTTAAAATGTTTAATTTAACGGCATATTATATTGATGATTTTTCAGACCCTGATTATAACAAGATATATGTAGATACTTTAGATAACTTTTATTTAGACGCTGTAAATAATCCTTCTGGAGGTAAAATAAACATAACAAAATATATTGATATTTCTAATACAGAAATATCTCCTTCTGTTCAATTCAAAGAATTAGAATTTAAACACGAAGAACCAAGTACGCTAATTGCAATAAATCATCAAGAAACTTTTAACGAGATTTTTGGAGACGAAACTTATAAACCTCAAAATATAAACAGAGGAGAAATATATAAGGTAGAAACTCCTTTTGAACACATGAAGTTTGAAAGAATAATTGATGAAAATAAATCAAATAGTCCAAAAGTTTCTGGAACTACAACTTCAGCTACAGCAAATAAACTTATTGATAGTACAAAAAACTTCACAACAACTGTTGCAATAGGAGATGTTGTTAATAACACAACAGACAATACTACTGCTATTATTTTATCTATAGACAGTAACACCACTATTTCTATAAATGCAGATATTATGGAAAGTGGAGAAAATTATAATATTGGAGAAATTAGTCCTTATGGAGACATAACTACTCCTGCTCCATATATAACTGATATATTATGGGGGTATTCAACAGATGGAGATTTTGAACCAAAAACAGATATAACTCCAGCTACAGGAGATTATTCTCCAGTACTAACCAAACCTTTGGTTTTTTATGCTGTACAAGAAACTATAAATACTGGTAAAGGAATTAAATGGATTTCAGACGGAAGCCCTACAGAAATAACACAATATTATAGACCCTCTAATACAAATGAAAGTGCTTCAGTTTCTACGGCTCCAGATTATACAATAAACTTTAGTAATGAAATTGATGAATGGAACCTAACTGATTATAGTGATAGTGGCTTTACTAACTCATTATTTAAGAAGTTCTATGAAACATACATAACAGATATCTTTAATCAATATAAAAGGACATATAAGTTAAAAGCTAAGTTCCCTTCTGACTTTTTAATTAATTATAGGTTAAATGATGTCCTTGTTATACAAGACAGAGAGTTTACAATAAATTCAATAAGTACAAATTTAAAGGATGGTAAAAGCGATTTAGAATTATTAATAAAATTATGATAAAAAATATAATAGATTTACTGAATGCTTCTGATTGGTATATATATGATGAAGATATAGATATAGCAAAAGGAAAATATAAATCTCCTAGAACTTGGAAAGAAATAAAAAAGAGTATAAAACGAAACACATACAACAATGGCTGATAACACTATAAAAATATTTACTATTAAGGTTGACACTACCGAGGGCAAAATAGCTATAGATGGCTTAACAAAAGGATTTGTAAAATCAGATACAGCTTTTAAAAAACTTGGTAACACAATAAGAGACACAACTAAAAAAGGAGTAAGTCCTTTAGCTGATGCAACAGGTTTAGCAGGTGCCGCAGTAAACGAACTTGGTAGAACTGTTTCTGATGCTGGATATGGTATTCAAGGTATGGCAAACAACATTTCTCAATTAGGAAGTTTGTTTTCAATATTGATTGCGAGAACAGGAAGTTTTACAAACGCATTAAAAGTAATGGGGAAACAATTTGTAGGACCTCTTGGTATTTTATTTGTGTTTCAGGCGGCAGTTGCAGCATTAGAATACTTTACTAGAGAAACTAAAACAGCAGAAGATGCTTTGACTGATTTAGATAATGCTTTTGGCAAACAAGCTTCTCAATTAAAAGCTTATGTTTCTATATTACAACAAAGCAATATTCCTTTAGATGAAAGAAAAGAATTGGTAGCTGAACTAAACAAAGAACATAAAGATTTAAACTTAGAGTTAGACGAAGAGGGAAGATTGACTGAAGAATCCACAAGATTAACAAATGAATACATTAAAACATTAGAAATAAAAGCTAAAGCACAAGCTATTATTAGTAAACTTCAAGAAAATTATAATAAAGAATTAGAAAGAGAAACGCAGGAAGTTGGAGAGAACTTAAGTTTTATGGAAAGATTAGCAACTGCATTTACTATAAGAAAAAATTATAATGCAGATTTAATAAACGAAGAAAAGTCAATTAGAAAAAAGACAGAAGCTGACAAGGAAGCTAATGAAGAAAATGAAAAGCTGATTGGAATGCTTAATGAGCTTGGTGTCATTCCAGAAATTAACACAAAGAAAGAAGAAAATAGATTAAAAAGAAAGAAAGAGTTTGTTGCTAAAGAATTATCTTTTGCTGATGATATATTAAAATCTCAAGACAAAGTAAATAAGGAGATAACTAAAAGTCAATTTGTTAGATTAGAGCAAGAGGAAGAATTACAAAAAAAATTAGCTAAAATAAAGTTTGATGAATATAAAGAAAGAGAATTAGCAAGAGCTAATGCGATAAAAGACCCAAAAGATAGAGAAAAAGCAATAACAGAAGCTAATTATGCTATAGGAAGGTCACTCGCATCTTTATCTGAATACGAAGTACAATTAACAAAAGAAACACAAGATAAAAAGACTCAGATAATAGCAGATGCTATAGTTAAACAATTTGATTTAGCTACGCAATTAAATGCAAAAGAAACAGAAGCTGTATTAAGCTTTGAAGCTTCTATGGCTACTAATGAATTAGATAAAATAGATATTGAAAGAAAGTTAGAAGATGAGAAGTTAAAAAACAAACTTGATGCTCTTGATAAAGAAAAACAAAAAAGAATAGAAAATGATGAGTTTTATGGAGACCTTTTAATAGAAGAAGAACAAGCGATAAATGCTTCTGAAAGACAGAAAACAAAACTTAAAGAGAAAGAAGAAAAGGCTAGGCTTGGAATAGCGAATCAAGTAGGTCAAGCTATTATTGGAATTGCTGGAAAAGGTTCTGCTGTAGGTAAAGCAGTTGCAGTTGCTATGGCTATAATGAATACTAAAGAAGCTATTACTGCTGCATTAGGAGCTAAACCTTATGGTCCTTGGAATATTGCACAAGCGATTGCTACTGGTGTCTTTGGTATGCAACAAGTAAGAGAAATAATGTCTACTAAACTTCCTGTTGCTGCTGCTGAAGGTGGTGCAGGAGCTAGTATGTCTGTCTCTGCTCCAGACTTCAACGTAGTAGGTCAAGGTGCAGGTAGTCAAGTTGCACAAGCAGTTACATCTGCTCAAGATAGACCTTTCAGGGCTTATGTTGTTAGTGGAGACGTTACATCTGCTCAAGAATTAGATAGAAAAACATTAACAGAATCTGCAATAGGATAAATAAAACAAAATACAAATATAAAAGTTACCATATTATGAAAACAATAGAACTATATATTGATGAAGAGAACGAATTTAGTGGAATAGAAGCTATAAGCGTTGTCGAGAATCCAGCAATAGAAGAAGATTTTATTGCATTAAAGAAACAACAAGTGCAACTTGCTGAAGTAGACAAAGAGAAAAGAATCCTTATGGGAGCTGCTCTTGTGCCTAATAAAAAGATATACAGAACTAATGGAGAAGATGAATATAATATCTTCTTTAGTGAAGACACTGTTAGAAAAGCATCTGAATTATTTTTGTCAAGAGGTAAACAAAACAACTCAACTTTAGAACATGACGTTAAACTCAATGGGTTATCTGTTGTAGAATCTTGGATTATAGAAGACAAAAAGAAAGATAAATCTAAAAAGTATGGTTTTAATTTACCAATAGGAACTTGGATGGTTTCTGTAAAAGTAAACAATGATGAAATATGGAATAATTTTGTAAAAGAAGGAAAAGTGAAGGGATTTTCTATAGAAGGGTTTTTTGCTGATAAACTAGACGAAAGACCAAAAGAAAGTGTAGAAGAAGATTTTGATGAAATAGAAGCTTTATCTAAGTTATATGAAATAGAAGAAGCATTCTTAGAGTCACAAGAAATAGAATTAGAATCTTATAATGACTATCCTCAGGGTGCTGTAAACAATGCAAAGAGAGCTTTAAAATACAAAGAAGAAAATGGCAGTTCTTGTGGAACTTCTGTAGGCTGGAAAAGAGCTTCACAGTTGGCTAATAAACAAAAAATAACAAGGTCTACTATTGCTAGAATGGCTTCATTTAAAAGACATCAACAGAATAAAGATGTACCTTACACAGAAGGGTGTGGAGGAATAATGTGGGATGCTTGGGGAGGTTCTGCTGGTATCAATTGGGCCATATCTAAACTAAAGCAAATAGATAAAAAGAAAATGTCTGAAATAGATGAATTAGAATTAGAGTTACAAGATGCTTTAGAATGCAATAACCTGACTTTATCTGAAGATAAATTTAGTGACTATCCTGATAAAGCACATAAAAATGCTTTAAGAGCTTTAAAATATAAGATAGATAATAAAATACAATGCGGAACAAAAGCAGGTTGGCAATTTGCTAGAATGTTGGCTAAAAAAGAACCTATATCAAGATGTTTAATATCTCAAATGGCTTCTTATGTTAGATTTAGAAGAGATAAAAACGTTTCTTATGAAAAAGGTTGTGGAAAGTTACTTTGGGATGCTTGGGGAGGAGACGCAGGTATTAATTGGGCTGCTAAAAAGATAAAAGAAATAGATAGAGAAATAGAACCAATAACTTCTTTAAATTTAGCTTCAATGAAAGTTAATGAAGACTATGCTATTATAGACGATAGATTAGCATATTCTACAAAAGAGAAAGCTATAGAAATAGCTAAAGATTTGGGGTGTAACTCTTACCACGAACACGAATATGAAGGAAAGATGTGGTATATGCCTTGTGAATCACATTCAGTAGAAGCAGGAAAAAACAGTAAAAGTCCTTGTTGGGATGGTTACGAGCAAAAGGGTTGGCAAATGATTGATGGAAAGCGAAGACCTAATTGTGTAAAAAAGAAATAATGAGAAGAAAATATAAAAAGACACCAAGCAGAACAAGTCCTCGTTCTTCAAGAAGAGGTTGTATGTGTAAAGACGGAACTTACTCAAGAAAATGTTGTGATGGTTCTTTACAGGCTCAAGGAGTAGGTTCTTTGTATGGAGAAGATTTATTGCTTACTGAATCAGGAACTTATTTGCAACAAGAAAACGGTAATAATATAAAAGTATAAAAAATGGCAAAAAAAATATCACAATTAAATGCAGCTACAGAATTACAAGGACCAGAAAGTTTTGCATTAGTTCAAAGTAGCGAAACTAAAAAAGCAACTATAAGTCAAGTTATAAATTATATTCATAACACAGATATTACTGCTTCTGATGGTGTTAATCTTGATTTAGACGATTCTCTTTATGATGACTCAAGAATGATTAAGTTAAGCTGGTCAGGTGGTTCTGGAAATATGGTTTTAAGTTTACCAGATGCTACAACTTCTAAAAACACAAACAGAATTATAAGAATAGTAACAAATGGAGGTTTTAACACAAACACAAGAGTGAGATTAACTCCTATAGCTGGTCAAACATTAGATGGTTCATCTAATTATTATGAGTTAAATGTTTCTTATGAAGGATTAATGCTTTGGTCAGATGGTTCTGAATGGTTTATAATACAAAAGAAAGCATAAAAATACAACAGAAAGAAAGACTTGAAGTTATCAAGTTATACTATTAATTTAAATCAATAATATATGAAAGCTACCGACATCGTAGAAAAATTTAAGAAAATCTTACTATCTGAGACTGAAGAAAAAGTCGAAGAGATAGAAGTAAAAGAAGATGTACAATTAGCTGAAGAAGTTATCGAAGAAGTAAAGGATGAAGTTTCTGATGAAATTCCTGTAGAGGAAATTGAAAAAGAAGATTTATACGCTACTAAAGAAGAACTTTCTAAAGCTATTGCTGAAGTAAAAGCAATGTACGACCAATTAATGGAATCAATGAGTAAAGAAAAATCTCCTGAAGTTCCTGAAGAATTGAACTCTGAAGAGAAATCAGAAGAGAGTGAAGTAGAATTATCTTCACAAGAGTCAGAAGTAGAGCCTATAGCTCATTCTCCTGAGTCTGAAATTGAAAGAAACAATATCCATCTTTATGGTCAAAATAGACCTCAAACAATAATGGATAGAGTACTAAACAAAATATCATAATAAATCAAAACTAAAATAATAAAAAATGGCTACTACAACTTCAATTACAAGTACTTATGCTGGAGAATTTGCTGGAAAGTATATTTCTGCTGCATTACTATCTGGTTCTACTATAGAAAATGGTGGGATTACAGTAAAACCTAATGTAAAGTTTAAAGAAGTAATCAAAAAGGTTGCTACAAGCGGTCTTATTGCTAATGCTTCTTGTGACTTTGCTGATACAGGAACAGTTACATTAACAGAAAGAATCCTTCAACCAGAAGAATTCCAAGTTAATATCGAATTATGTAAAAAAGATTTCCGTTCTGACTGGGAAGCTGTACAAATGGGATATTCTACATTTGACAAATTACCTCCAAAATTCAGTGATTTCTTAATAAGCCACGTTGCTGCTAAAGTTGCTGAAAAAACTGAGCAAAATATCTGGCAAGGTGTTAACGCTAACGCTGGTGAATTTGATGGATTCTCTACTTTATTAGCTGCTGATGCTGATGTTATTGATGTAACTGGTTCTGCAATTACTGCTTCTAACGTAGTTTCTGAATTAGGTTCTATCGTAGATGCAATTCCTTCTTCTCTATATGGACAAGAAGATATGTACATCTACATATCTCAAAACATTGCTAGAGCTTATGTAAGAGCTTTAGGAGGATTTGGTGCTTCTGGATTAGGTGCTAACGGGGTAAATGCTCAAGGAACTCAATGGTGGAACAATGGTTCATTAAGCTTCGATGGTGTAAAACTATTTGTTGCTAATGGACTTGCTGATGACACTGCTGTTGCTGCTGAAAAATCTAACTTATTCTTCGGAACAGGTCTTTTATCTGACCACAACGAAGTAAAAGTTATTGATATGGCCGACTTAGATGGTTCTCAAAATGTAAGAGTAATCATGAGATTTACAAGTGGAGTTCAATACGGAATCGGAGGAGATATTGTATACAGAGTAAATTCTTAATAATAATTAATAAAGGGTGGGTTTAACCGCTCACCCTTTTAATACTAACTTTTAAAACTAATAATATGTCTTGTAATTTAACACTATTTAGAACAGAACCTTGTAAAGACAGTGTTGGTGGGTTAGATAAAGTTTACTTTGTCAATTACGACAGTTCATTGTATTCAAACATTACGTTTGACACAACTAATACAGATGCTATAGAATCAGTCACTGGTTCTCCATCTGCATACGAATATGATATAAAAGGAACTTCTTCTTTCACTCAAAACATTCAGGCAAGTAGAGAAAATGGAACTACTGCTTTTGAACAAGTTCTTGAGCTTACTTTACATAAGCTAACTATTGCGGACCATAAAGAATTAAAGTTATTATCTTTTAACAGACCTCACGTTATTATAAAAGACAATAATGGAAATTACTTTTTGGCAGGAATTGAGCATGGTATGGATGTTTCTGGTGGTACTATTGTAACAGGTGGTGCTATGGGAGACTTAAGTGGTTATACTTTAACTTTAACAGGAATGGAAAAAGCTCCAGCTAACTTCATGGAGTCTGACCCTGCTACTGTTGGATTTACTGTTGTAAACTCTTAAACATAATATACTCTTAAACATAATAGATATAAAGGGGCTTTTTGCCCCTTTTTCTATATAAAACAAAATCAATACTTTTCAGTTATCTTATTATGATAAGATTACTTCCAAATACAAACTCTCAGACGATTAATATAATCCCTAGAGACAAAACGTCTTTGTCAAGTATCAATCTTACTATAACAGAAGATGGCACTAACAAAAGCGAAACATTAACAGACCTTACGGCTTCTGATAATGGCAACTTTGTTTCAGTATCATTAGCTTCTACAATATTAAAAGCTGAATCTGCTTATTATTTACAGTTTAGCAAAGGTGGAGAATTATGGTATAGAGATAAAGCTTATGTAACTTCTCAGACAAATGATGAAGTAATACACACATTAAACGAAAACAAGTACACTCAATATGGAGCAGGTACTGAAGACGAATATATAGTAATATAATATGGAAAATAAAAATATTAGAGTAGTCAATTTATCTGGTTACGAAATACCAGAAATAAAAGAAGTCTACGGAAAAGATTGGGTCCAATATGGAGAGAATAATGACTATTTTGATGAGCTTATAGACAAATATTTAGGAAGCCCTACAAATGCCAGATGTATAAATGGTATTGTAGACATGATTTATGGTAGAGGATTAGAGGCCACAGATAGTGATATAAAGCCTGAGATGTATGCAAAGATGAAAATGCTCTTAAAACAAAAGGATTTAAGACGTCTTGTAAACGACTATAAGATGTTGGGCCAAGCTTCTGTTCAAGTGGTCTATAACAAGCAAAAAACGGCCATTGTGAAGGTCTTACACTTTCCTATGGAAACTCTTAGAGCAGAAAAAGCTAAAAAAGGTCAAATAGAAGCTTATTATTACCATCCTAAGTGGTCTGAAATAAAACCTAGTGATAAACCTAAAAGAATACCGTCTTTTGGTAATGGTTCTAAAAAAGAAGTTATAGAAATATACGTATTTAAGCCATACAGGTCAGGATTCTATTATTATTCTCCAGTAGATTATCAATCTTGTTTGCAATATGCAGAACTAGAAGAAGAAGTAAGTAATTATCATATAAATAATATAAAGAATGGGTTACAGCCTTCTTTATTAATAAACTTTAACAATGGAGTACCTAATGAAGAAACTCAAGAACTTATTGAACATAAAATATATGATAAGTTTAGTGGCTCTTCAAATGCAGGTAAATTCATACTTACTTTTAATGAGTCTACAGAAACTCAAGCAGATTTACAGCCTATTCACTTGCCAGATGCTCACGCACAGTATCAATTCTTGGCTGACGAAAGCAGAGAAAAAATAATGCTTGGACATGGTATTGTTTCTCCTATATTATTAGGTATAAAAGACAACACAGGATTTGGAAACAATGCAGAAGAACTTAGAACTGCTTCTATCCTTATGGATAACATAGTAATTAGACCATTTCAACAAAATATAATAGATGGTTTAGACGAAATACTTGCGTTTAATAAAATATATTTAAGTTTATACTTTGTAACTCTACAACCAATAGAATTTACAGAATTAGAAAATATTTCTACTAAAGTTAAGAGAGAAGAAGAAACAGGAGAGAAATTAAGCTCACAAGAAGAATTAGATTTATCAGATGAAGGTGCAGAAGACTTATACACTCAATTAGAAGTATTAGGAGAGGTTGTTTCTGATGAATGGGAGCTTATATATAGCGAAGCAGTAAAAGACGATACTGAAGAGTTTGATTTAACTAAATTAAGTGTTACAGAAGACGATGCTAACCCTGATAAAAGGTCAAGTCAAGATAATTCTGGATATAAAATAAGATATTCTTATGGTCCAGTAAGAAATTCAGACAAAAGTAGAATATTTTGTAAAAAATTAGAAGAACTTACAACAAAAAACCTAGTATTTAGAAAAGAAGACATTACTCTTATGTCTTTTAAAGGCTTAAATAGTGAATTAGGACACGATAAGAAAAAATACAACTTATTTAAGTTCAAAGGAGGGAAAAACTGTCACCATTTCTGGGAAAGAAGAGTATATAAAAAGAAAGTAACACCAAATACCGAAGTTGAAGCTTCAGATGCTGTAAAAGATGGCTTTAAGGAACCAAATAATCCTAAAGAAGTCGAAACTAGACCAGTAGATATGCCAAACAGAGGTGCTTACCCAAAAACTAAATAATTATGGCACAGAAAGCACTCTTTATAACAATAAACGATTTAAAAAGGAAATCTATAATAGATGGTAATGTAGATGCTGATAAACTTATACAGTTTATTGAAGTAGCTCAAGATACACATATTCAAAATTACTTAGGAGGATTACTTTATCAAAAATTACAAACTTTAATAATAAACGGAACTATTAATGATGCTGGTAATTCTGATTATAAACTTTTATTAGACGATTATGTAAAACCTATGCTTACTTGGTTTACACAAAGTTCTTATTTACCTTTTGCTATGTATCAAATTAGTAATGGAGGTGTATTTAAACATAGAAGTGAAAACTCAGAAACAATTTCTCTAGAAGAAATGAGAATGATGTTAGCTAAAGTTACAGAAACAGCAGAATTTTATACAAGAAGATTTGTTGACTACATGGATTACAATAGCACTTTATATCCAGAATACGTTTCTTCTACAAACGGAGAGATGTACCCTGATAAAGATGTTAATTTTAATTCTTGGGTACTTTAATGATAGATAAAAAGATAAAAACATATAAACCAAAAGAAAGCAATGTAGTTAAACTAGATACTTTCTTACAAAAATTAAACAAAGATGGCAAACACAATAGACTGGGCAAAGATATACTGTAGCACTAATTTTGGTGATGCAGCAAACGAGAGTACTTTACATATTGATTCACAACCAAATTGTTTTGAATAATGGCTACACTTTCAGGAAATAAAATAAAAGATACTTATCAGTCGCTTGTAAAGTTCTCTGATAATGGAAACATAACAACTTCAGCTAAACAATTAACTGATGGTTTTGGTAATAATGCACCTGTATGGGTGTCTACCACTCAAGTAGGAATAGGAGTTACTCCAGAATCAGGATTAAATCTTCACGTCTTTGGAGATGCTAAAATAGGTAGCAATTTAACAGTCATTGGAAACTTAGTAGTTGAAGGAAGCACTACAACAGTAGGAACAGATACATTAACGGTAAAAGACCCTTTAATTGTATTGGCAAACAACAATACTTCTACAGATGCAGTTGACATAGGTTTTTATGGTAAATACACGCCTTCAGGTACTACACTATACTCAGGACTGTTTAGAGAAGCTTTAACAGGCAAATACAGGCTATTTAAAGGATTAGAAGACGAACCTACTACAACAGTAAACACAGGAGGAACAGGATATGCTGTAGCTACTTTAATTTCTAATTTAGAAGGTACTTTAACTGGTGTAATTGCATCTACTACTACAGCAACTACTCAAAGTGCAAACGATAATTCAACTAAGGTAGCAACTACTGCTTATGTAGATAATCAAGTAGGACTATACGATACGCTTAGTGAGGTGTTAGCTAATGGTAATACTACAGGAGGAACTGATATAGCTGTAAGTACAGGAGATGATATTACTTTTGCAACAGATAGCAAAGCAATATTTGGAGCAAGTAATCAATTACAAATATATTATAACGATACTACAGAAAGTAATATTTATTCTTCAGGATTATTGTACTTGCAATCTGATGACTTAAGGTTTAATAGTACAGCAGCAGAAACTATGGCTACTTTTACTGCTAATGGTGCAGTAGAATTATTTTATGATGCACAAAAAAAGTTTGAAACAACAAATACAGGAATTAGTGTTACAGGAGTAATATCAAACTTAACTGACCCAAGTGCAGCTCAAGATGCTGCAACTAAAAATTATGTAGATACTCAGATAAGTGCTAACAATGAACTATCAGAGGTATTAGCTAATGGTAATACTTCAGGTGCTAATGATATTATAATGGAAGACGGTCAGAAAGTAAACTTTGGTACTGATTCTGACTTAGAAATATATAGTGATGGAACTGATAATTATATAACTCAAAGTAGTGGTACAGATTTGATTTTTACAATAGGGTCAAGTGAAATGATAAGAATACAATCAGGAGGAGATATGTCCATAAGTGAACCAAATCCTGGCAATTCTTCAAGATTTTATGTAAACGGATTTGGATATTCTACTGCGGGTTGGGCAGTAGGAACAAGTACTGGTACATTTGTTGGTCAAATAACAAGTTTAGGAAATAAATTACAAATAAAAAGTCAGGAAAATAATGATATACAAATAGGAGATGCAACGTCTCTTAATATTATACATATTGATACTTCAGAAGATTCTGTTGGTATAAATTTAACTAATCCTTCTGATTATACTGCTGATGAATTAGTTATAAGCGTACCTGATGAAAGTGGAATGACTTTAGTTAGTGCAACTACACATTCAGCTTATATATCTTTTGCTGATACTACTGGCACAGATTCATTACAAAACTACATAAAATACGACCATAACGATGAAAGAATGTGGTTTAATAATTTTGGTGGTAATATGTATTTTAGTACTGGTGAAGCTAATGTTGAAATGACTATTTTAAGTACAGGAGTAAGAATAGAAGATGATTTTAGTGCAGGTAATTTAGGTGACCCATATTTATTATTTGCTGATGTAAGTGATGCTAAAGTTTATGTAGAAGGAGGTTTAATAACTTCAGGAGATGCAACTTTTGGTGGCAGTATAAATGCAGGAGTTT
>Ga0208160_1000534_pt1 | contig 17593 bp, 28 predicted proteins | sample CB_VirMetaG_FD_184536 | JGI IMG/M metagenome (GOLD analysis project Ga0208160, IMG submission 184536) | Freshwater to marine saline gradient viral communities from Chesapeake Bay - CB_1504_1 Viral MetaG (SPAdes) (version 4) | ecosystem: Environmental > Aquatic > Marine > Coastal | place: USA... | reverse complement strand
TTAACTGCATGGGGGTCTTTAGCAGGCATTACACTTATATACAATATGCTAATGCAGGACGATGAAGAATTTAAAAAACTCGATCCTAAAATTAGAGACAGAAGGCTGTTACTCGGCAACGGAACTTATTTGACTCTACGACCTGATATATTTACATATCTAGGTAAAATTATGCCAGAGCACGTAATCCAAAATATGCTATATGAATCTGAAGACAATCAAAAAACTTACGATGCTTTGTCAAGAAACGCTGCTGAAATAGTAGCTTTAAATATTATGCCTCAAGCTGTTAGACCTATAATGGAACTTATGTACAACTACAGTACTAGAACAGGCAGACCAATTACGCCTCAATCGTTAGATCGTCGAGATATAACACAACAAGTAACAGCTTCAACTTCTGAGACTGCGAAGTTATTAGCCCAAGCTACAGGACTTCCACCAACTAAAATAGATTATTTCTTACGACAGTACTTTGGTTATACGGCTGGTCTAGCTGTTATGTTTGTAGACTCGATGATTGACGATGCAAATATATTTAAGTACGATAGACCATCTAAGTCAGACAGAGACTTACTGGCATCTATCCCAGGTATGAGTGCGTTTATAGCACGAGAGTATGGTAACCGCCATACCTCTGATTACTTTGAATTGAAACAACAAGTTGATAACGCATTTGCCGTCTACAAAGATTTAGATAGATATGGATTTGATCTTAAGAGAACTACTGAATTTAGGGATAAAAATGAATTACTTATCTCTGCTAAAAAAGACATCAATGCTTTACAGAAGCGTTTAACAGCTATCAGAACATCAAGAAGAGAACTCCTACAAGCGCCTAGAGATATGATTAGTGCTGACGAGAAAAAAGTACAATTAGATAATCTGCAGAGACAAGAAGAAAATTTACTTGGTGGTATTCTAGACATCCGTAAAAGAATTTATGGTACAAAGTTTGAGAAGCCTTAAGCTATCCGCCACGTTCTAACGCCCATCACATCATCCTTAGTAGTAGCATAACATTTGACTCGTATGCCTGCACGTTTAGCGCCTGATTCAATAGCATAAATCATCTGGGCTGTTTTGAGAGTAGGCACAAAGAAACTACTACCTATTGCCATACCCTCAAACGGAAACAACCATACTACTTCTTCATACAGGCTCAGGGAAAAACTCCTTCACAAGTCTATCAGGTAGTGAATCCAACTGTATAATATAAGCATTCACATTAAACATATCTAGACCCGGCTTATACTTTGTCGCCATCTTCTTACGTTTCTCTTCTACAATAATTCCTGCTTCTTTCATTTGAAACAAAAACTGTTTTGGTGATGCGCTATGCTCTTCTATCAAGAACTTCCTGAACACGGATTTAGTCAAAGATAGGTCTCCATCATCTACATCAATCCTAGCATGTATGCCATTGAGAGGCTCTAACACTGCATTATCATCTTTTATGATTAACAACGATCTACTATTCTGTGTTAGGAATGAACCTATGAGTTCTACGTAGTCTATCTCTTCGTTCTTAATGACGTTATCTCTAATGTCTATCATTTCGCTGATGACTTTCTTATATATCTTCTCTACATCAAAGTTTAGTATCTTTGTTTGATATGCAATAACTCCTGCAGTCAAGGCAGTAGCAACTAAATTCTCATAGAAGCGGTATGCAGTGTCATCACCAAAGTCTTTCTTAAATCTATTTACCCATTTATCTAACTCAGCTTCTACTGTCTCTTTACCTAGCTTACACACAGCTTTGATAAACTCAGGACCAGCCCAACCGTAATTAGATAGTAGAGGATTAAATATTTTTCTACCTGTTGATGGATCATCAGCTAAAGGTTTTGGTTTGTGTAGATAAAACTCTATTAACCTAGCCATCTCACCACTAGCTTGTGCCTTAGTAGAATATATCTTATCAACCAAAGAGTGATTAGTTGTGAAGATACCCACTAAGGACGCTGAGTGTTCATACGCTCGTTCAGCATTGATAGAAGCTTGCATTCTGTTCTTAGCTTTACCTTGAGATATGTTGTGAATCAACTTAGACAACACTCGTCCATTTAAATTACCAACCTCATCTAAACCTAAAGGTAAATTGTGTAAACTCAAGAACCTTCCAATGAATGCATTATCTGTAGTTTCTAACATAGACAAGTCTTTAGGCATGCCCCACATACTTAATGCTGCATACAACGCACCTGTCTTACCTGCACCTGTATCACCAATCAAAGATATAGTAGCGCCAGGAGTTGAGGTGTAACACATCAAAGGTGAACCAAGTCCTGCTAAAGCAACAAAAGAATGTATCTCAAACCCGTCTTGCTCAAGACCTGCCATAAGCTCTTTCCACTTTTCATATGTACCAGCTCGTTTTAAGTGCTGTGTAATTACATCTACATTAGGTGACGGAGTGCTAGGTCTCTCTTCCCCCTTAGCATTGATCTCAATCTTACCAATGACAAATGCATCGTAGTCAGGTGTCCATGCCATCTGCGTACGTACCCGCTCAGCCGTTGTACTTGCTTGAAGTACGTTACCTGAGAATATTAAGTAGTCCATAATAAGTTTCCATTGATTAGTGTTAGCATCAAATAGTACACCGTACTTTGCTATTATTTCTCTGAACTTAGCGCCGTCATATAATGTACTAAATGGTATATAAAATTCTTCTGCTCTATCATGAGGTGGATCATACTTCATCAATATGCAGTTACCTTCTGTAGGACTAATGACACGCTTCAAAGCATAGAAGTCATACACTGTAACACACTTCTCTTTCTGTTCTATCAGTTGCCCATTCTCGTCATACACAGGCTTGGGCTTGAAGTATATACCACCATTAGACCCTCTAAAATAACCTTCAGCAGCATACTCAGGTGGTAAACTTACCAGACTGGTAGCTACCGACTGTAAGCCGTTCGTCACTGTAACGTCTCTTCTAATATGATCTTTAGTAGGAACAGAAGGCACAAATACTTTTCCTAAGGCTAACGGGTTAGTTATCTTACCAAAGTGTTTACAGTTTTCACATAGACCCGGATTTAAGTTATTAAACTGTTGACATGACTGAGGCATACCTTGAGTTTGATTTGCTTTTCTCTCAGTATTCTCTCTTGTGCTACCTGGATAGTCTTCAGATAGAGCATGTATGTATGTGTCTCGGTCAATACAATGCTGGGCAATAGATAAACCTGCATACCACATAGGCTCATCTATCTTAGCTCTATTGCGTATACAATGACGTATCTGCGCACAGCCTTCACCTGAAGATTCATCTAAACTTTTATTAGCAATAGTCTCAAATTTAGATTTATAGTTAGTCAATCCACTAGCTACCATAGATGTTTCAGTTAGCTTCGCTTCTTTAATAATCTCTTCAAATGGTTTCTCAATCGCCCCTAAAAAGTCTTGAAACATTTTATACTGATATACCTGAGCATTTTGGTCAAGTATTTTAGTGGGGAGTGGGGGGTTAGACTTAAAGTTGTATGTGTCTGGCGCTCTAAGTATACGAGCTTTATCCGCCGTCACAGCAGGATCAATATTAAATCCATTAGTTAGACATAGTTGTTTAAACTTCTCGGCATATAGTTTCCATTCTTCAGCAGGCACATCAGTATCCAACATCCAATATGCATGAATACCATTACCACTATCTACTTTAAATGGAGGGGGTAGTTGTTGGTCAGCAACAAATTTATCTAATGCCTCGATAGCTTCTTCCTTGCTACTGAAGTCCTTAGTGTCACCAACGTCTAAGTCTACGAAGAAAGAACGTAAGTATTGAGCATTTTTTCTACTCGCACCTTCAAACCCTGCAAGTCCAAAATACACGTTGTTAGAATTTTTCTTTGCTTCAATAGTATCTATTAGTTCATCTATTGTATCTACAAAGTGGCTTCTAAGTTTTCCGTTAGGTGCGATTACTGTTACACAATACGTTCCTTGCGTAGGTAAAACTCGAGTATAAAACTCCCGAGTCATGATAAAGTTTCTACAAACAACTTAGCTTCAGTATAATTAGATGCAGGTAATTTACCGTCGGCGAGTGCTTGTTCCACGTTATCCATAAAAGCTTGGATTTTCTCAGAGTTATGTTTTCGTATCTTTCCTTCTCTAAACCACGCATGTAAAGTCATACGAGTAGTATTCAAACTCGTAGCTACGTAGCTATATGGTATGTTTGCTTTAATACAAAGCTTTGCTAATTGTACCCCTAGATGATCGGGGTCAGCGTGTTGTAATCCCAATAGGAATTTATCACTGTAAGGTTTAGGCATCAGTTCCTCCACTTATTTACTATATCATTTACATTAGATTTACTCGACTCTATTTCAGTCTTCTCATTGGTTGCGTCATAACTTTCAAACTTAACTTCCTGCTTCTCTGTAGAATTGTCACCTTGATATACACTTAGTGTGACAGCACTATTGGCAATAGGAGATTCAGCTTGCTGTTTACAATACCCTAATGCTTCATCAGATACTGCCTCAACAGGAGAGAATAAAACTCTAGGTTTTGGAGAGTTTGGATCAAACTCCATCTTTGTTACAATTCTACCTGCACTAACGTTATTATCCGCTAGCATCTTTATGTATGGTTTGAAGGGCCACTTATTGTTTTCTTCTTTACCAAAACATGAATTTGCAGGTAACACCAATTGTAAAATATCTCCTTCAGGATCGTTTGCTAACACAACGGCTAGTCTCCACGACATTCTACAGGAGGTACCAACTCCCCCTGAACCTGAGCCCCGCACGCTATTGGGACAAGCATGACAAGACTCAGACTGAGGTTGAGGTACTTCTGCATCAGGCTTCGTGGTATCGTTAGACCAACAGATTGGACTTACTTTTTTGCCTTCTTCGTATGAACTTTCATAATACACCCTTGACGGCGTATGCGCCATCTTGACTATTATTATATTCATGGTAGAGGCTTCAGCCGTACTGACTTCTTTACCCCCGACTAACTTTCTAAACACACCTCCCCTAAGAGAAATACGTTTATTTTGACCTGCGAAGTTACCACTAGCAACAGCAAGAGTATCTTCATCAAGCCCTAAGTTAGGGTTGTCTTTGAGTATGGCTTTAAGTTTATCCATGTTAGTCTTTTACCCCCCACTTGCTTACGATGTCTGCAATATCTGAACCAGCACTTGGTGTTGCTTTTTTGACAACTTCAGGCTCAGCTACTTCAGGCATAGGAGCAGGAGTTTCTTCCGCAAAGACTTCAGGTTGAGGAGTATCGTCCTCTTTGTGTACATACCCTGTTGTTTCTTCAAAGCCAAAGCGATCAGCTCCACCCTGAGAACCTTCTACAAGAGTGATAATTTGTACAGCTCGAAGTCTCAAAGCAACACCTGCGCCTACCATACTTGTGTAATATGGAGCGATAGAAGCATTAACTCTAATTTCTGAGCCTGCCCATATATTACTATCTACTACCACACCACCCTTAGCGTCAAAGATAGCTGGTTTGTAAATTGCTTTGGATTTAAAACGTAAGATGACATTCCCTGTAGGTTGTCCTGCATCATCAAGTTGATCTTGATAGGGTGGGTTTGCAGTCTTCAACTCTTTACCCTGATGCTTCTTCATTTCTTCTTTTAGATTCTCAGAAAACGCTTCGTTAATCTGATTGATGATAGGCTGAGCAGCTTCTTTGGATAACACTAGGTTAACTTTATACTCACCTTCCTCGTTAAATTTAGTATCTGGGGTTGATAGCCACGGATACAATGCAATACCTTTCGGTGTTGTAAATACGTTTGGTTGTTGTGCCATAGTTTTTCTCCTTAATTACTTGACGGTTTACGTACTGTTATACTAAACTCCCTCATGGAACTAATGCCCGGAGGTAGCCCTTCTTCTTCACGACTAGATAAAAACTCTTTAAAGTTTGATTGATGTATACGCTGTTGTAATAACTCAAGAGCATCATTACTTCTAATGAAGTCGCTAAAGTTACCCCAATCAGAGCACACATAGTTCTCTTTCAAAGATTTAATAATCGTACCTTTTGATGTCTTAATACTATCTGCATTGACATCGTTACATGAACTAAGCATAACTTGCTCTAACTGAGCTAACTCATTTTTTAGTTCTTGTTCTTTGGCTTGAAACTCCCGTGCAAGACGGTCTTTCTCACCCCTGATTTTCAAATAAGTTGCAACTAACTCATCTAACTGCACTTTCTGCTCAGGCGCAGATACCTCAAGTGCTTCATCTACTAAATCACTCATGATTCTAACTCCTCACGATATAAGTCAACTAACTTAGTATGCTGATCTACCTTACCCTGTAGCATCGCATACATCCTCTTTTCAACTTCAGAACCTTGTAGGTGAACAACAGTCATCTTGTTCTTCTGACCTACCCTGTCCATCCTAGCGATACACTGCAAATAAACTTCGACTGACATCACGGGAGACCAGAATATAACATTGTCCGCTCTGGTCAGCGTTACGCCATGTGAAGCTGATTGTGGTTGTATCACAAGAACTTTAGGTTCGTCCTGAGTTTGAAACTGTTGAATAATGCTAGCTCGTTGGTTAGCAGTGACTGCTCCATAGATAACATCATTCGTTATTCCTTTACTGTCTAAAAATTCAGAGAGAAATTTTATAGTGTGTTTGTATGGTACAAAAAGTAGTACTTTATTGTTTGTCTCATCTATCACCTCTTGTAGTGCGTTAAGTCTAGGTGTAACGTCAAACTTGATAACGTCTTTCTCGTCTGTATAAACTGCACCACCAGATATTTGTAGTAGCTTGTTAAGGCCCGCAGCAGCGTTTACAGCTGTGACTGATTCCCCGTCCGTAGCAATAATCATTTGTGTTTTAAGTTGTTTGTAGTATTTCTCTACTTGTGCGGTTAATGGCACAACTCGTGTTTGATACATGACATCAGGTAAATCTAAACATTGATCTTTTGCAAATCGTATTGCAGGTTGTAGTGCTTTAAACACCAAGTCTTTTGATATAGGTCTAGGTAGCCATTTGAATCTTGATACTTGATACATGACTTTATCTCTCCACGCTGATGAGATTTTAGGTAATCTATCAGGACAAACTAATTTACCTAAACCAAATGCGTCCATAGGTGATTGAGATGCCGGTGTTCCTGTCATCATCCATAATCTTGTGTGGTCTTGTAAAACTTTCTTGAGAGTTTTCCATCGTACCGTAGTGTGAGATTTATATGCGTTACATTCGTCTACAACAATTAAATCATAGTTTGCTTTTATAATCTCGTCTTTGACAATATTAACTCCGTCATAATTTATAATAGTAAAGTCATAGTCGCCTTCGATTATAGATTTTCTCTTGTGGGCAGAGCCATGACATACGATAGAGCTTCTGTGCATACAAGTATTAAAGACATCCCCCTGCCATGCAGAGTACATGATAGAGAGTGGACATATAATTAATACTTTCTTAATTACTCCTTGCTTCATTAGATAGTCTGCTGCCCATAGGACTGATGATGTTTTACCTGTGCCTGCTTCGTTGAAACAAAAGGCTTTTTTATTTATGGTTAAGAATTCAGCAGTAACTGCTTGATGGTCAAATGGTTTGTAGATACCTGGATAATCGTAGTCTCTTCTGATGGGTGAGGGTAGATTTGATTTTAGTCGAACCAGTGAGTTTAGCGTGGTCATCTCTTCTAAACCCCAGTATACAACTAATTCTGATATCTCATCTTTGGTAGATAAGACTTCACTTTTCTCTATATTGTCTGTAATTAATTTACTAATTTTTTCAGGCAAGACTAGCTTGACTGCTTTATCTTCTACTAACTCCATTAACTTCCTAACTAAATATTTTATAAACTCGAATAACTATTATTAACCAAAATTATTTATTGGTCAAGACTTTTATTTTTTAATCCTAATTGTTGTAATACCAACTTTACTGTATCATAAACCAAGGGTCCTTGATCTTGAAAATTATACCCTTGTTTTTCTAAAGCTTTTGTAATTATACTTACATCTTCTATGTTTAATCCTTGCATGGTGATGTTTTCATAGCAGGCTCGTAGAATTTTTTCTTTATAAGAATTAGAATATAAACCATGGTCATGAAAAGGTAAAGACCGTAAAAATCTCATGGCTGCCTGAAGAGCTTCTTGTTGTTTGGTCAACTTTTTTTCTTACTCTTTCTTTCTCTTTTACTTGTCTCTGAAACTAACTTACGTTGAGAATTACGTTTGAATGAACGGTTCTTACTTCTAGACTCTACTCTTACTCCATGAGCATTAGTACCGCCTTTAGAAATAGCTCTCTTGTGTGCTATGTCTTTACCTTCTCGTTTGTCTGCTTTACCGTTACCGTTTTTATCTTGACTGGTTGCATCCATCTTACGACGAGCACGAGCACGCATAGCTCTCGCATCTTTCTCGTTGCGTTTCTTTTCCATCTCCCACTCATGTTTATAGGGTCTAGGTTTATTTTTGTATGGCATTTTTTACTACCTCTTCACACCAAAATTTAAATTCTTCTATAGATAAGTTACCTCGGAACGAATTAATCGCCCTACATACAAGCTGTATGTTATTATAATTATACTCTTCTCCTGCATTAATTCTATCAATACTTGCGTTAGTTTGTATTATATTACCACGCTCATGATTACAAGTTAATTCAACACCACTCAATGCACATTTATAATTTTGTTCAGCTATCTTGCCCACTAATTCAGCAACGGTTAATGCGTGACCTTTTTTTGTAGATAGCAAATGTTTAAAGTATCTTTGCCAATCATTGTTTTCTCTTTTGTAGCGTTGATTAACTCTGTAAATACTATTACATTCTTTAGAGCAATTGAGGTGCTTAGGGTGGTTGGTTTCAAACTCTGTATTACATGTAATACACACCCTTTTATATACCATTATTTTTCCTTGTGAAACTCACAGTTCTTGACTGGGCACCACCCACAAAGTGGTGTAGGATTTGGTGTCCACGTATCATTATCGTAGCTATTCTCTAATCGTTTCAACGGTACCTCAAACATCTTCCAAGATTTATCCATGTCTTGTCGTAGATATTCTTCAGTGAGAAAACTGTTCTTCATAACAAATAGTAATCCTGCTTTTATTTTTTGTATTTCAGGAAAGTGAGTGAACAGCATCAATGCCATTAGTCTTAGCTGTTTAGGGTCAGGGTATCTGTTACTACCTGTCTTGTAGTCAACTACAAAAGCATAGTCGCCATCAATAATTACTAAGTCAGCTATGCCCCGTACCCATCTGTTTGGGTCTTTAAAGTCACACGGTTCTTTCCTATAATTTAGAGCCATCTCATACTCTACAAGTTTTTTACCTGGGACGTTAACTAATGCATCAACAGAGGATTTAAACCGCTGGTAGTTTTTAGCTAACTCAACTCCATTTCGTACATATTCTTCTAATGCTTTGTGAACCTCTTTACCGTATATCATGGCTTCAGATTCTTTGACAGTATAATTTTTAAGAACTCTTATCTCATGATATTGTCGAGGGCAGTTTTGATATTGTTTGAGGGATGAGTAACTCCACGTAAATTCTGCCATTACCTTCCTTGACCACGGTATTTTTTAAAGCACGACTTTTTATTTTTATTCATCGTTTGCATCTTAACTCTACGTCCACCTTGTGATGTTCTTTTATGAACAGGTTGATGTGATTTAATACCACTAACTGATTGTTTTACTTTTGCCATTTTTTCTTACTTCCGTTTCTATTAAAATAGTTATCATCAAATCTCATTTCTTTTCCTCTCTTTCTTTAATTGTTAACTCTACATAACGTTTTACATATTCTGTAAAAGGTATGTGCAATTTTTCAGCCATTTGTCTATCATGATCAGTTACCCAAGCCCTATATACTTTTTTATTGTTTACTTTGCGTATTCTCATTCTTTTCCTTTCACTTTTTATAATTAAAAAACATATCTATTAATTTATAATATTTTGGCCCTTCAGGATTTACTCCTGCCTCTACTAAAACTGCATGTAATGCTAAAGCATCTTTTGTTTTTCTTTTTTGTTTCCCAAACCATTTATTCTTTTCGTGCCACACTAAAGCTTTTTTATCTGGTTGTGATTTATTAAATAAAATTCTTATTATAGAGCGCATAAAAAACCATAAGCACACCCGCAATTCAAATAGTTTCTTTCTCATTTCTTTTCCTTTTCTTTTGGTTTACCAAATATTCTTTCAAAGTTTTCTTCAAACTTTTGTCTATCTGTTGGTCTTTGTTGACTGCCTTTTCCACCATCACCCATTAGTTTCCTCCGTCGGAAATATTTCACATGATTCTGAACACCCATACCCATGTTCAATCTTTGATATAGGAATAATGTTATTTTTAGAAAGCTCGTATAATTTAAACATCGTCTCTGTGTCTCGATTAAATCTAAAAAAATTTCTTGGTACGCTTTTATCTTTTTGTGGTCCTACACGATTATATAATCTTTCCATTCGTTTGGGAAATTCATACCAACTAGGATTCTCTTCTATGTTTAAGAAATGTTTTCTATCACTCTTCTTCCAACACCATGTGCAATTGCCTTGGTGTTCTAGAATCTCTAAATCAAACTCTTGTTCTTTCCACCAATCTAAAATCATATCTTTATCTACCCCTGCATCTACTAAAGGATAGATTACATTCTTTTGCCTAGCACTTGTACTTACTCGTCTTGTTTCATCTGCACGTATGCCCAACGCTATCTTATAATTTCTAGGCTTATACCCTAGACTTCTCATGTAACTCATGATTGGTCTCTGCTTTAATTCTCTGGTACACATGGGAAAACTTTTGTTAGGCACTCCATGTTTTTTAATAACTTCTTCAAAAGGTGTACCTTCTCTGTCTGCGGTATCATATGTTACAACCTTCGCCGTATTACCTTTTCTCTGACCATGGTGAACAACAGCTTCGATCCACACGGTATTAAAGTTAAAGTGCTTATCACAATTGTGTACAAAGTCTAAAGTCTTAGGGTGTTCTTGCCCTGTGTTTGCAAATAAAACAATAAAGTTATATTTGTCTTTGTAAGTATCCAACATATACTTTGTCATATAGGCTGATGTTCTACCTCCAGAAAAACTAAGAACTACTGTTTCCATACTCACTCGTAAATGTATCCATCTCTGTTTCCATCTAAGTCGTAAATGTTTGTCGTGCCTTCATCATTAGTTACAGCATACCCTGTTACACCACCTGAATTATCTCGTATCAAAGTATCACTGTAGATATTATCTGGAGAGTTATCCCAGTTGTGTTCTGAGTTATCCCAGTTGTCTGAAGAGTTATCCCAGTTGTGTTCTGAGTTACTCCAGTTTTCAGGACTTGCCTCATACAGTTCGTTGGCTGATAAAGTACTTGTTAAAATTAATGCTACTAATAGTTTTTTCATTTCATTCCTTTAAATATATGTTTAATTACTTCGACTGTCCAACCGTTACCTAACATTTTATATCGTTGTGTATTAGACACGCCTTCTGTATAACCATCAGGTACAGTTTGTAATCGTTCACATTCAAGAGGGGTCAACTTACGGTAGTACGCATTGTTTACCGTTACGACATTATCTTTTTGCACCGTAGTTAGTGTGTTCGTTTTGCCATCTTCTCGTATTTCTAAAGTCTGTTTAGTAAGCCCTGCCACTTTTTGTTTGTGGTCTACACGTTTACCTTCCTCATTATAATATCTACCACGAAACGCACCACATAAAATCTTAGGCTCTCGATGTCCGCCTTGCATAGTGGTAAGAGTGGGTGCTTTACCATCAGGGTGATAAACTCGTTTAATAGAATCATTCCCTTTAATATCTGCATCGCCTACATGACATAGTCCATCTTTACTAAATACTAATTGGCGTCTGTGTTTTTCAAAGTAAGACTTAAGATTACCACCTTTGAAATAGTTTGCATCTAAACAGTGTGCCTTATCTCTGTCCACAACTCCATCTTCAAGTATATCTTTTAGAACAATGCCTCTATCTTCAGGTTGCTCTACTGGTATGTTAGTCCAGTAGAGCCGCACTCTGTTCTGTGCAGACACGAGTGAACTATTTATCATGATGGGTTCAACACCTAAGTACTTTGATATGATGTCTTGGTACTCTTTCTTCATTCGTACGTTCTCAAGCAAGAAGTATTTAGGTTTAGTTTCGTTAAACAATCGAACAAACTCAAAGAACAAAGCAGACCTAGGGTCGTCAAAGTTTAGTTGTTTCCCTGCAAAGCTAAAGCCTTGACATGGGCTACCTCCGATGAGTAGATCAATTTTCTCCTCGATACTATTATTCTGTACCTTTGTAACATCTCCAAGATGATGAGTATTAGAGTAGTTTTTCTTTGCGATTTCAATGGCATACTTATCTATCTCCGATGCGTAATACTTATTTACTTTTATTCCCAATTGGTCAAGTGCTATTTGTCCACAAGACATTCCGTCGAACAAACTTAATACATTCATTACCAAAATACCTCCATTCGATTATTACGTCTGACTAAATGTCCTTGTAAAGTTATTCTATATTCATTAGGTTTATAGTCTTTTAATTCTGCTATTCGATGTAGAGTAGTACCATCATGCCATAACATCTCGTTTTCTTTATACCCAACATAAATAGGCATGTTATCTATCATACAATCTATACCTCCTCCTGATTCCGGTAGTAATATAGGAACAGTAAAAGTGCTTGTGTCTTTATCTTCAAGACCTAGTGTTTCATGAGGATAATCTTTATGCCAATTACCTGTAATACTTAATAGCTTTTTATCTGATGCAAAAATATGAAAACCAGGATAGCACAAATCTTTAGGAAAATACACTCTTTCATTTAGTTTATCTTGTAATACGTGTAATACACTACTGTACAACTCTTCAAAGTTATTATACAAAAGTTCATTCATTCCTTTCTGTATCTTTTTATACTCAGAAGTTTTACCATCTAAGTATGCGCTACGCCCTAGTGTAAAAAACGGATAGTCATCAGAGCGAGAAACCCACATATCTTGAAGTTTAAATATGTTTAATAATACTTTATCTTTATCATAGTTTAGTTCATGTACAGTAAATTTAGCAGTCCCCATAAGTATCTGCGTACCCTCCTTCACATGTTATTGGACAGTCTTTACCCCATGCTGGTGGCTTAGACATCTCTGCCATTATAAAATTTAAAGCCTCATCTTTTTCTTCCTCTGGAGCTATACAAACCACAGCGTCGTGCACTGTCAAGACTGGACGGTATCTACGATTGATAGCTACCATCTGTTCTCCGATCACTATTCGAGCTAGTGCTTGTACGATATTCTCTACAACTGAACCACCCCATATTGAAGTTTCTCCGTACCTATTCTTATAGTTATATTCTGTTCTTGACTTTGATGTGTCTTTTTGTAACTTAGGATAATAAATATAAAGTCCGTTAGGTAATCGCAATCCTTCAGGAGTCACCACCACACATTTTTGAGCTCCTAAATAATAAGGTTTTTTGTCCTTGGGCCATGAAGCTATGTGTTGAAGAGCTAAATCACAATCACTCCACAGCTGAATCACCTTATTGTTTACCTCTCTGTAGATATTAACTAATCGCTGACATTGGTTTTCATTGTACTCAACTCCCGCTTGCAGTTTTAACACGTCCTGTAGCTTACCCGCACCTGTACCGTAGCCCAACCCAAGAATACAAGTCTTACCAACTGCTCGTTCTGTTTTATCTGCTTTGGTTATTTTTCTTTTGTATACCTTACTTGCAAATTCACAGTAAACATCTCGCCCTTCTCGATACATCTCTACTACATCAGTTTGTCCTGCAAGCCATACTAATATTCGTGCCTCTATCTGTGAAGAATCTACATTGATACATACGTGACCGTCTGGAGGAATCACGGCTTGCTTCAACGCTTTCTTCTTTACATCTCTTGACGGTAGGTTTTGAAAGTTTACTTTGTCAGTACCACTCCATCGACCTGTGTGTGCCCCATAGTATTTAAGTGGTATAGGTAGTCTGCTATGATTCCTTGCACCAATGTCAATAAAACGTTCTATTCTTGATTCTTCGATAGTAGATTTTGTACCAAGGCGGACGGCACAAAGTTCTTGTATGAAAGGGTCTTCATGGTTTTGCAGATCAATAAATCCTTGGTCGGTTTTAGCTAAAGCATAAGTGTCTTTGCCTGTTGTAGGGCTCACTTTTATAGGTACTTCAACTTCTAGTTCCTCTAGTAGCTCTGCAAATTGTTTGTTACTTGCTAACTTTTTACGTACACATTCTTCATCAGGGCAGTTTAGTTTTGTCTTTAGTCCTGATAGTAGTTCTTCTTTCTCAGTTCTAATATCTTCAAGCCGTTGTATCAACAATGCGTCGTCAACTTCAAGTAGTGGCTCAGTAAACATACGCAGTGTTATGTCGATTAACTTATGTTCTACTGGTGGGAACTTTCTTCCTATGATATTAAAAAGTTTATATGTGAGATCAACGTCGTTCTTACAGTACAGTCCATACTTATGTAGTTCGTGGTCTGCAAAGTCTTCTAAACGTTTGCCTTTTGCGTCGAGTACTTCAGTTCCTTTTTGACCTAAGTTATACCTTTCAGCTAAGGCTTTGAGAGACCCCCCTGCGTTTACTCCGTGTAAAGCACGGGCGATACAAAGCGTGTCAAAGTATAACGCGGGAGAAACATTATAATGCCACGCTAAGATCGCACCGTCAAACATAGTGTTGTGACAACATACTGCTGATTGTTTCCAATCAATGGAAGATAGTATGTCTTGTATATTGTCATACCCACTATACCACCTAGTCTTACCATCATCAATTTTAATGGCAACACCGATGACCTGAAATCTTTCATCTTTAATATATTCTTCAGTAGTTAGTCTATTAAGTCCATAACCTACGTCATAAAACGTCTCGAAGTCGAGAGTTACTATTTGCATTATTTATCTTTTACTTTCTCTGCTTTGCAGTATCCGTGTGCATCCATTGTAAACCCACACCACCACTTTTTCTTGTCATAGTACTTGGCAGGGTTAGAACACTTGTTACATTTATTTCCCAAAGTTTTTAGTACCATATGCTTCTCGTAGTGTTCTTGGTGTTAATTGAATTGCATTGTGCGGTTGAAAAAAACGATATCCTTGCTTAAGATTCTTTTCCCATATCTTTATTGTTTTTTTGCTGACGTTCATACTCTCTCCTATCTTTCTTAATTTGTTTAATTCTTTTTTGTCGTTCTTCATTTGTTAAATACATCCAGTTAGATAAATCTTCATAAGTGCGAAAGCAACTAATACATCTAGGTTCACCATTAATCTCTTCGTATCTACATATCTCTACGCATGGACTAACTATGCCTTTCTTGTTCATCCCTACACTCAATGCTACACCATCTCCGTTTGTCTTTTACAGGCTCTCCGCACCAAATGCACTCACCTGTGTCGTTTTCTTTTATTTTTGTGTTAATAGTCCTCATAGTCAAAGCCATAGCTTTTTCCATTTGGTCGTTTGCTTTATCTATTTCATCAGCCACTTAATCTACCTAATTGTCTCATCCAAGATGTATTTCTGCTCGTTGTTTTTTTCTTTGGAGGTAATTTAATATCACCGTTTGCTTCCATTTCATTTAATATTGTAGATTTATAACCAGTCCACTCTGTAATCTTCTGTCGTGTAGCATTTGGGTACTTTGCTTGTACTTCCTTTACTCTAGCTACTTTCTCTTCATATGTGAGACCTCGTTTGTATGCAGGTACTTTTGTTATTGTTCGTTCAGTTAATGCTGTTTCCCATTTTGTTCTTTTACTCAAAATAAATTCTCTCCTACTAGTTCTAATGCTCTGTGATAATCCGACTTATACACAGGTTTGTCCAGTTTTATAATTTTGTCAGATGGATGTTTTTCAATATACCACTCATAGTCCTTCTTTGTCCACCTGTATTTTTTAATTATTTTGTCTTCAAAGTCTAGTAATGCGTGCGTAAATATGTTATCCATTTATGCCTCTTCGGTAATAAAACGTAAAGAGCGAGTTGATACCAGTTCTCAATCCTCGCAGTTACCACCAACACAAAACTTTCCGTTAAGAATTTCTTTAGCCAAGTCATCACTAACCATCTTACGTTCTTCTTCTTCAATCTCGTGTTCTAGGTGTTTAATAAATGCTTTGTTTTTAATCAATACATTTAACTCATCGATGATGTCTTGTGCTTCAGTTGCATGTTCATCACCAATACTATGTTTATTCAAAACTTCCACGTGGTTTTCAAGAAGTCTTTTCACTCGCATAAAAATCTCATCACTCATGGCTTTTCTCCTTTAAATAATCTTCAAGTTCTTTTGCATACCAAATTATTTTACCTACATCATTAATCATATCTTCGTCATGTCCTTTGTATCCTAGACGTGTGGTGTATTTAATAATTGTGCCACGCAAATATCCTATGTATTCTTCCATGGTTAACTTTGAGCGTATTATTTTTATAGTCTCAATCCCCTTTTTATAATGTGGGGGATGATTAACCATGTCAACTGTTTTCGTGGGATTTCCCACGGTCTCTCCTCCGTCTATCTCTATATTCATTTTGAGCCTTTCTCATTATATTATATAAGTCATCAATATTAGTTTCATCAACCACAATACTGATCCCTCCAGCAAAGTGTATGTCAGTTAAGTGTTTCATCTGTAATGCCGTCGGTTTGTTGCCGTTAGCTTTGCACTCAATGCCATAGAAATTACCTTTCCAACATACAATAATATCAGGGACACCACTAGCACCATATCCTCCAGTCGCAGGCATGAAGAAGTAAGCACCTAGTTCAGTCAAAATTTTTTTAACTTTATCTTTAATCTTCTTCTCGGGGGTAGCCATCGTAGAATGTTCCTGCTAATTCATAAAAGTCGTTAACGTGAAGGATAACAACATACATACTTTCAGACGCTCGCCATGCAGTATCAGGATCACCTATTTCTTCATGGCAATTAAATACATCCATAGCATTTATTTCGTGATCTTCTTTGTAGCTTGTGGCGATACAGTTAGCCACAGTGATTTTTGATTTGATGAAACTTGGTAGGGTTTTTAAGCTATATCGTCTACGAAAGTTTTTAGCCACGTAGACGATATAAACATCGTCTTCCTTGTAAACAGGAACACGAACATAATCTGTTAGTTTAAAATGTGGTATTGGTTCTAGTTCTTTAAACATCCGTTACAATCGTAGTAAGCATTTTGAAATTATTATGTTCACCAAGAGAATATGTAAGTATACCGAAGTCTTTGTGGAATTTGTTTGCTCGACTATACCAACCATTACTTTCTAAGAAATAATCACTATATATCTTATTTTCATTTTTGTCGTCAGGTTCATAACCTACTTTAAACATAGTTAGTTTTGGTATGATGCTTTCAAAATGTTCGTAATCTTGTATATTGACATAGCGTTTCATGTGTAAGATTTCTAAGTCTTGCATATCTAGTTTATCTTCTCTATCAATCACTTTAGCTTGTCCTATAATATACCCATCATAGTATCTAGAAGTCATCAAAAAGTGAAATGGTTTTCTAATACTTTGTTGTGATGTTTCTAGA